>Ga0272443_10004212_pt1 | contig 15967 bp, 10 predicted proteins | sample SSMAcet12_FD_193581 | JGI IMG/M metagenome (GOLD analysis project Ga0272443, IMG submission 193581) | Marine sediment archaeal communities from Little Sippewissett salt marsh, Falmouth, MA, United States - SSM-Acet-12 | ecosystem: Environmental > Aquatic > Marine > Wetlands > Sediment ... | reverse complement strand
CTGGTCGGTTCCGCCGAGCTCGATGTCGGCGCGAATCGCGACCGAGTCGTACGCCTGCGCCAGCGGGTAGAGGAACTCGAGCACGGAGATCGGCTCGCCGGCGGCGTACCGCTTTGCGAAGTCGTCCCGCTCGAGCATCCGGGCGACCGTGTACTTCGCGGACAGGTGAATCACGTCTGCAAAATCGAGCTTCCCAAGCCACTCGGAGTTGTAGCGGAACTCCGTCCGATCCGGATCGAGGATCTTGAACGTCTGCTCCCGGTACGTCACCATGTTCCGCTCGATCTCCTCGGCGGACATCAGCCCCCGGGTCGACGATCGGCCGGATGGATCCCCGATTCGCCGGGTGAAGTCGCCGACGACGAGGACGGCCGTGTGTCCGAGGTCCTGGAACTGCCGCAGCTTCCGAAGCGGGACGGAGTGCCCCAGCGTAAGGTGTGGCGCGGACGGATCGATCCCCAGCTTGACTCGAAGCGGCTCGCCGATCTTCGCGGAGCGCCGAAGCTTCTCGAGCAGATCCTCCCGTGGAATCAGCTGATCGGTTCCATGCGCAAGATCGTCGACAATGCTCTCGAAACGCGCTGTCATGAGCAGCCTACGTTCGAACGACGGAGACGATCCGATCGTCGTCATCCAGCTGCATCACGCGCACGCCGCGAGCGTAGCGGCGGTAGACGTTAATGTCGCCAGCGAGGATCCGGATCACGTGCTTCTCGGTCGTGATGATCAACTCGTCCTGCTCGGTGACGATCCCGATGGCCACGAGGTCGCCAGAGTCCGCATCGAGCTTGATCCCCTGGACGCCCTTCCCGCCCCGTCCCTGCAGCGGGAAGTCGTCGAGCGAGACGCGCTTCCCGTAGCCCCGTTCAGTGACCATGAGGACCTTCCGGTCCATCGTGATATCGCGCCCAAGACAGACCATCCCGATCACCGCGTCGCCCTCGTCCAGACGAACGCCAATCACGCCGCGCGACGGACGCTTCGTCAATCGCACGTCCGACTCTCGGAAGCGGATCGTCTGGCCGTTGAGGGTCGCAAGGATGATGTCGCCTCCGCCCTCGGTCACCGCTACTTCGACAAGTCGATCGTCCTCATCGGCGTTGATCGCGTTGATCCCGGTGATGTGGACGTTCGAGTAGTTCGCCAACAGGTTCTTGTTGACGATCCCGTTCGCCGTCGACATCACGCAGAGTTCCTCTTCGACGTCGTCGAAGCTGCGTACCGGCAGGATCGATCGGACAAGCTCATCCTGTTCGAGCGGAACGAAGCTACGGAGGTTCTTGCCGGCGGCATCGCGGTTCATCGAAGGCAGCTTGTACCCCTGAGTCCGGTAGACCTTCCGGCGATCGGTGAAGAACAGCAGTTGATCCCGGGCGTTGACGAGGCTACACAGAAGGACGTAGTCGTCGTCCTTCGTCCGCTGCCCGATGACCCCCTTCCCGCCACGCCCTTGGCTGCGGAAGTCGATCGCGCGCGGCGCGTTGACGTAGCCGCGGTTCGTCACGCTGACCATCAGATCGTAGTCAGGAATCAGTTCGTTAAAGTCGACGTCGCCGTTGTCGCTGGTAATCAGCGTTCGCCGCGCGTCGGCGTGCCGCTCGGAGATCTCCTGAAGCTCACGCTTGATCGTCCCGTCGAGAATGACTTCGCTGCCGAGGATCTCCTCGTAGGTGGCGATCGCCTTGAGCTTCTCCTCGTACTCTGCGTCGATCTTCTCACCCTCGAGCGCCGTCAATTGAGACAATCGCATTCGCAGGATCGCCTCGACCTGCTCGTCCGAGAGGGCTAGCTCATTCTGGAGCGTCTGTTGCGCCGCAGCGGAGTCCTTCGAACCGCGGATGATCTCGATCACCCGTTCGATACTGTCGAGCGCCGTCCGATACCCCTCAAGGATGTGCGCGCGCTTTCGGGCGACTTCCAGCCGATGCTCTGTCCGACGCCGCACGACCTCGCGGCGGAAATCGACGAAGCAGTTGAGGATCTCTTTGAGTGACAGCGTCCGGGGATTCCCGTCGATGATGACGAGGAACACGGCAGCGTACGTCCGCTCGAGCGGCGTGTACTTGAACAGCTGGTTCAGGACGACGTTCGGGTTCGCCGAGCGCTTCAGCTCGATGACGATCCGCAGGCCCTCCCGGTCCGATTCATCCCGCAAATCGGAGATCCCGTCGATCTGCCCGCTGTGAACCTTGTCGGCGATCGACTCGACGATCGTCGACTTCCTGACCAGGTAGGGGATCTCGGTGATCACGATCCGGTCGTCATCGATTGCCGCCTGCGCGCGGACGGTCATCTTCCCCTGACCGGTCCGGTACATCTCTTCGATCCCGTCCCGCCCCATAATCAGGCCGCCGGTGGGAAAATCGGGGCCAGGGATGTGGTTCATCAGCTCCTTCACCGTGATGAACGGGTTGTCCATTAGCGCGATCACGCCGTCGACCAACTCACCGAGGTGATGAGGCGGAATCTGGGTCGTCATCCCGACGGAGATCCCCCACGCGCCATTCATCAGCACATTGGGCACCTTCGCCGGAAGGACGATCGGCTCCTCGAGCGAATCGTCGAAGTTCGGCAGCCAGTCGACGGTCCCCTCGTCCAACTCCTCCAGGAACTCCATCGCGATCGGCGTCAGCCGCGCCTCCGTGTACCGCGTGGCCGCCGCGGGATCCCCGTCGATCGATCCGAAGTTGCCCTGGCCGTCGACCAGCGGGTACCGATACGAGAACGACTGGGCCATGTTGACCATGGTGTCGTAGATCGCCAGTTCCCCGTGCGGATGGTACTTCCCCATCACCTCGCCGACGACGCGCGCCGACTTCCGGTGCGGTTTCCCGGGGGTGATACCGAGCTCGCGCATCCCGTAGAGGATTCGCTTCTGAACCGGCTTCAGTCCATCCCGCACGTCTGGGATGGCGCGACCACGGATGACGCTCATCGCGTAGTTGATGTAGGACTGCTCCATCTCGTCTTCGATGAAGGTCCGTTCGATCCGTTCCATGCCCACCCCCTCAATCAGACGGACTATCTAGGATACCGGATCTTCTGTCCCCAAGCAAGTTTAGCGGCGCTCGAGCGGACAGCGAAAGCCAAGAAAAGACCCTCACTCCGCAGAGCGAGGGTCGGCCACTTCCGTGTGCGTCCGGCTAGATGATCGAGTACGGATCGACCGCGTCGCGCACCGCGTCGCCCATGAAGTTGAACGCCAACACCGAGATGACGATGAACACCCCCGGAATCAGGATCCACGGGTGCTGCTCGATCGCGCCGACGTTCGTCGCCGCGTTGAGCAGCGCACCCCAACTGGTCATCGGTTCCTGGATCCCGTAGCCGAGGAAGCTCAGCGTCGCCTCAAGGAGCATCATGCCCGGAATCGTCAGAGTCGCATTGACGATCAGGTAGCTCGTCACGTTCGGCGTGATGTGCCGAAGGATCACCCGCATGTCGCTCGCACCGGCAGCGCGCGCTGACGTGATGAAATCCATCTCTCGGATCGCGAGGACCTGCCCGCGGATGACACGGGCGAACCCTCCCCACCCGGTGATGGCCAACGCGATGATCATCCCCATGAACACCATCCCCGCCGACAGGCCGAAGCCCCGCAGCGCCGCCCCCATCGCCATGAGGATCGGCAGCGCCGGGATCGCCAGCATCACCTCGCACGCACGCTGGATGAACATGTCGACCCCGCCGCCGTAGTACCCGGACACACCCCCAAGCACAATCCCGATCGGGAATACGCAGAGGATGACCAGCGGGCCGACGGCAAGCGAAACCCAGCTGCCCACCAGGCAGCGCGTGAACAGGTCGCGTCCGAGGGAATCGGTCCCCAACAGGAAGACTTCAGCGAATGAGCCGTCGTCCGCGACGGCGCCGAACAGGTGGACGTTCGATGGAATCAGGCCGAACAAGGTGTATTGCGCTTCGCCTCGAGTGAAGAACCGGATCGGGTACTTCTTGCTCGTGTCTTCGACGTACGTCGTCTGGTATGTGGTCCGATCCAGCGTTCGCTCCGTCTTGTAGACGTAGGGGCGCGTCAGCGACCCGTCTTCGTCGCGGAAGTGGATCGTCGACGGAGGGGAGTAGGGGTACTTGCGATACTGCTTCCCGTAGTGGTACGGGGCGACGAATTCGGCGAACACCGCGAGCACGACGAAGATCAGGATGATCACCGTGCCGACGTTCCCGACGCGATGGCGCCTGAACGCGCTCCAGATCATCTGCCCCTGCGAGCGGCTGACGTACTCTCGGCTCTCAGCCTTCAACGAGCGCGCTTCTGCCTTGGTCCTTTTCTCTGGTCGTTGCGATCGTGCCATCTTGGTTCCTCGGTCTCCTTATTCCGTTGCGCTAATCGTAGCGGATCCGCGGGTCGACCCACGCGAGAAGGAAGTCCGCGAGCAAATTCCCAATCAGCAGGAACAGACTGAAGAATAGCAACGCCCCCATGATCACCGGCTCGTCCTGCCGCTGGAGGGCGCTGAAGTAGGCCCGTCCCACCGTGGGGAGATTGAGCACGATCGCCGTCACGATCGAACCGCCGACCAGGCCGGGTAATGACAGCCCGAGAACCGTTACGAGCGGGTTGATCGCGTTGCGAACCGCGTGCTTGTAGATGACGACCCGTTCATTCAATCCCTTCGATCGCGCCGTCTGGATGTACGGCAGTGACAGCGTGTCGAGGAGGTTTCCGCGCATCAGTCGGATCAGGCCAGCCATCCCGGCCGTCCCGATGACGAGCCACGCCGGCCAGAGGTGCCAGATGTAGTTCACGAAGACCGCCCAGGAGAACGGCTGACCGAAGAATCGCGCATCGAGCAAGCCGCCCACCCCCAGACCGTAGTTGCCGACCCGGAAGAGCACGACAAGCATCCAGAGCAGGACCAGGGCGAAGAAGAAGTTCGGAATCGAAAGCCCCAGGAATCCGAAGAACGTCACCACGTGGTCGCTCGGCTTGTACTGGTGTGTCGCAGAGTAGATCCCGATGGGGATGGCGAAAATCCAAGTGAGGATCAGTGTTGACGTCGCAAGGAGGATCGTCCACATTAATCGATTTCCGAAGAAGAGTGTTCTGAATACCGGCATCCGCGTGTCGAACGATGTGCCGAAGTCCCCTTGGATCACGTTCTTCAACCAGTACCAGTACTGGACAAGGAACGGCTTATCCAGCCCGAATCGCTCGATCTGCTGTTGGAGCGTTTCTTGGGTGATCTGCGGATTGAACCGCGCGGTGGTGAGGTAGTCCCCCGGCATGATCTTGATCAGGGAGAACGAGATCAACGAGACGATCAGCAACAGAGGGATCATGTACAACGTCCGCCGCAGGATGTACGTCAGCATCTCTGCCTACCTTCCGATGGCCGCATGAACTGAGGATGAAGATGGGGGTGCGGCACGGGAAACCCCGAGCCGCATCCCCCCTTTAAGCTCTTGACCTTACAGCCGCTTGTCGAAGCAGAGCTCCGTCAGCAACCCGTTGTTCCCGGCGGGCGTCGATGTCGGGCTCGCCTTGAAGGCATTCCCGACAAAGTCGTAGTGCGCGTACAGGAACGTGGGCTGGCACAGGTAGATGTAACCGAGCTGGTGCGCCAGCAGCTGCTGGTACTCTTTGTAGTACGCGAACGCATCGTCCAGATCGAACGTATTCGCGCCGAGGTTCATCAGCTCGTCGATCCGCAGATCGACTTCGTCTGGGTCGTCACACGCCGAGTAGCGATAGGCGTGCAGCGAACCGCAGGACGTGTAGACGTTCTTCCCGCTGTTGGGTTCATCGCCGCCGGTCAGGCCAAGCAGGATGATGTCGCCGGTCGAGGCGAAGAGGTCACCGACGAGCGTGTTGAAGTCGACAACCTGGAAGTTCGCGTTCAGACCGGCTGCGCGGAAGTCGTCCTGAATGATCAGGCAGTACGCGATGCGGATCGTGTTGTCGTTGGCGTTGATCGTGATCGTGAGCGGATCGCCGCTCGGCAAATCGCGCCAACCGTCGCCGTCCGCGTCGACCACGCCGAGGGCGTCGAGCTTACTCGCCGCCAGCGCCGGATCGTACTCGAACGTGATCGCATCGTTTTCGGTGATCGGACCGCCGTACACGTCACGGCCGGCGTAGAACGGTGAAGGAAGGCTGACGCCGGTCCACTGCGGACCGCCCAGTCCGTTCAGGACGTTCTGCACCATCGTGTCCTTGTCGAGCAGGTGCGCCAGCGCTTCGCGGAACTCGACGTTGCGGTAGAGTTCGCGCTTCTCGTCGTTCGTTGCGTCCGGCAACCCGATGTCCTGGTTGACCAGGATCCAGGTCGTCCCGTAGACCGCCAGGTCGGTGATCATGACGGAGTAGTTCTTGCCCGCGGCCTCAGGAAGCAGAACCGGGATGTCCTCCGGGCGGATTCCGTACACGTCAACCTCGCCATTGCGGAACTTCAGCATCGAGACGTCCTGGTTCGACACGATCGTCGTGACGATCTTGTCGTAGTAGGGAAGCTGCGTCCCCGCCGGGTCGTACCCGTAGTAGTAGGGGTTGCGCTCCATCGTGACGCTGACGTTCACCTGGTAATCCGTGACGAGATACGGACCGTTGCCGACGAGCTCAGTGAGCGGCGTGTCGAGCGTCCACGTCTCGTTGAACGTCCCGACCGGAACGTCCGGGTTGAGCTTGTGCACGTACTGCGCCAGCACGTGCTTCGGCATCAGGTTGTTCGACAGCGAGTTAAGGACGGGCCGGTAGATCGTCGACATGATGACCTTCACCGTGTAGTCGTCGACCTTCTCGAAGACCGGGAAGGTCCCGTCCGGGAGGATCAGGCCGTCGCGCGCGTTGCAGTCGACATCCTCGTTCATGATGATGTCGTTGTACGTGAACAGGACGTCATCCGCGGTGATCGGCATTCCGTCCGACCAGTTGATGCCTTCGCGCAGGTGGAAGGTTATCTCGAGACCGTCATCGGAGATCTCGTAGGCCTTCGCGAAGTCGATTACGACGGCACCGGAGATGTGGTCAAGGTTCAGCAGACCCCTGTGCATCCGATTGGTGAACCACGTCGTGCTCGTCTCGTGCGCGGTGTGGTTGTTCCATCCCCGCGGATCCTCGATGTTGGCGACGTTTAGCGTCCCGCCGCGTACACCGAGTTCCATATCCTCATACACGGTCCCCGCGACGCCAATCGGGAAAACGAGGGCGTCCGCAGGCATCGCGTCGTACCCCTGCGCCAGACCGGCAAGCGCGTAGACAGCGAGCAGACCCGCCAGTAGCAACGCTTTCTTCATTGAGAACCTCCTTCGTGATTGCCCACCTAGAGGCTGAACAGGTACGTCAGATACCCCTGATAGGCCAACGCCAGTTCCGGATAGACCAGCGTGACCGACAAGATCTCCGAACGAGTCTGGTCGATCGTCAACGGCTGGTCACCAATCCAGATTGCTGTGAGTGCAGTGGCAGCAGCAACTCTCAGCCCGAGGCTCTCACCGTTCTTCGCCAGCTCGACCAACTCGGCTTCGGTCTTTGCGCCGAGCGGAGAACCGGGAACGTAGAAACCCCCAAGGTGCTTGCCGGCGGCGATCTCCAGGGTCTCCACCTCAACGGTGAGGAGATACTCCTCGACAAGCTCCGGCCGCTTGTAGCTGGCGCGGTTGTGGAACCACCACATGTTTGCCGCGTCCTGATCTCCGGCCTCGGCAAGCGCGAGCAGCGCGTCATCCTCCATCTCGAACAATTCCATCTCTCGTCCGTTGATGACGAACAACGCTCTATCCGCTGCGAGTCGAATGCCCGGAGTTCGGCCCGTGGCCGCCAGCGCCTCTAGCTCTTCCGCCGTGTAGTCTGCGATGTAGTCATTGACCAGCACCAGCCCGGCCGCCTTGCTGATCTCCTCGATCAGTTCGTTCGCGACGATGCTAGACACATCCACCGCGAGACCGATCAACGAAACGAAGACAACCGCGCAGGTCATTAGCCCTAGTGCCCGAAGGCCGTTACGCTTCATTATTCAACCTCCTTGTGCTCTTGCCCGAACGATGATTGGCGCTCCTTCTACTCGTAGACCACCTCCCAGGCAGAGCTCGATCTAGTGTGGAAAGGCATACTCGCCTAAAATCCCAGTATACAGTTCGTTTCCACCACTGTCAATCCTCCCAACCCGCTCAATCGCAAACCAGAACCGAATTCAACAGCCCTCGCTCGATGTCGCGCCTCGACGTCCCAGCCAGCTCCAGCATCGCACTGTCGAGGGACATGCCCCCCCCGAGCCGTGCTGTCGCGCGCCACAGCCCCGGGATGATTTCCAGGCCGTAGGCGTCGATCAGATGCCGAACCATCAGCCCGCTCTGCGTACGGAACAGGCGCGACGGCACTCCTCCGAATCCCAGCTGCCAGAGGGGGGTCCAGTTCCCGGCGACGAGGATCTCGCATCCGTCAGCTACAAGCTCGTCAAACTCGGAGGAAACGGCTGCCGCGAGGCCGGTCTGCAGCAGGTTCGAGGCCGACGCGATCCCGTACGCGTACGTCGGCAACGTGGACGCAAGGGTCCATCCGATGTCCTCTCCTGCGATGACGTGCCACGCCGTCCGATTGGCGCCGTCGTCGGGCGTCACGCCTTCTCCCAGACGGCATGCATCCTCCGTCTCGTAGGTGAAGATCGTCATCCGTTGCGGAAGCTGGTCCGACGACAGTTCGAGCGCCGCGGCGACTCGATCCGACGCCGCGCGCACTTCATCCGCGAGCCGATCCGCTTCGGCTTCCGACACCGCGCCAAGGATCGTGATTCCGCCCTTCGCGAATTCCTGCCAGCCGTTGAACAGCTCGATCCAGTCCGTCAGTCGGTCTGGAGCGTCCTTGGCTCCGCGCATCCACGATGCCGCCTCGTCAAACGCCCCGATCGACAGCGCGGAGCGAACCGCCAGAACCAACTCCCTTTGACTCAGGTCCCGCTCTCTCCACGCCAAGGTGAGGCGATGCGCTTCGGCGAACTCGCCGAGTTCGAACAGGTACAACGCGCGGTAGTAGTCGTAATCCGCGCTGGCGGAGCCCTTCGCGATCGCGGTGTCCCACCAGGACGCCGTCAGCTCGTCGGGCGCGCCGCAGGCGAGCCGTCCGAACAGGGCGAGCGAGCTGCCGGGTCCCCAGGCCGGTTTGACCGCCCCTAGCCCGCCGTTGCATTCGACGAGATACGAAACCAAGGACGCCGCCTGGAGAGAGGCGAAGTCCTCTTTCGGAATCGCATCCCCGCCCGCCGCGAACACCGAGTAGAAGGCCGCGATGCCCTCGAGCGAGCTGAGCGCCATGCTCGCCGAGAACGGCGAATCGAACCGCTGATAGATCGTCAGCTCGAACCGACCGGCCGTCTCCAGATGCACGAGGTCATCGAACGAATATCGAAGCCTTTCCGGGGCCGCAGCGAGGGCCGCGTGATGATTGCGCTCCGGCTGGACGATGGTCGACAGCAAACCATCGTAGAGAAGCTGCGAGAAGCACTCTCCCCAGCCGAAGGCCAGCACGAGCTCGGCGAGCCGCGGATACGGGTCTTCCTCCCCGACGAGGTCGATAACGGCGAAGAACGTGTGAGTCCCCGTCGGCGATTTTCGCTGTGCGATGCTCGACTGGAGTTGCCTCGAATCGTCGTGCACGAGCACGTCGATCGGGGTCGGGACTTCCGTCGCCTCCACGTCGAGCCGCTGCATCAGATCGTCGAGCGACTCCTCGAGTCGCGCGCTGAGCTCGGTGAACCCCGATCGGAGAGGTGATCCCTCGTGATACCACACGTCGAATCTCTCCCCGTTAATGACATAGATATCGCGCGTTTCGACGGACATCTGTGGCTGGATCACGTAGTTTAACAGGATGATGAAGAGCGATGCACCGAGCGCTCCGAGCGCGAGCCCGCCGATCGTCATGACCCACGGCCTTCGGCATCTCGTGAAAACTACCTTCCAGTCTATCTTTCGGGCCATGACGTTGCCATTGTAGCGATCGCGCTCTGACGGCGCAATCGGCGGGAATGCTCTTCACATCAAGCCCACATCGTCTCCATAGAAAGCCCACAGAGTTCCTTCGCGATTGACACGGGGAAACGCCCACAATATACTGGCCGTGCCGCTTTCGGAGACGCCGCAGGAGGAGCGCATGGAGGTCCTAAAGGTCGCTTCCCGTTCGAACCCCAACTCCGTGTCCGGTGCCATCGCCGGTGTCCTCGAGCAGCACGGCGTCGTCGAGCTCCACGCCATCGGCGCCGGTGCCGTCAATCAGACGGTCAAGGCGATCGCGATTGCCCGGCGCCTCGTCGAGAACGATGAGACCGGCCAGATCAAGGTGATCCCCGGATTCATGGAGCTCGACATCGGCGGTGAGAAGAAGACGGGGATTCGGTTCATCATCGAGACATAGCGAGCCGCGGGGTACCATGTCGCCATGCGAACGTATCATGAGACGTACCTCAAGGACCTTGTCGCTCATCGGGTCAGTGAGGCGTACCGCATGCTTGAGGGCGCCGATCCGCCCGTGCAGATCGACGTTCGCCTGAGCGATCGCCCCGAATTGGGGGACTTCTCGACCAACGTCGCCATGGTGCTCGCCAGTCAACAGCGGATCCGGCCTCGCCGGCTCGCGGACCGGTTGGCCGAACAGATGGCGAAGACACTTCCCGATGCGGATATCGCCCGCGTCGAAGTCGCGGGTCCCGGATTCATCAACCTATTCCTCACCGCGGAGTGCGTCCAAGGCGTGCTGAGAAGGATCCTTTCCGACGGGACGGGGTACGGACGACGTCCGCGAATCGGCCACAGGAAGATCCAAGTGGAATTCGTCAGCTCCAATCCGACCGGCCCGCTCACCGTCGGACACGGCCGACAGGCAGTGCTCGGCGACGTGTTGGCGACGCTCTCCGAGTGGATCGGCTACGACGTCCACCGCGAATACTACTTCAACGACGAAGGCCGTCAGATCGATCTGCTGACCGACTCGACCGCCGAGCGAATCCTCGAAGCCGCATTCGGCATCGACCCGGAGATCCCGGAGGATGGGTATGAGGGCGAGTACCTTCAGGACGTCGCTCGGGTGATTCTGGAAGAGAACGACGAGGTCGCCGCGGCCATCGAGCGGGTCCGCGGCGAGAAGCGTGATCCGATCTCGCGAGCCAACCTCTACGAGGCCCTCGATCCGGCCGTCCTTCGTCACGAAGCGACCGAGCGGATCATCCGTACGATCAAAGACGACCTGGCGTTGCTCGGCGTCCGATTCGACACCTGGTTCAGCGAAGCGGCGCTCCACCGAGCCGGCGCAGTCGACGCCGCGCTCGCGGCGCTTCGAGAGCGCGGCAGCGTCTACGAGCAGGACGGCGCCGTCTGGTTGCGGGCCGAAGAGCGCGGTGGGGCGAAGGACCCGGTCCTGATCCGAAGCGACGGCCGGCCGACCTACCTGATGGTCGACATCGCCTATCACATCGACAAGCACGAGCGCGGATTCGACCATGTGATCAACGTCCAAGGAGCCGATCACCACGCCGAGCAGTCGCGCATGAAGGCCGCGATGGGGATTCTGGGCTATCCGGGAAGCTGGCTCTCCTACGCCGTGCATCAGTTCGTCTCGCTCAAAGAGGGCGGCGAAACGTTGAAGATGTCGACACGGGCCGGCCGATTCGTCACGCTTCGCGATCTCATCGATGAGCTCGGCAAAGACATCGTGCGCTACTTCATGATCTCGCGGAAGCCCGAGGCGCACCTCGACTTCGACCTCGATCTGGCACGCGCCGAGTCGCTCGACAACCCGGCGACCTACGTCCAGTACGCCCACACGCGGATCGCATCGATCTTCCGTAAGGCGGGCGAGTCGGACCGGGAGTGGGCGAGTGTTGACCTCTCACCGCTCGCCGAGGCGGAGGAGCGCGCGCTGATCAAGGCGCTCGACCAGTTCCCCGAGGTCGTTCGGACGGCGGCGGAGGGCTTCGCACCCCATCTCCTCGCCGAGTACGCGCTCGACCTATCGCGAACGTTCCACTCGTACTACGACAAGCACCGCGTCTTGACCGACGACGAGGCCCTCTCCCATGCGCGATTGGCGCTGCTTCACGCGCTTCAGACCGTCCTGCACAACTGCCTCGATGTCCTCGGCATGGACGCGCCGACGGAGATGTGATGGCGTGGATCGATCGCTTCCGGGCCGGCTTGCGGAAGACGCGAGCCGGCCTCACCGAACCGCTGGGACGGATCCTGTCGGGGCGCCGTTCCCTCACCGACGCGGAAACAGAGAGCGTCGAGGAAATTCTGATCGGAAGCGATGTCGGGGTCGCCTTGGCGATGCGGCTGGTCGAGGACCTCGCTGCGCGGGCACGCGGGGGCGCGGAAGCTGACCTGCTCGAGACCTTGAGGGAGAACGTTCGTGAACTCCTCGCCGGATGCGAGCGCTCCCTCGCGCTGCGAACGGACGGTGGGCCCACCGTCCTGTTGGTCACTGGCGTCAACGGAACCGGGAAGACGACGTCGATCGCAAAGATCGCCGCTCATCTACGCGAAGACCGCCCGGACCTCCCGATTACCTTCGCCGCCGCCGACACGTTCCGCGCCGCCGCGATCGAGCAACTCGCCATCTGGGCCGACCGGATCGGAGCCGACCTGATCAAACACCGCTCGGGCGGCGATCCGTCGGCCGTCGTGTTCGACGCCGTCGATCACGCAATCCGGACCGGCGGCGTCCTGTTCGTGGACACCGCCGGCCGCCTCCAGACGAAACACAACCTCATGGAGGAACTGAAGAAGATCGAGCGTACGGTGACGAAGAAGCTCGGTCGCGGATCGGACGAGCGGCTCCTTGTGCTCGATGCGACGACCGGACAAAATGGGATCTCGCAAGCGGAGCGCTTTCACGACGCAATCGCTCTGACCGGAATCGTCCTCACGAAGCTCGATGGGACGGCGAAAGGCGGCGGTGTCCTGGCAGTTTGGGACGCGCTTAGGATTCCGCTGCTTTACGTCGGGGTCGGCGAAGCCGCCGACGACCTGCACGCGTTCTCGGCCGACGATTTCGTCGCAGCGTTGTTTTCCGTGTAGAAGCGATGAGCCGCAGCACTAGAGGAATGCACGGAGGTGCACCGAGGATGAAGTACGTCTACTCCTTCAGCAAGGGGCATGTGGAAGGCGACAAAGGGATGAAGGATCTTCTCGGAGGCAAGGGCGCCAATCTCGCCGAGATGGCCAGCTTAGGCCTCCCGGTGCCGCCGGGGTTCACGTGTACGACTGAGGCCTGCGACGCCTACTACAGGCTCGGGAGGACGAAGTTGTTCGCGGCCATAGAGGCAGAGGTCGAGGCCGCGTTGAAGTGGCTCGAGAAGGCCACTGGCAAGACGTTCGGGGCGGGACCGAACCCACTCCTGTTGTCGGTCCGCTCCGGCGCGGCCGTCTCGATGCCGGGGATGATGGACACGGTCCTCAACCTCGGCCTCACGCCGACGACGATCAAGGCGCTGATCGCGTCGAGCGGCGACGAACGGTTCGTGATGGACTCCTATCGGCGGTTCATCCAGATGTTCGGAAACGTCGTGATGGGCGTCGATCACCACGACTTCGAGCACGAACTCTCCGCGGTGAAGAAGGCAAGACGAGCGAAGCTCGACACCGACTTGAACGCGGCCGGTCTCGCCGAGGTTATCGAGCGGTACAAGGCGGTGTATAAGAAGGCGACCGGGGCACCGTTCCCGACCGATCCGATGAAGCAACTCTACGCCGGGATCGATGCCGTCTTCCGGTCCTGGAACACGCCCCGCGCCGCGCGCTACCGCCAGCTGAACGACATCCGCGGACTCCTCGGAACCGCGGTCAACGTGCAGACGATGGTCTTCGGCAACAGCGGGAAGAGCTCGGCCACCGGCGTCGCGTTCACCCGCGATCCGTCGACGGGAGACAACAAGTACTTCTACGGCGAGTACCTTGTCAACGCGCAGGGTGAGGACGTCGTTGCCGGCATCCGCACCCCCCAGCAAATCACGATCAAGGGATCGCGCGCCTGGGCGAAATCGCAGGGTGTCAGCGAAGGAGAGCGGAAGTCCAGGTTCCCGTCGCTCGAGGAAGTGATGCCGAAGGCGTTCAAGCAACTCGACGCTATCAGGGTCAAGCTCGAAAAGCACTACAAGGACATGCAGGACCTCGAATTCACGATCGAAAACGGGAGCCTCTACATCCTGCAGACGCGAGATGGAAAGCGAACGGCGCAGGCGGCCGTGCGGATTGCGACCGACATGGTCAAGGAGAAGCTGATCGGCGAGAAGGAGGCAGTGCTGCGTGTCGACCCCGCGTCGCTCGATCAGCTGCTCCACCCCGTGTTCGTGAAGGCATCCGAGGACAAGGCCCAGCAGATCGCCGTCGGGCTCCCCGCCTCGCCGGGCGCCGCCACGGGACAGGTCGTGTTCACCGCCGAGGACGCCGAGGCATGGGCCGCCAAAGGCAAGCGCGTCATCCTCTGCCGCACCGAAACGAGTCCGGAGGACATCGGCGGGATGGACGCCGCCGCCGGGATCCTGACGTCACGCGGAGGTATGACTTCCCACGCCGCCGTCGTGGCCAGAGGCATGGGAAGATGCTGCGTCGCCGGCGTTGGAGACGTGGCCATCAACTACAAGACGAAGCGCTTCACGTGTGGCGGCGTGACGATCAAGGAGGGCGACTGGATCTCCCTCAACGGGTCGACCGGCCTCGTCTACAAGGGGCAGATCGACACCGTCGACCCAAGCCTGACCGGGCCCTTCGGTACGATCATGAAGCTCGCCGACAAGTACCGGAAACTCGGCGTGCGGACCAACGCCGACACCCCGCACGATGCGGCCGTCGCAGTGAAGTTCGGCGCCGAAGGCATCGGGCTCTGCCGGACCGAGCACATGTTCTTCGAGGGCCATCGGATCGTCTCGTTCCGCCGGCTGATCCTCGTCGCGGAGACGGTGAAGGATCTGCGCGAGACCCACGGAATCGTAGATCTCAATGCGCTGCAGAAGGCGTGCGGGAAGAACGCCAAGGCCGTCGACGCGATCAAGCAGTACAAGCAGGCGCTCCGCGAACTGCTCCCGCTGCAGAGGAAGGACTTCACCGGGATCTTCAAAGCGCTCAAAGGGAGACCGTGCACTGTCCGGCTCCTTGATCCGCCGCTTCACGAATTCCTCCCTCAAGACGCGGCCGGACAGAAGGAGATGGCCGAGACGATGGGCGTCAAGCCGATCGACATCAAGCGGCTCGTCGAGTCGCTACATGAGTTCAATCCGATGCTCGGCCATCGCGGCTGCCGCCTCGGGATCACCTACCCGGACGTCACCGAGATGCAGACGCGCGCAATCTGCGAGGCCGCCGTGGCGGTCAAGGGATCGAAGCCCGAGATCATGATCCCGCTCGTCGGACACGTGAAGGAACTCGCCAACCAGAAGGCGATTGTCGAACGTACCATCGCCGACGTCGAGGCGAAGAAAGGCGTCAAGCTCAAGATCCTCATCGGGACGATGATCGAGGTCCCGCGCGCCGCGGTCACGGCGGACGAGATCGCGAAGGAAGCCCAGTTCTTCTCGTTCGGGACGAACGACCTCACGCAGATGGGCTGTGGCTTCTCCCGCGACGACGCCGGGAAATTCCTCAAGGACTACGTTGCTCTCGGCATTTACGAGAAGGACCCGTTCCAGATGCTCGATCAAGCGGGCGTCGGCAAGCTCGTTGAACTCGCCTGCAAGGGCGGCCGGAAGACGCGCAAGGATCTGAAACTCGGGATCTGCGGCGAACACGGCGGCGAGCCCTCGTCGATCGCATTCTGTCACAACGTTGGCCTCGACTACGTCAGCTGCAGCCCGTACCGCGTCCCGATCGCACGACTTGCGGCCGCGCAAGCAGCGATCCCGGACTAGCTTGCGTGGCCAGCGAAGCAGCCATTCGAGGCTGGTCCCCACTTCCTTGCGCTGAGATTCGCTCGAGAGAAGATCCCGGTCACGCCGGGGTCTTCTCTTCGGTTTTCGTAGCTTCCCAG
>Ga0272443_10004211_pt1 | contig 15968 bp, 11 predicted proteins | sample SSMAcet12_FD_193581 | JGI IMG/M metagenome (GOLD analysis project Ga0272443, IMG submission 193581) | Marine sediment archaeal communities from Little Sippewissett salt marsh, Falmouth, MA, United States - SSM-Acet-12 | ecosystem: Environmental > Aquatic > Marine > Wetlands > Sediment ... | reverse complement strand
GCATCGTGTACTGACAGTGCTTGCAGACGAGGGCGAAGCAGCCGAATGACGACGGCTTCGCCTTCTTCTCCTTGAGGTCGAGATCGAGCCCCGCGAGGATCGAGTCGTGGATATTCCATCCGGTATCCGACCCGCAGGCGGGACAGGTCGAGCGGACATTGTGATCGCGTAGCCACTTTGCTAGTGCTTTGCTCTGCTTCTTCGTCAGCGACATACGTCCTCCTCGGATCGAGGGTACGAGCGGATCCCGCCGGCTGCAACGAAACGGCCTTACGTGTCGGCGAGGAACTCGGAAGGGGTGACGATCGGGACGGCCACGTTCGATCGGACGGACAGCAGGTCGTCGTCCTGCGTGATCAGCGTCGCGCCGGTGGCATAGGCGAGGGCGCCGAAGACCCGGTCGGCCGGATCGCGTACCTGTCCGAACCAGCCGGGGTTCACGGCGCCGGAGAACCGATCGCATTCCTGAAACAGCGGAGCGAACGGCGCCCACGAGATCGGGGGGATCCGTTCGAGAATGTGCCGAGTCTCCCGACGCGTGGCATCGCTCCAGACGAGCCGCAGATACCCGGCTCGGACGGCGTCGACGACGCGCCCGGCATGCGAGCCCGGGTTGAACGCTGCGGCGACGAAGACGTTCGTGTCGAGAACCACCGCACGGACCTCTTCGTTGGCCGATCGCACGATACACCTCCGGTGGATAGCGTAGACGTCCGGACGGAGGCACGCCAATCAGAGCGGCCTGCCTTCGTCCTTCGGTGGGGTCCGGAGACCCTTTGCTCATCGAACCCATTTCGATACACTGAACGTAGATCGGCACAAGAGGAGGAGATCGTGTACGCACCGAAGAAGGTGATCCTCATGGTCTGGCTCGTTTCGCTCCTGGCCTCGGCGGCTGCCGTGGGCCAGGATTCGGTGGAGCTGGTGCTGGATCGGGTGGCGAGGGCGTCCGATGGGGTAGCGAGCGAAGCGGTCGTCCTCGTCGACGCCGGGCGGACGACCGTGCATCCGGACGGCCGTGCCGAGTACCTGTCGCACGTGCAGATTCTGCTCCTCACGTGGGAGGCGATCGACGCCTACGGACAGATCGAGATCCCGTACAGCGAGGATCTCGAGGACTTCGAACTCCTGTACGGGCGTACGATCCTGCCGTCCGGTGAGGTCGTCGACCTCGACGAGGCGGGAATCCGGATCTCAAGCCGAGCGGAGGGCGGAGGAGAGGAGGCGTACAGCGAGTTGAAGACGGTGACGCTCAGCATGCCGTCGCTTCGCCCGGGAGCGGTGATCGACTACGCGTTCACGCTGGCCGAGGAGACGCCGGTGATCGAAGGGGAATCCTTCGACCAGTGGCTGTTCGAATGGTACGAACCGGTGCAACTCTCCGAGTACGTCTTGGACGTTCCCGCGGATATCGACTTCCGGTGGGTCGTCGGAGGGCGCACGATCGAGCCGGAGATCCAGAGCGGGTCGGGGCGTATTGTCTACACGTTCCGCGTCGAGGGGATCGAGCCGATCGAGTACGAGATCGATATGCCGAGCCCGCTGGCAATCAACTCGCACGTGACGGCCTCGTCGATCGCATCGTGGGACGATGTGGCTTCGTGGTGGTGGAATCTCGTTCGGGAGAAGCTGGCGCCGATCGACGAACTCGCCTCGCTCGCCGCGGAGTGGACCGAGGGGGCCGCGACCGACGACGAGAGGATCTCTTCCCTGTTCGACTTCGTCGCGCGCGAGGTCCGGTACGTTTCGCTTCACCTATTCGCGAGCGGCTACGAGCCGCGTCCGGCGCAGGATACGCTGGCAACGCGGTACGGGGACTGCAAGGACCAGGCGGTGCTCCTCGTCTCGCTGCTGAACAGCGTCGGGATCGAGGCGTACCCGGTGCTGATCGGCATGGAACCCGGAGACCGGCTGGACTGGTTCGCGCCGCCGTCGCCGATATCGTTCGATCATGCGATCGTCGCCGTGCCGGACGAAGCGGGCGGCTGGCGCTTCCTCGATCCGACCTGTTCGTTCTGTACCTCCGAGTTCACCGATGAGGCGATTCGCGACAGGTTTGCGCTGCTTGTATCCGAGGACCCGGCTGCCGTCGGAGCGCAGGTGTACACCGGGGCTTCGGACGCATCGGAGAGCATCGTCCGTTGCGAGCTGGCCGGGACGTTGGATGACGAGGGCCTCCTGTCGCTTCGCGCGGACACGACGACATCGGGCGACTACGACATCGCCTATCGATCCGTTCTGACGTACTACCGACCGTCGGAGCGCAGGGACCTGTTCGCGTGGCTCGCCGATCTCGCCATGTCGCAGTCGCGCCTGATTGACTCCGAGTACTCGGATCTGGAGGACAACCACGTTCCGGTGACCGTCCGGATCGACTTGGAGAAGACACGCGCCGTCCAGTGGATCTCGGGGGGGATCGGTCTGATGGCGCTCCCGTACGGGCCGGCATTCCCGTTCGTGGACGATTTCGCCGAAGCCGTCGTGGCCCCGGAGCGGACGCACCCGCTGCTGACGATGGTCTCCCAGATCGAACATGCGGGACGGATCGATGTCGGACCGCTCACGATCCGGGAGCTTCCCGAGGCGGTCTCCGTCACGAACGACGTGGGGCATTTCCGTTCGCAGTATGCGCTGAAAGGAACCGAGATCGTCTACGAGCGGGTGCTGCGGATCGATGTCGCCGAGGTTCCTCCGGAGCAGTACGCGCAGTATCGGGAGCTGATCGGCGCCATGCTGGAGGATGCCGAAGCGATGGTCGTCTTCGAAGAGTAGAGGACGACTACGTCGAGCGCGGTCCGAACAGGACGGTGCCGAGCCGAACCCTCGTTGCGCCTTCGTCGATCGCAACGCGGTAGGAGTCGCTCATTCCCATCGACAGCGTGTGCATCTCGACGTTCGGGATGCCGAGTGCGGCGATTCGGTCGAACAGCCGTCTCGTCTCGGCGAAGTAGGGGCGGATCTCCTCCGGGTCGGGAACGAACGGTCCCATCGTCATCAGCCCGTCGATTTGGATGGAGGAGAACGCCGCGATCTCGCGGATCACCGCCTCCGCGTCCTCGGGCACCACGCCGGACTTCTGGTCCTCGCGCGCCGAGTTGATCTCGATCAGGATCGGCAGCACGGTGTCGATCTTGGCCGCCTCGCGGTCGATCGCCGCGGCGAGGCGGACCGAGTCGACCGTCTCGATCGCGTCGAACAGCCGCACGGCGAGCTTTGCTTTGTTCCGCTGGAGGTGGCCGATCAGATTCCATTGCGCCGCATCGCGGCCGATCGTCTCGATCGCCGCAGTCGCTTCCTGCACGTAGTTTTGTCCGATCAGGCGGATGCCGGCGTCGATTGCGGCACGAACCTCGTCCGGCGTGCGTGTCTTCGCCGCGGCGAGCACCTCCACGTGGGGCGGGATCGCGGCGAGAAGCTTCCGAATTCGTTCGACGAGGCTTGGTCGATCGATCATGCGTCACGTCCTTCCGCCCGCGCGATCTCCGCGTGCCACGCATCATACGCGCCGGACAGCTCTTGCTTCATCCGCGCATGATCGGCGCCGAGCGCGGCGATCCGCTTGGCATCTCCGTCGGCACTGGCCTCCGCTAACTCGGCTTCGATCCGTTCGATCTGCTCTTCCAGGGACTCGATCGTCTCTTCGAGGCCGCGGAGCACGCGCTCGTCGGGCATGGCATCCTTCGCGTTCTTCGCCGGCTTCCGCGGCTTGTCCACCGCTCGGTCTCGCGATGGGGCGAGCGGACCGGCCGTCTGCCGAGCGTCAATCCGTCGCCGCCGATACTCGGTGTAGCCGTGCGTGTGGACCTCCATCCGGCCGTCTTCGATCCACCACACCTGCGTGGTGACCGCCTCGAGGAGGGCGCGGTCGTGCGACACGAGCAGCACAGTCCCCTCGTAGTCGAGTACGGCGCGTTCGAGGATCTCCTGACTGGCGAGGTCGAGGTGGTTCGTCGGCTCGTCGAGCAGAAGCAGGTTCCCCTCGATCAGCGCGAGCAGTGCGAGGGCGACCCGGCTGCGCTCCCCGCCGGAGAGCGCTTGCGTCTTCTTCATCACGTCGTCCCCGGAGAACAGAAACCGGCCGAGCAGGCCGCGGGCTTCGCCGATCGTCAGCGACGCGCGGGCCAGGATCGCGTCGAGGACCGTGTTCGGCCCGTGCAACCCTTCCTGCGTCTGGCTGTAGGTGGCGATCTGGACGTTGTGGCCGAGTTCGATCTCTCCGCCGAGCGCCGGTTGCTCACCGGTGATCGTCCGTAGCAGCGTCGTCTTGCCGCAGCCGTTCGGGCCGATGATGGCAACTCGCTCCCCGCGCCACAGCTCGAGATCGGGACAGGAGACGAGCGGAAGATCGAACCCGACCTGTAGGCCTCGAAGGGCGAGGACGCGCTTGCCGCTCGGACGGCCGATTCCGATCCGAAGCGAAATCCGTTTCGCCTCCTTCGGCTCCTCGATCCGGTCCTTCTCGATCCGTTCGAGCTTCTTCTCGCGGTCTTTCGCCTGCCGCACCTTCTGTCCGGCTTTGTGACGACGGACGAAATCCTTGTACCGTTCGATCGTCTCCTCCTGCTTCTCGAACTGCTCGAGCTGCTTTTCGCGCTCGGCGTCGCGCAGCGCGCGCGACGGCCCGTAGCCAACGCGATAGGTTGCCACGCGTCCGAAGGCGATCTCCCACGTCCGGTTGGAGATCCGCTCCAACAGATGGCGGTCGTGCGATACGAGCAGGATCGCGCCGGAGAAGCGGAGAAGCTGCTCCTCGAGCCAGTCGAGCGCCGCGAAGTCAAGGTGGTTCGTCGGCTCATCGAGCAGAAGGATGTCCGGCGCCTCGAGCAGGACCCGGGCCAGTGCGGCCCGCGCTTCCTCCCCGCCCGAGAGGCGATCGACCGGGTGGTCGTACTCCGCTTCGCCGAACCCGACCCCGGCGAGCGCGGCGCGGACCTTCGCCTCGATTTCGTAGCCGCCGGCATCGGCGAAGCGGTGCAGCAGCTCGTCGTAGCGGTGGAGCTGCTCCTCGTCGGCTCCCGATGCGATCGCGGTCTCCAGCTGTCGCAGCTCGCGCTCGATCGCACGATCCTCGTCGAACGCTCGTTCGACCGCATTCCACAGCGTGCCGCCCCCTTCCAGGCGTGCCGCCTGCGGAAGATAGCCAAGGGTGACCGCCCCGATCGGCACGCAGCCTCCCTCGGCCGGTTCCTCGAGCCCGACGATCGCGCGAAGGAGCGTCGACTTGCCGACGCCATTGTCGCCGATCAGCGCGACCCGGTCCCCACGGGAGACCTGTGCGGAGAACGGCTCGAACAGGACGTCGGTCCCGAAGGCCATGCTGAGACGATCGATCTGCAGAAGCGACATGCGCCGATGGTACGAGAACCCGGACGCCGGCGAAAGACGGGTTCCCTCTTCACAGCCGGTGTGCTAGCATGCCTCCGGTGAGTCGGATGCGAGAGGCGATGCTGTACGACAAACTGGGCGGGGACCGCGTTCGCTGCCGTGTTTGCGCGCACCGCTGCACGATCGAGCCGGGCGCCCGCGGCGTCTGTTCGGTGCGGGAGAACGTCGATGGGAAGCTCGTTTCCCTCGTCTACGGTCGGTTGATCGCCCGCGACGTTGACCCGATCGAGAAGAAGCCGCTGTTTCACTACTACCCCGGCACGCGGGCGTACTCGATCGCGTCGGTCGGGTGCAACTTCACGTGCCAGAACTGCCAGAACCACTACATCTCCCAGTACCCGCGCGAACACGGCGGCCGGATCGTCGGCGACTCCGTCCCGGCCGAGCAGGTCGTCGACGAAGCGGTAGCGAGCGGCTGCCATTCGATCGCGTATACCTATACCGAGCCAACCGTCGCCCTCGAGTACGTCCTCGACGTGATGCGGTGCGCCCGTGCGGCCGGGCTCGGCAACGCCTGGGTGTCGAACGGTTACTTCACCGACGAGACGTTCGCCGAGATCGCGCCGCTGCTCGATGCGATCAACGTCGATCTGAAAGGGATCTCCGATCGCGTCTATCACGAGATCGTCGGGGCGAACGTCCGGCCGGTCCTCGACACGATCGAGCGCGTGAGCCGCGCCGGCGTCTGGATCGAGGTGACAACGCTGGTGATCCCCGGCGTGAACGACGGGGAGGACGAGCTGCGATGGATCGCGGAGGCGATCCGCGGCGTGTCCCCCGCGATTCCGTGGCACGTCAGCCGGTTCTTCCCGGCCTACCGCCTCGCCGATCGACCGCCGACGCCGATCGAGACGCTGGAGCGGGCGTTCCGGATCGGGCGGGACGTCGGGCTGCGCTACATCTACGTCGGGAACGTCCCCGGCGAAGGGGAAGAGACCCGTTGCGCGTCATGCGGAGAGCGGCTGATCGAGCGCAGCGGCTTCCGAATCCGCGAGAACAGAATGGACGAAGGAGCCTGTCCGACTTGCGGTGCACCGGTCGACGGGGTCTGGTTCACGCCGCAGCTTGGCTAGCGCGTTTCGTTCATCGCCAAGGCGCCCGCAGTCGCTAGTGTCGGGTGATGTGGACCTGACGTGCGTCTTCTTCCAGCAGCTCGATCCGGACGTACACGTCGCTTCGCTCGACAAGCCCTTCGATCCGCTCCGGCCACTCGACGACGCTGACGCCGTCCTCCGGCGGTAGGTACGCATCGAGGCCGACCTCGGCAAACTCGTCGAGCGACGAGATCCTGTATGCGTCGATGTGATGAAGCGTCAGCCGTCCGACGTAGGTCCGGGCCAGCAGGTAGCTCGGCGACGCGACGAGGTCGGTGATCAACAGGCCCTTCGCGATCCCCTTCGTCAGCGTCGTCTTCCCCGAGCCGAGCGGGCCGACGAGCGACACGAGGTTCCCGTCGACGAGCTCCTCGGCAAGGCCGATCCCGATCTCCTCCATCTCGAACGGGTCGCGGGCGATGATCGTCTTGTCCATTTACGTGCGGAGGCGGACGTCGAGCGGGGCCAGGCGGGACTCGATCTGCGCGACGATGCCGTCGACCTCGGGGTCGGTCAGCGTTCGATCCGCGGCGCGGAAAGCGAGTTCGTACGTCAGGCTGACGCGCCCGGCGCCGACCTGCTCGCCCTCGTACCGATCGTAGAGGAGGGCCGATCCGACCTCTTCTTGTGCGAGGATCGCGCCGCGCACCTCGGCCTCCGGCAACGCCGCCGGGGCGGAGACCGACAGGTCCCGCTTCGATGCCGGGAACTGCGGCACTGCGGTGTAGGTGGTCGGGGCGTCGGCGTGGGCGGTCAGCTCGGCAGCGTCGAACTCGAACGCCAGAATCGTTGTCGGGATCGCGAACCGCTCGAGCAGAGCCGGCGACAGTTCGCCGAACCGACCGATCGGGCGATCGCCACGGAGGACGCGGGCCGCGCGTCCCGGGTGGAAATACCCCGGAAGGTCGTCCGTGCAGACGGTGACCCCGTCGAGCCGGAGCCGCTCGAACAGCTCGTCCAGGATCCCCCGTGCGATCGAGACCGAGACCCGCTCCTTGCCGCGAAGCGGCACGCCGGTCCGACCGAACAGGGCACCACCGAGCGCCTCCCGCTCGCCTCCGGAGACGGAAAAGACGCGGCCGACCTCGTAGATCATGCCCCCGTCGACGCCCCGGCTCAGATTCGTGTCGACGATCGACAGGATCCCCGGCAGAAGGGACGATCGAAGCATCGTCTGGGCGACGGTCATCGGGTTCACTAGGCGGACGAGATCGTCGTCCGCGATCCCCATCGCCTCACGCCAGTCCAGCTTGTCGAAGCCGTCGCCGACGACCTCGATCATGCCGAGGCCGGTCAGGATCTCCCGGATCCGGTCCTTCGACCGCTCGACGGCGTCCTTGCCGCCGACGAGCAGCGTCGGCGTCGGCGTCGTCGCGCCGAGCCGGTCGTAGCCGTAGACCCGGCCGACCTCCTCGATCAGGTCGGCCTCCCGTTCGAGATCGGGGCGGAAGTACGGGATGGTCGCCTCGATGGCGGAGCCGTCCGCGTTGGCATCGATGTCGAGCCGCTCGAGGATGTCGAGGCAGGTGGCGAGATCGAGATCGAGTCCGAGGAGGAGCGACGCCCGCTCGGGCCGGAGACGCAGCGTCCGGCGGACCGACGGCGTCGGATAGGCGTCGGCGAGTCCGCGGTGAACCGCGCAGCCGGTCAGCTCCTGGATCAAGTGCGTGGCGCGATCGGCGGCGATCGCGACGCTTTCCGGATCGATCCTACGCTCGAATCGTTGCGACGCCTCGCTACGGAGACCGATGGCGCGCGACGATTTGCGGATCGTGTAGCCGGTGAACGAGGCACTCTCGAGCAGGACACGGGCCGTCTCGGGACGGATCTCGCTTCGCTCGCCGCCCATCACGCCGGCGAGCGCCAACCCGCCGCGGCCGTCCGCGATCATCAGGACGTCCGGTGTCAGCCGACGATCGACACCGTCGAGCGTGCGGAAGGTCTCGCCGGCCTCGGCGCGGCGGATCACGATCGGCTCTTCGACCAGATCGGCATCGAACGGATGGAGTGGATGGCCGAGCTCGAGCATCACGTAATTGGTCGCGTCGACGACATTGGAGAGCGGCCGCATTCCCGCCTTGATCAGGCGATGCTGCATCCGAAGCGGCGCCGGTGTGATCGTCAACCCCTCCATCAAGCGTGCCGCATACCGCGGTGTGTCGGCCGGATCGGCGATCTCGATTCGAACGGACTCGGCGGTCGGGGGCAGGCTCTCGTCGATGTCGAGCGCCAGCTCGGCCAGCGGCCGAGCGAGCAGCGCGGCGACCTCGCGAGCGATGCCGTAGATCGAGGCACAGTCGGGACGGTTCGACGGCACCTTGATGTCGAAGACCGTATCGTCGTATTCGAGGATCTCGGTCAGATCGGCTCCGACCTCTAGATCGAGCCCCGCCTCGAGGTTCCAGATTCCGTCCGATCGCTCCTCGAGCCCGAGCTCCTCCTTCGAGCAGATCATCCCGTTGGAGATTGTGCCGCGGATCTTCCGACGCTCGATCGTCAGGCCGCCGGGGAGCTCTCCACCGGGAAGGACGACCGGGACGAGCTCATCGTCGCGTACGTTCGACGCACCGCAGACGATCTCGACCGTCTCCGTCCCGACGTCGACGGTGCAGAAGGTCAGGTGATCCGACTTCGGTAGCGGTTCGCTGGTCACGACGCGGCCCACGACCGCGTTGCGGAGGGTGCCCGTCCTCTCGATTCCCTCGACTTCGAGGCCGGCGAGCGTCAACCGCGCCGCCAGGCGCTCGATCGCCTCATCCGTGACCTCGATCTCCACGTAGTCCGCGAGCCATCGACACGGGACCTTCATCGGACTCCACCCCCGCTATTGGGAAAGCCGGACGTAGAAGACGGTCGTACCACGTCCGAGGACCGGCGTCGCGACGCCGACGCGCAATCGAAGGGACAACAACCCGCCCAGCGTCGAGAGATCGAAGATCTGCTCGATTCCCGCTTCGATATAGGGCGACGTTGTACCGAATTCATCGGGCCTTGTCCAACCGAGCCCGCCGGCGACGACCAGACGCGAGTGCGTCCCGTCGATCATCGCGACGTTGAGGAGGTTGTACGGCATCTCCGAGTTTTCGGCGATGTCGAGCGCGATCTCTCCGACGAGTTCGTGGTCGGTCGAAGCCGGGGCGAACGAATGCAGGCTCGAGAGCCGGAAACGGAACGGCTCCGGCGGGCTGTTAAAGCCGAGGCCGAGCTCCAGCGCTCCCTGGAGGTAGAGGTTGGGAACGATTCGCAGCTCGTCGCTCGCCTCGGCCGACAGACGGCCGGCGCCGCCGGTCGTGATATCGATCGACAGCCTGCGGGCCGACGAGGAGGCAAACGAAGAATGGTCGAGGATGTCGAGTCCGAGCGCGCCTCTTGGTGTGTCCCCGTCGAGCAGGCGCTCGAGACGGACGGTCAGCGAGACGTCCGGCTCCCAGAACGTCGCCGGCGATCCGGTCTCCGGCTGGGCGTAGCGGGTGGTCGTCCACGCGATCGCCCCGACGAGTTGACGATCCGGCGCGGCGGCGGCGATCGACAGCCGATGCGTTCGTCCGAGCACGACGGAGGCCGCGGCGGCGTTCTGCGCGATCGAGACCCTGAACCGGTCGAGATAGGAGAAGGTCAGACCGTTGCCCGCCGTGTCGGCGGTGAGCACATAGGCGTCGAGGGGGTAGGCGGCTTCGTTGGCGCCGCTGACGATGCGCACCGGGTCATGGTTGTTCAGCCGTTCCAGGTCGGGCAATCGGTGATCGGGATCGACGGTCGCCCGGACGACGCGTGACGGCGTATCGAAGACCAGCTCGACGGATTCCTCGTCGCCCGACCACGTCTGTCGTGCCGTCGCACCGGATGCGAGAGTCACTTCGACCTCGACCGGCTGCGCCGCCCCGCCGGTACGGGTGACGGCGACGGTCGTGCGATACTCGGACCCCTCCCGCTCGCGGGAGATGATCCGTACCCCGTAGTCGACGCGTCCGTTTCCGAGAACCCAGGTTTCGAAGATCTCGTCGAGCGAACGCCCCGACTCCTCTTCGAGGAGCGTCTGGAACGTCCGGACATCGAGCAGATCGGCGCGGCGTTCCTCGATCGCACGCAGGATCGCACGATCGAATGCCACGTTGCCGATCGTCGAGGCGATCGCCCGCGCGACGAGGTATCCCTTGTCGTACAGGCGAACGGTCGACGCGTTGCCGAATCGGACGTTCTCGATCGGTTTGACGAGAGCCTCGTCGAAGCCGGCGTACTGCGTCGTCAGATACGGGAGCTCGATGAAGTGCTCGCGGAGGTTGAAGAAGCCGAACTGACGTTTCACGAGCTCCTCGCCGATGCCGGGCGACCCGAAGCCGAACAGATTCGGGTCGAACGCGCCGTAACGTCCCTCGAAATAGTGGACGGCGAGGTACTGTGCCAGCCCTTCCGACAGCCACGCCTCGGCGTTCAGATCGATGCCGGTGCCGAGGCCGACCCACTGGTGCGCGATTTCATGGGCGAGCACGTACTCGGCGACGCGGTTCAGCGCGCCGGTGAACAGCACGTTTCGATGGGTGAAGAACCGTCTCGACAGCCAGACGATTCCGTCGGCCGCGAACGAGAGGCCGTCGAGGTTCGGGTTCTCGACGAGCGTCAGCCGCGTTCTCGGATACGGACCGTACCGCTCGACGTACTCGTCGAGGATGTCGCGGGCGAGGGTGGCGAGGAAGCGGGCGTCCTCGTCATGTCCGGGGAGCGTGGCCACGTCGATCGGGATCGGCCCGTCGAGGGTGTACCGCTCGTAGTCGGTGCCGATCGCGAAGGCGAGCGATCGCGCCGGCCCGTCAAACGCGATCCGGTACTCGGTTTCGTCGCCGTCGCCCACGGATTCGTTCTCGCACCGGTCGGTGCCGGCGATCAGCTCGTACCCGTCGGGAACGGTCACGCGTGCCTGGAGGCGCATCCACGGGAAGGTCAACGGGAAGGCGTCCCGTCCTTCGTAGGCGAGCCGTCCGTTCTCCTCGATCAGGTTCGCCTGCGCCGGGAAGAGGGTCGGGTACCAGCCGAAGCGCCACGTGAGCACGCCATCGGTGATTCCGTTGTCGCCGATCGTGTGGCGCGGAATCTCGGTCAGGAACTCGATCCGTATCGTGACGGACGACGGGGCCTCGGGATCGAACGACGCAAGGTCGATCGCCAGAACGGTGTCGTCGAGCGAGTAGGTCTGCCACGCCGGCGGCAGGGCGAGCGTGCGGAACGGCAGAGGCGACGACGTGCCCTGTTCGATGCGGTCGACTTCGATGACGAGCGTCTCCGCCGGCTCGAAGCCGAACGGGTAGAGCGCGTCGAGCGATCGTGGCGAAGGGTAGGGGTTCGCTTCCCGATCCAGGTTTGCCAGAAGCGACAGATACACCGTCGGCTGCTCCGGGATCAGGGTCAGCTCGACGGATCCGTCGAGCCGCCCTGCTTCGACATCGTACCGAACATCGATCGACGCACTCGGCTCGGAAGAGCATGCGGCCGTGTGCACCGCCACAACGAACAGGACCAGGATGATGGATCGTTTCATAGGACCTCCCGTGCGGTGGGTCGGTCAGTCTTCGGGAACCTCGGCCGGCGCCGTCCGGTCGACGCGGATGCGAACGGAGATGATCTCCCGGTCGGTCGCCCGCTCGACGAGCAACGCGGCCTGACCGACCTCCACCGTGTCTCCCGGCTTGGCCATCGTACCGAGGCGGTGTTGGATCAGACCGTTGACGGTGACGCCCTCGTCCTCGGGAAGCTCGATCTCCATCGCGCGGTTCAAGTCGTGCACCGCGGTGTCGCCGGGCATTACCGCCTCGTCGCGGGAGATCCTTTGCAGTAGGACCGCCGGTTGGTCGTACTCGTCCTCGATCTCGCCGACGATCTCTTCGATGATGTCCTCCAGCGTGACGATCCCGGCCATGCCGCCGAACTCGTCGATGACGACCGCCATGTGCACCTTCTGTCGTTGGAACTCGCGCAGCAGGACGTTGATCGGCTGCGTCGTCGGCGCGTAGTACGCAGGGCGAAGCAGGTTGGCGAGCGTCGTGTTCTCGTCGGACGGGTCGCACGAGAGAAGGTCCTTCGCGTACAGCGTCCCGACGATCGCGTCGGGGACTTCCTTGTAGACCGGGAAGCGCGAGTGTCCGTCCCCGGCGACGATCTCCTGAACCTCCTCGAGCGACGTCTCGAGCTCGATCGACTGGACATCCGGGCGGGGGACCATCACCTGTTCCGCGGTCATCTCGTCGAAATCGAGAATCCGGCGGATCATCTCGCCGTCGGCTTGGTCGATCAGCCCGCTCTCCTCGCTCGCGTCGATCAACGTCTCGATCTGTTCGTCGCTGACCTCGATCGGTTCCACCTCCGAAAGGTCGACGCCGAACATCCTGCCGATCGAGTGCGCCGCGCCGCGGAACAGCCAGATCAGCGGGCGCAGCACGCGCGTCCATCCGTGGATCTGGTTGATCGTCAGCAGGGTCAGGCGCTCGGCGTTGTGCTTGGCGAAGTTCTTCGGCGTGATCTCGCCGAAAATCAGCAACGAGACGGTCATGACGACGGTCGCCGTCAGTCCCTGGATGCTCGCGGACGTAGCCGGCAGCACCTGGATGAACAACAGCGTCATCAACGAACTGGCCATCACGTTGACCAGGTTGTTCAACACGAGCAGCGCCGTGATCAGATCGTTCGGCTCCTCGAGAAGATGGGTCAGCGCCCGCCTCTTCTTCGGGTGCGCGTTGATCAGGTAGCGCAGCCGGCCGCCCGCGATCGACGTGATCGCGGTCTCGGCGCTGGAGAAGTAGGCAGACGCAACGATTAAGAAAAGAAGCAGCGCAATCTGTGCGCCTATAGACACAGTCTCTTTCACCTCACGGTGGGCCAATTATAGGTTCGGGCCGGGCGGGTGCAAAGGGGGTCGTTGTGGCGGCGGCGGAACAGCCTGTACAATGGCCGGCCTCGCGAAGGAGGAACGTGGAACTCGACCAGCTTCGACAGATCATCGAGTTGCTGAAGGCGGAGGGTCTGACCGAGATCACCGTCAGCGAAGGGGATCAGCGGATTACCGTCAGGCGCGAACTTTCCGGCCCGGCGGCCCACGCGGTCCCGACCGCGCCCCCGGTGCCCGAAGCGGCGAGGTCCACGGAGGACGAAGAGGCCGCGCCGGACGGAACCTTCACGCTCTCCTCCCCGCTCGTCGGCACGTTCTATCGCCGGCCGTCGCCGGACGTGGAGCCGTTCGTCTCCTCGGGAGATGTCGTCGCCGCGGGCGATACGCTGTGCGTGATCGAGGCGATGAAGGTGATGAACGAGATCGTCGCCGAGGAGGCGGGGAGGGTCCGGCAGGTGCTCGTCGAAGACGGCGACGCCGTCGAGTACGGGCAGTCCCTGTTCCTCTTCGATCGCCCATGAGCTTCGACACCGTGTTGATCGCCAACCGCGGAGAGATCGCGCTTCGCGTGATCGAGGCCTGTCGCGAGCTCGGATTGCGAAGCGTCTGCGTCTACTCCGAGGCCGACGCCGGAATGCCGTACCTCCGGCTGGCCGATGAAGCGGTCTGCATCGGACCGCCGGAGCCTTCTCGTAGCTATCTGAATATCGCTTCGATCGTCAGCGCCGCCGAGCTCGCCGAGGCCGGGGCGATCCATCCCGGCTACGGCTTCCTCGCCGAGAACCCCCATTTCGTCGAGGTCTGCGAGGATCACGGGCTGACGTTTATCGGACCGGCGCAGTCGGTCATGGAGCTCCTCGGAGACAAGGTCGCGGCGCGGAGGACCGTGGCCGAGGCCGGCGTACCGGTTCTCCCGGGAGAGTCGGCCCCGGTGGATCCGGACGAGCTGGTCGGCGCGGGCGAGCGGATCGGGTATCCGCTGCTGATCAAGTCCGTCTTCGGCGGCGGTGGGCGGGGCATGCGCTGGGTCCCCTCGGCGGACGAACTCGTCGACCGGGCGGCCGCAGCATCGGAGGAAGCGAAGGCGGCCTGCGGCGACGGCTCGCTCTACTTGGAGCGGGCGCTCGATGCCCCGCGGCACATCGAGGTGCAGGTCATCGGGGACCGTGCCGGAGAGCTCGTGCATCTGGGGGAGCGGGAGTGCTCGATCCAACGGCGTCATCAGAAACTGATCGAGGAGTCTCCGGCGCCGTGTCTGAGCGAGGAGATTCGGGACCGCTTGCATCGGGCGGCGGTGTGGGCGGCCGGCGCCGTCGGCTACCGAAACGCGGGGACGGTCGAGTTCCTCCTGGCGCCCGACGACTCGTTCTACTTCATCGAGATGAACGCACGGATCCAGGTCGAGCATTCGGTCAGCGAGGTCGTCTGCGGCGTCAACCTGATCAAGGAGCAGATCCTGCTCGCGGCCGGAGAGCGGCTGTCGTTCCGCCAGGAGGACGTCGAACCACGTGGCCATGCGATCGAGTGTCGGCTCAACGCCGAGGATCCGGCGCGAGGCTTCCTCCCATCGTGCGGGACGGTCGGGATCGAGCAGCTGCCCGGCGGCCACGGCGTCCGACTCGATACGGTGCTCTATCACGGGATGGACGTGCACCCGTACTACGACTCCCTGTTGGCGAAGCTGATGACCCACGGCCGTGACCGCGAGGAGGCACGTCGTCGGATGATCACCGCGCTGGAGCGGTTCCAGCTGACCGGCATCGACACGACGCGAAGCCTTCTCGGTGAGATTCTCGACCAGGCCGAGTTCAAGACCGGGGAGTACACGACGGCGTTTCTCGAGCGGCTTCTCGGCGGTTGATCGGCCCCAAGGCGCCCCGTACCCTGTGCCGGAATCGAAAGGACGCGGATGTTCGAATCACTGACCGCCAAGCTGACGGATGTCTTCACGCGGCTGCGTGGCCGCGGCCGACTGACCGAGGAAGATGTCATCGCCGGCCTGCGGGAGATCCGGCTGGCGCTGCTCGAGGCCGACGTCCACTACAAGGTCGTCAAGGAGCTGATCGATCGGATCCGTGCCGAAGCGGTCGGCGAGTCGGTGCTCGAGTCGCTGACGCCGGGGCAGCAGCTGGTCAAGATCGTCCGCACCGAGCTGGCGAAGATGATGGGCGGCGAGCGGGCGACGCTCGCGCTCGATCGGCGGCCGGCGGTCATCCTGCTCGTCGGTCTGCAGGGCTCGGGAAAGACGACGGCGACGGCGAAGTTGGCGTCCCTGCTGAAGAAGGAGGGGCGCAAGCCGGTTCTCGTCGCGGCGGACATCGTCCGGCCGGCGGCGATCGAGCAGCTGATGACCCTCGGCGAGCAGGTGGACGTCCCGGTGATCACGCGGAACGGCCTCGCGCCGCCCGAGATCGCCACCGAGGCGGTCGAGTGGGCGGTCGAGAACCTGTGCGATGTCGTGCTGGTCGATACGGCCGGCCGGTTACAGATCGACGACGAGATGATGGGCGAACTCGAGCGGATGGTCGAGGCGACGCAGCCGTCGGAGATCCTGCTCGTCGCCGATGCGATGACCGGGCAGGAGGCGGTCAACGTTGCGTCCGCGTTCGACG
>Ga0272443_10004210_pt1 | contig 15973 bp, 15 predicted proteins | sample SSMAcet12_FD_193581 | JGI IMG/M metagenome (GOLD analysis project Ga0272443, IMG submission 193581) | Marine sediment archaeal communities from Little Sippewissett salt marsh, Falmouth, MA, United States - SSM-Acet-12 | ecosystem: Environmental > Aquatic > Marine > Wetlands > Sediment ... | reverse complement strand
CGAATCCAGCGAAGAGCCTCCGCCAAATCCAATCACAAACTCGCTGCCCGTTTCCTTCGCCAAAGCCCGCCCGCGGTCAATGGTGGGGATATCCGGCTCGCGGCCAACCCTGAACACGTCTGCCTTCACTCCGGCCTCATCCAGCACCGCCATTATCGGAGCCAGCGGCACGGATCCGCTCCCGGTGACTACCAGGGCTCTCCGGCCAAATCCAGGGGCAATCTCGCGGACCTTGTTAAGGCTGCCGTTGCCAAAGATAATCCGTCCCGATGTCGCAAATTCAAAACCCATCATTACTCCCAGCCGTCATCGCCCGGAAAGACATTGTCATAGATCTGCTTCGTCCGGGGTGCCGCCATCATCTCCGCCACAGTTTGCTTCCAAAGTTGGTAATGCTTTGTTTCCCGGTGCCTGGCAGGGTCATCTTTTGTGCGGTAAACTTCTACCAGCAGGAAGCGTTCAGGCTGTTCCGGGTCTTGCAGAACATCAAACCGGGCAATCCCCGGCTCCTTCACACTGGCGCTGGCATTCGCCACACAAGCCTGCCGAAAAGCCGCCACCTGGTCAGGTTTTACTTCACAAAAGACATGCACAATGTACATCTTATCCTCCTCTGAAAAAGAAATTATCCTGCTTTCAAAACTGAGTATACACGAAAAGGAAATGGGATAACATGCCAACCCACCCTGCGGCCCAAACCATCCTCTTTATGGATGACGACCTGCTGGTGATCAACAAACCGGCCGGCATCCTTTCCATCCCGGATGGGTACGATCCGGAACTTCCCTACCTCCAACAGCTTCTTGAACCCAAATTCGGCCGGCTCTGGATGGTCCACCGGCTGGATAAAGGCACCAGCGGTTTGATTGTGTTGGCGCGCAACCCCGAATCCCATCGCAGGCTCAATCAGGCTTTTCGTGAGCGCGAAGTTCACAAGAACTATCACGGATTAATTTGGCCGGTCCCGGAATGGACTGAACAGGTCATTGACTCCCCCTTAAAAGTCAACGCCGACCGCCGGCACCGGACCCGGGTGGACCTGGAACAGGGTAAACCCGCCTGGACCCACTGTGTCATCTTGGATAAGTGGCCGCTGGCCGCCCGCGCAGCCCTCACCATCAAGACCGGGCTGACTCATCAGATCCGTGCCCACCTGCGAGAGCTGGGAATGATCCTGTTGGGAGAAACTTTATACAACGCAGGATTGCCTGTGCCCCCGCTTTCAGCGCCGCGGGTCATGCTCCATGCCCGGCAAATTGAATTCCAACACCCGATAAACAACAAAAGAGTGAGTTTTTCAGCCCCCTATCCGGAAGATTTCAGAGCAGTATATAGCCTCATCCGGCATTCCAAAGATCCGGACGCAACGACTTGATAGACGCAACCTTATTCGCCCCCACCACCACATGATCCAACAGCGGACATTCCAAAAGCTGCCCGGCTTCTACCAGAACGCGAGTCAGGTTGATGTCCTCGGGGCTGGGCGAAGGGTCGCCGCTGGGGTGGTTATGAACGATGATCAGGCTGGCAGCGTTGTGCCGGATCGCCATCTTGAAAACCTCCACCGGCCGAACCGAGGAAGCATTCAGCGATCCGCGATAAAGGTGCTCCGTCCCCAGATGCCGGTTGCGAGAATCCAGCAGGATCACCCAGAGTTCCTCCTGTTCCAGCGCCATCATCTGGTACCTCACCAAATTTGCCACATCCTGAGGAGAACTCACCTGATCACGATTCTCAAATGTCAGAGCGTTGATCCGCCGTCCCAGTTCGATGGCAGCCTTGATTTGGGCAGCTTTGGCCTTGCCGATCCCATTCACCTGGCATAGCTCTGGGAAGGTTGTGCGGTGAAGCCCCAGCAGTCCATCAAAATGGCGCAGAGCCTGCTGACCGATCTGGACGGCGTTTGATCCCTTCTTCCCCACCCGCAGCAGGATCGCCAAGAGTTCAGCGTCGCTAAGCGCCTCAGCCCCCAGCTTTTCCAAACGCTCTCTGGGACGCTGAGATTCCTCAAAATCCATGATCCGGTTATGGCTGGCTGGTTCCGTCATCGTACTCCTCCCTGGCTTTGTTGGGCGTTCATTAATGGCATGGTCAATAGACCCACCATGTTATAATATCATCAACTAATAGCAGATTTGGAACTCAAATGGAATTCGTCATCACGGAATACAAACACTGTGACCTGATGGAAATTTCTGGTCGCGTGGACAGCTATACTTCTCCCAAAATCAAAGAAGCCCTGGAAGCGCTGATTGCTGATGGGCATTGTAAAATTGTGCTTGATCTGCAAGCGGTGACCTATCTTTCCAGTTCGGGCATGCTCACCTTCATCAACGCGCTCAAACACTGCCAGCAGGGCAGTCAGGGCAAGATCGTCCTGTCGAATGTCTCCCCGCAAATTTTCACTAGTCTCGAACTGGCCGGATTTCACACGCTCTTCGAGATTTACGATGATGTGGTCACAGCCGTTGGGAAATTCTGAGGTGAACCAATGACAACCAGGAGCTTCCCGGCCAATTTCAAAAGCCTCTCCACCATCAGCGATTTCATCGTCACCTCTTCAGAGAAGGCCGGCTTCACCCCCGATGATGTTTATGCCATTCAGACCGCCGTGGACGAAGCCTGCTCCAATATCATTGACCACGCCTATGGGGGCGAAAACCTCGGAGAGATCCAGATCCAGGTCACCCAGGTGAAAAACGGTATCCAGATCATCCTCCGCGATGAAGGCGACCCTTTTGACCCCGACGACGTCCCAGACCCGGACATCACTTCGCCGCTCGAAATTCGCAAGGAACGCGGCCTGGGGATCTTCTTCATGCGTAAGCTGATGGACAGGGTCATTTTTGAATTTTCGAATAAGAAGGGCAACACGCTCACCCTGATTAAGTACAAGGGGGCCTGACCTTGACCCCCAAAAGCACCTCTCGGCAGACTGCCGGCATGTCACCAAGCGGGATTCTCAACCTGGGCCAGGATCTGGCCTGTCACCCTGCACTGGAAAAACAAAAAGCCCTTATCCTGGATTTCCTCAAGTCTAATTTCAAGTCCGAAGCCTATCTCGAAATCGATAAGGTCTTCCTGCCACTGGATGATTTTCGTTCACCCCTCCAAACCCCCTTTGACCTTTCCAGCCTGACCCGGGTGAAGGAATTCACGGGTGAGGATCACTCCCACTGGCTGGCAGGGCCCATGGCCCACGGGGAAACCGACCTCGGCAGCCTGATCCTGAAACGGGAGACCCCGTTCACCCCAACTGAAAAACGAAAACTAGCGTCAATTGGCGCCCTGATTGGTACATCCCTTTATGCCACGCTGCAATCCATCCAGCGTGAATGGCAGCAGAAACAGCTCGAACTGGTGCAATCCGTCAGCGCGCAGATTTCTCAATTCAATGATCTGGATTCCCTGACCGAGGGCATCACCCGCCTGGTCCAGGAAACCTTTGACTGGTACTATGTGGCCGTCTTCCTGATCGATGACGAATCCCAGCGCCCAAGTTCAAAGCCAGCGCCTGTTCGGACGAAAGCGACCGCCCCGATTTTGAATCCCCAACCCACCCCGGATTTACCCTTGGGGAACACATGATCGGCTATGTGGCCGAAACCGGTCAGGAACTGGTTGCGCCGGACGTGACCCAGGAACCCCGCTATAAAGAAGTGGACTCGCTGGATGACACCCGGTCGGAAGTTGTCCTGCCGCTCTCCGTGACGGGCAAGATTTTTGGCGTCTTTGATATCCAATCCGACCGCTCGTATGGTTTCAACGAAAATGACCTGATCGTCCTCCGGGCCCTCGCGGCCAATATCTCCATTGCCATCGAGGGCACCCGGCTCTTCCAGGACCTCCAATGGCGGGCGGACCAGATGGCAACTGTCGCCGAGGCCAGCCGAGCCCTGACCCAAATTCTGGACACCAACAAGCTGCTCCAGCAGATTGTTGACCTGATTCATGAAAGGTTTGGCTTCCAATTCGTCCACCTCTACCTGGTGGACCCGGTGCAATCAAAGGTGATTTTCAAAGCCGGCAGCGGGGAACGAAGCCGTCGCTTTGGTGAAGCCCATGTTGCCTACGATCTGGATGACAGCCAAGGCGTGATCCCCTGGGTAGTACAGCACAGAGAAAGCAAGCGGGTGAACGACGTTGAAAAAGAGCCGCTCTATCGCAACACGCCCTTCGCTGAAGATCAATCCGGCTCCGAACTCTCCATCCCACTCCAGTTTGGTGGGGAAGTTCTCGGCGTTCTGGATATCCAATGCGAGGATCGCAACGCCTTCACCGCTGATGACCAGCGCCTGGTAGAGACCTTCGCGGATAATATCGCCATCGCCATCCGCAACGCCCGGCTCTACCGGTCCGAAAAATGGCGACGACAGGTGGCCGAAAGTCTGCGTGACGTGGCCGGGTTGCTCTCCAATAATGCCGACCTCGACGATGTCCTTCAGGCGATTCTGGAGCAGCTTCACAAGAACCTGCCCTGTGATGTAGCCGGCATCTGGCTGTTTGACTCCAATTCGACGACCGCCACCCCGATTCAGGAACGCCGGCTCTATCTGGCCGCCTCCCTCGCTTCTGAAGGCTTGGAATCGGAGGAACTGGGAGAACTCAACTTCCAGCCGGATGCCTGGGTCAAGAAAGCCCTGATGCAGGAACAGCCGACCATCCGCCACGCGGATGAATCCATCGGCCCCATCGCGGCTCATTACGGCTTCACGGAGGATTACTCCTCCATTGCCGCGCCGCTGCACACCGGGGATGAAATTCTCGGAATGCTCACCCTGATCAATCGCCAACCGGGTCGCTATGGTCAGGAGTCGCAAAAGATCACCTCGGCTTTTGCCAGCTATGGCGCGATCGCAATTGAAAACACCCGCCTCTACGAGACCTCCCAGGAGCAGGCCTGGGTCTCAACCATCCTGCTGCAGGTGGCGCAGGCCATCCAATCCCAGACCAATCTGGATGAGCTGACCCAAACCATCGTCCGCCTGACGCCGATGGTCGCAGGGATTAATGGGTGTGCGCTATTCCTGCGCAACGCCGCCAACGACATTTACACCCTGCAAGCCATTTATGGCATCGGAGAAGCCGGTGAATTGCTTGCCAACGCCCTGCCATTGGCCCTGCCAAATGCACCACTGTTGGCAGAATTGACCCTGACCCGTGAGCCGCTTCTGGTGATTGACCCCGCTGAAGATCTGGGCCTGCCCAGGCAGCTCGAAAAGGAACTAGCCGAAGACACCCTGATCCTGCTTCCCATCATCGCCCATGACGATGTCCTCGGTGCTTTCATGCTGGCAAATGACCCTACCCTGCCAGCAGTTTCCAGAGACAGTCAATTGATCAGCGAAGATCGTCTCAAGATCATCATGGGGATCATTCAGCAGACCACTGTCGCAGTTGAAAACATCCAATTACTGGAAGCCCGACAGGAAGAAGCCTATATTTCCACGGTCCTCCTGCAGGCAGCCCAGGCCATCGTCAGCAGCCCGGATCTGGTCGATACGCTCGACTCCATCGTCCATATCATGCCCATTTTGGTCGGGATCGAATCAAGTGCGATTTACATGTGGGATGCCGCAGAAAAGGTCTTTACACTGACCGAGTCCACTGAAAGAGCCGCCGAGGGTGAGGAAAGCCTGATCGGCACAGCCTATATACCCGGCGATTTCCCAATGCTGGATGCCGTCTTTGAAAATGACCGCCCATTTGTTTTCCCCTTTATCGAGAATGTTCTGCCCCTTGAAGACTGGGACCTGGTCCTGCCAAATGAACGCGAGACGGACCCAAACCCTGTCCTTAGCAGTCAATACCCACTCCTCCTGGGATTCCCCCTATCCGTCAAGGAGGACTGCTATGGGGTTCTCCTTGCTTTGGATAAGAACATATCCGCCAATCGGGAGAGGCGTTTCGAACTGATCAACGGGATTGCCCAGCAGGTTTCCCTGGCTATCCAAAATGACATCCTCAATAAAGAGATGCTGGACCGCCAGCGGCTGGAACGGGAGTTCCAGTTGGCCCGGGAAATTCAGCAGACCTTCCTGCCCTCCCAAATCCCCCCCATGCCCGGCTGGGAAATGGATGTCCGCTGGAATCCAGCCCGCCAGGTCGGCGGTGACTTCTATGATTACTTCCTGCTGCCCGATGGCCGGTTGGCCGTCATCATTGCAGATGTCTCCAATAAGGGGCTAGCTGCCTCGCTCTATATGACCGTGACCCGCACGCTGATCAAAGCAGCCGCGCTGGAACATACCTCCCCGGCCCGCACTCTCGAACGGGTTAACGAACTCCTGCTGATGAACTCCCAAAATGGGCTGTTTGTGACGACCTTTTACGGCTTGCTGGATTTAACTGAAGGTTTTCTGACCTACACCATCGCCGGACACAATCCACCCCTCGTGTTGCGAAAACATGCAAACATCGTGGAAGAATTGGATAAAGGCGGGATCGCCCTGGGCGCACTCCCCGATATCCACCTGGAAGACCGCACCCTGACCCTCGATCCGGGTGACTGTCTGCTGCTCTACACGGATGGCGTGACAGAGGCCTTTGATATTGATGAACAAATGTATGGCACGGAACGCTTGATAGCCCTGCTGCAATCCGACTGCGGCCTCTCAGCCCATCAGGTACTCTCCCGCCTGGATGAAGACCTGCTGGCTTTCCGCAAGTCCGCTTCCCTCAGCGATGACACAACAATCCTGGCCGTTTGCAGGGAAGACTCACTGGCAGACCAGAACGGGGACAACGGTCTTCCTCAGGACGCCGTCCACGGCGCTGCCGAATAAGGCCTCCAGCAGCGGTGAAAGCCCATATCCCCCCATCACAATACAATCCGCGGCCTCATCCTGTGCGGCCTTCAGAATCACTTCACTGATCAATCCGATATTCCGGCGCAAGGTGACATGCTTGCACATCTCACCCAGATAGTCCTTGGCTTCTTTCAGAAGCGCCTGTCCTTTATCCTTGTTATCATTCACCACCAACACGGATACACATTTCCCATATTTCGCGGCCAGATAGGTGGCGATATAGAGCGCTTCTTTCCCCTTTTCACTGCCATCATACGCCAGCAGCAATTTATCAAAGGAAGTGACCTGGTCCCTGACCATCAGGATCGGTCTGGGGCATTTACGCACCAAAGTGCGGATTCCCGAACTCAGGCGCGGGAAGATCTTGGCGACCGGGGGATGGCTCAGACGGATCACCACCAGGTCATTGAACCGCGAACGTTGGATGATCGTCTCGGCAATCGGGCCCTCAGCATGAACCAGATTGCCGTTGAGTCCGGCCTCCAGCATGCATTCAGAGAAATTTTGCTCAACTTCTTCCTGATACTTGCTATCCGTTTCATTATCCGAAACCACAATCAATCCCCGAACATCCGCCTGCTCCATCTCGGCCAGTCGAATGGCCTGATCGAGCGCAAACCAGCTTCTGCCCTGGCCGCTTATCGCAACCAGAATGTCCATAAACAGGGTTGCGCCGCGGTTATCACGCAGATCGTGAGGGTTAAGTCGGATTTTCTGATCATAGCGTTGATCCCTCAACCGCTCCCCCGCCTTTCCCCAAAGATTCCTTAATACCCCGCCTTCCTTTTTCCCTTGCTCAGCGATAAGGTCCGAAGCTGCCTTCTCAGGGCGGATGGGCCAGCCAATTTCCTGCTGGATATAAGACTGATGATCCAGAATCCAGAGATAAAGGTCCGTCTCGGTCCGTTCAGGGAATTCGTGCAGGAGGCCCTGTTCCCGAATGACCCTGACGACAGGCAGATAAACTTTGTCATACCAGTCCCGCACCGCTTCCTCCCAGGGAATTTCCCGGGATTGTTCAATGCCCATGTAATACCGGTGGACTTTAATATGCTCCAGCAGAGTGTCGTAGAAACCGGGGAAAGTTAGCTGCAAATTCGCATCCGTGAGAATGCGATCCGCCAGGGTTTCCACCAGAAAATCCGCATATTCCTCTTTCAAAATGATATCTTCGGGTGAATCATCCGGCGACAGGTCCACTTTTGGCCGGATTTCGGTCACATAGGCTTCAACCATTTTGATGCCCATTTCTTTGGCAATTGAAACCCTGTGGTTTCCATCCAGAACGAAATAGGCATCGCCCAGTTTATAGACACGTATGGGCGGCAATCCCGCGCTACCAGGCGAGGTCATCATGGCCTTGACAGAAGCCCAGCGCTGCCGGTCCTCATCATGCAAAGGTAAGAAATTATGATTGAAATCCTGATAGCGGTTAACGCTGCCAATAATCGCATCCACCGGGATTTCCATCAATCCCTTGGATGAAAAACCCGTGGCATGCAGACGCTGGGTGATTTCATCATACGGCAGCAGTTTATCAGTTTTTCCGGTGATCAATGACCACAATCGTTGAAATTCCGCTTTAGAGCGCACTTTGCGAAAATCCTCCAGAGCACGATTGAACTCAATCGGACTTTTGGAATCAGGCATGTCGTTCTCCTAATAGTTTAATTAAATTGGCTAACCAGCCCAATCATACTGATTAATTTGGATTTTCTCAAGCCATTCTATTAATCTTAATTATATAATATTGCCACCATATTTTGATATATTGCAATTGCCCAGATTGTTAACCCCCTGTTCATCAAAATCTCGCCGAGGAGAAAAACCGTCCGGGGAGGGCCTGAGGCCCTGCCCGAGAAACGCCAACCCCCACGCCAAAATGACAAACCGCTTTTTAACATGCTATAATCTTCAAGAATGGTTACGACCTCAGACTGACTTATTAATTGAAGCACGCTAGATAATGGAATCCATGGCAGAAACAACACCGACTTCACAACTGACAATTGCGGAAGAACTGGAATATCTGGTCATCGGCCACGTCACGGCTGACCTGACCGATTCCGGTCCTGCGCTGGGCGGCACCGTTACTTTTTCAGGCTTGACCGCCTCGGCGATGGGCCTGAAGACCGGGATCATTTCAGCTTTCAATCCGGCACTTGATATTTCATCCCTGGCCCACCTTTGGGTCAGGAATATTGGCAGCCTGGAAACAACAACCTTCAAGAATATCTCGGATGGCGTCCACCGCACGCAATTCCTGTATGAGAAAGCAATCCCGATCGGCGTTGAGAATATCCCATCCTTTTCCAAACCGCCCAAAATTGTCCATCTCGGCCCGGTAGCCAACGAAGTAGATCCAACGATTCTGGCCGCATTCCCCAACAGCCTGAAATGCCTGACGCCCCAGGGCTGGTTTCGGGATACGGATGCCGACAATCATGTCATTCCCCAGGCCTGGGAGCAAAGCGAATATACCTTGGGGCTGGCCGATGCCGCGGTGATCAGTGTGGAGGATGTACAATATGATGAAGCGGTCATCTCCAAAATGGCGTCCGAGATTCCGATCTTCGTCGTGACGGAAAATTATCGCGGTGCCCGGGTTTATTGGCATAATGACGCCCGTTTCATCAAAGCACCTAAGGTAAAATTAGTGGATGACACCGGCTCCGGTGATATCTTCGCCACAGCCTTTTTCTATCGCTTTTGGTCCACTCGAGACCCCTGGGAAGCCGGCCGGTTTGCCGTTCAGATCGCTTCTGCTTCCGTTTCCCGGTCTCGGCTGGAGAGCATCCCCTCCAAAGCGGAAATTGAACGGGTGAAGACAGAAATTATCGATTTCTAAAAGGAAATTTTATGGGTTTGGGCAAAATCTATACCATCGTGAATCAAAAAGGCGGCGTGGGAAAGACTACCACGGCCATCAACCTGGGCGCCTACCTGGGTTACTTCGGACAACGGGTCCTGATTGTGGATATTGATCCCCAGGCCAATGCAACCGCCTGTTTGGGCGTTGAGAAAAATTCGATTGAGGGCGGCACCTACGAGGTGCTGATCGGCGCGCAGCCGATCCTCTCTCAAATTTTGCACAATCCCCGCTTTAAGCTCTCCCTCCTGCCTTCCTCACCAGCCCTGGCCGGTTCTGAAATTGAAATGATCGACCTGCCCGAAAGGGAATTCCGGCTGCAGCAGGTTCTTGAGCCCATCCGCTATCGCTATGACTATATCCTGATTGACTGCCCGCCCTCGCTGGGCCTGCTGACCCTCAACGGATTGGTTGCGGCTCGGGATGGCGTGCTGATCCCTGTCCAATGTGAGTATCTTGCCCTGGAAGGCCTGGGACAACTCACCCAGACCATTGACCGTGTCAAGAACGCGCTGGCAGAGGATTTGACAATCCGAGGTGTGATCCTCACGATGTATGACGCTCGCACCAACCTGTCAGCCGATGTAATTCATGAAGTAAAGCGTTTTTTCGGAAAGCAAGTCTTTGATTCCGTTGTTCCTCGCTCTATCCGGTTAGCCGAAGCCCCATCCTATGGCATGCCCATTGCGGTCTATGCACCGGGGTCAAGCGGCGCGCAGGCCTATGCTGCCCTGGCAAAGGAATTGCTTGTTTCCGATGATGTCAAGGTTCCGATTGTGCAGGAGGCAAACTGATGGCCCGTCGACCCGGTCTTGGTAGAGGTTTGGATGCGTTAATTCCCACTGGTGGCTCAAAGGAGTCTTCATCCATAGGTCCGAAAAGTCCCCAGGGTGTCCTCCAAATCCCAATTGAAAAAATTGAAGCCAACCCCCAACAGCCCCGGACGGTGATGGATAAGGAAAAGTTGGATGAGCTGGCGGCTTCCATTCGGGAACATGGCATCCTGCAGCCTTTGGTTGTCTCCGCCACGCCGGATACGGATGGCTATACCCTGATCGCTGGTGAACGCCGTCTTCTGGCAGCCGGTCTGGCCGGGCTGAAAATGGTCCCCGTGATTGAACGCAACGTCACCAAACAGGACCAACTCGAACTGGCCCTGATCGAAAATGTACAGCGTTCCGATCTTTCGCCGCTGGAAATGGCTGAAGCCTATCACCAACTGGCCGAAAATTTTGCCCTGACTCATGAACAGATTGCAGAACGGGTCGGCAAAAGCCGGGTCAGCGTGACCAACACCCTGCGCCTGCTCAACCTGCCGGAAAAAGCCCGGGAGGCACTGGTTGAAGGCAAGATCAGCGAAGGTCATGCTCGCGCCATCCTCGGACTCCCCAACGCCCAGGCGCAGCGAGCTGCCCTCAACACCATTCTGAACCTCGGATTGAACGTCCGCCAAACGGAAGCGCTCGTCAAGAAAATGAGCGGAGAACGTCCCGCCGCTACTCCCAAACCCGAACCTGCACCTGAGATCCGGGAACTGGAAAGCAAACTAAGAAATCATTTCGGCACAAAGGTCAACCTGAACAACGGGAAAAAAGGCGGCAGCCTGGTGATCTATTACTATTCCGACGAGGAATTGAACACCATTCTGGATAAAATCCTCACCGAATAGTCCCATGAAAATCCTTTATAACGCCAATTTATATGCACCGGGCTTTCCCGGCGCGACGGCCCTCGCCCTGGCGCAGGGTCAAATCCTCGCGGTCGGCACAGATGACCAAATCCTGGATGCCTTTCCCCTGGCTGAAGAAAAGTTCAACCTGAATCGCTATACGCTCTGGCCTGGGCTGACCGATGCCCATGTCCACTTGAGACACCTGGCTGAAAGCCGGGCCATTGTCGATTGTGAGACGGCCACCCGCGAAGAATGCCTGGCGCGGATTGACACCGCAGCCAGGGACCTGCCACCCGGCGCCTGGATTCGCGGACACGGCTGGAACCATAACCAGTGGCCCGAGGGTTTGGGTACTGCAGCGCTGTTGGATCAGGTCAGCCATGGGCACCCGGCCTACCTCTCCGCCAAATCCCTTCATATCGGCTGGGCGAACAGCCTGGCACTGGCGCTGGCCGGCCTGACTGATGCCACACCTGACCCAGAGGGCGGCATCCTCCAGCGGGATACTGCTGGACACCTGACGGGAATCCTTTTCGAGGCGGAGGCTGTTGACCTTGTCTTGGATATGATCCCCGAAACAACTCAGGAAGCGCTAAAAGGTCAACTCCAGGCGCTGATCCCCGAACTCTGGCAGGTGGGTCTGGTGGGTGTTCATGATTTTGATGGGATGGATTGTTGGCTGGCCTTGCAGGAACTCCACCAGGGGGGCCAGTTGGCCTTCCGAGTCCGCAAAGGCATTCCCTTTAACCACCTTGATGATTTCATTCAGGCCGGTCTGAGAACAGATTTCGGTGATGATTTCCTGCAAGTGGGCAATGTGAAACTCTTTTCCGATGGCGCTCTTGGCTCACAAACAGCCGCCATGCTGGCCCCCTTTGAGGGTGGTCAGAACACCGGCACCCTGCTGCTGGATGAAGATGAAATCCTTGAAATCGGTAAGAAGGCCGGGCAAAACGGCCTGGCGCTGGCCATCCATGCCATTGGCGATCGGGCCAACCGTGTTGTATTGAATGGCTACGCGAAGCTACGGGCTCTTGAGCGTGAACAAGGACTGCCGCACTTCAAGCACCGGATTGAACACGTCCAAATCCTTGCACCGGAGGACCTTCCCCGCCTGGCGGAACTGGACATCGTAGCCTCCGTCCAACCCGTACACGCCCCCTCGGACATGCGCATGGCAGACCGCTTTCTCGGCTCCCGCGCGGCAACTGCCTATGCCTATCGTTCCCTAAAAGCGACCGGCGCCGAAATGGTCTTTGGTTCGGATGCGCCGGTGGAACCGGTCAATCCCTTCCACGGCCTGCATGCCGCCGTCACCCGCCGGCAGATTGATGGCAGCCCGGGAGAAGCTGGCTGGTATCCCCAGGAGCGTCTTTCGCTGGCTGAGGCCCTGGATGGCTTTTCATCCGCCCCGACCCGGATTGCCAACCGGGGCGAGTGTCTCGGGAAGATAGCCCCGGGCGCAGCGGCTGACCTGATCCTGCTTGATCAGGATCCTTTCACCATGGACCCCCAATCCCTCTGGTCCATCAAGCCCCGTGCGACCATGGTGGATATGAATTGGGTCTTCATCCATCCGGACTTACGTATCGAGGTTTGATACTCAAAGGCAATATAATGAGATAGAATTTTGGGAATCAGCTATAATTATCCTTATCCGTTCACCAAAATTGCCTGTTCGTCCAAATTCTTAGTAGGTGAGCAAACTTAACTCATGGTTCAGATTCCAAAAGAACTTCACGAAAAAATAAAAACCATTCGGATGTCGCTCCATTTCAGCATTCATGACTGCGCCAAGCTCTTGGGTATCCCGCAGGGGAATTATCTCGCCTTTGAAAATGGCGAGCAGCACCTCTCCCTGCCCGATCTCGAGATTCTGGCGCTGTATTTTGGTCTTCCCCTGGAAGCCTTCTTCACCGACCAATATAAGCGGCTTTACCAGTTAACTCTGCTGCAGGACAGCATCCGGCCCAGTTACCAAATTCTGCGTCAGAAAGTGATCCGCACGCAGCTCTCGCTCGAACGGCAAGCCGCCGGAATGTCCCTGGAAGAGTTGGGCGAAGCCACCGGCATTCCCGTGGAGAGCCTGCGGGACTACGAAGAAGAGACCGTCCCGATCCCAATTGACAACCTGCAGAATATCTGCCAACAGTTGGGAAAACATCTGGACGCCTTTTTCCCGGATGACCACCTGCTTTCAGAGACCTTTAACCTTTCAGGAACAATGTTTCAGGATCAAAAGGCCATGAGTGAAGGAGATGAATTGGACGACTCTTTCGCCCAGATTCTAGCCAAGCTGAAGCAAATTCCAAAGGCGGATCAGGCTGAAATCGCCAAGGAAATATTGAACAAATTGAAGGAAGAAGAGTGAACGGGTACCAACCCGTTCATTTTATTTAGGTCAAATTTCGGGTATAACTGAAGTGATAGAAAGGTGGCTATGCTTCAAGAAAAGGCTCTAAGCAAAACAAATCCCCCAGCGATTGAAGCCTCACCTGAAATCTATAATCAATTAGCTGGGTTCCTAAGTCAAAACGTCCAAACCCACCGTCATCTGGATTGGTTTTCATCGTTGGATTGGATAGGTCATCACCCCTATCTGGTCGAATTCAACGACGACCAGATAGGAGCTGCGCTTTGTGCCGCGCCGGAGAATGCCGATGCTGCCTGGATTCGCCTTTATTCGGTCTGTAAAGGATGTGATGTGTCGGCTCCCTGGGGAAGGCTGCTGCCGCAGGCGCTAAAAGCCCTTCAAAAGCAGGGAGTCCGTCAATTAGCCACCCTGGCAATCCGCCCCTGGTTTAAGAGCCTGGTAAAGGATTCCGGGTTTGTGAACCGCCAGAACATCGTTGTGATGGAATGGCAGGGCACCTTTCCAAAGGAAAAAACACTCAACAATGAAATTATCATCCGCCCCATGCATCTGGATGACCTGGCTGCGGTGGAAGTCATTGATCATGAAGCCTTCCCACCCCTTTGGCAAAATTCCTTCGCCGCCCTCAACAAAGCTTACGGTCAGACCGGCATCAGCACCGTAGCCGTCAAAGATGGCGAAATCGTTGGTTACCAGATCAGCACCACCATGACCATCTATGGTCACCTGGCAAGGCTGGCCGTTTCCCCGGCGCATCAACATCAGGGCATTGCCTATATGCTCGTTCTTGAGGTGCTTCGGCAGTTTGAACGCCTTGGTTTCTGGCGGATAACGGTCAACACCCAATCAGATAACCATTACTCAGCCAAACTCTATCAAAAATTAAATTTCAAACGCACAGGGGAAGAAATTAAAGTATTTGAAATGGATATCTAATTCAAACCGGTCCAAATGCTCTGGTCACACGCTCATCGCTTGCCTTGCTAGACAAACACCCCGTCTTATGGGAAAATCAATACCGTCATTAACGGTTACGGAGGAAGAAATGAGTTCAAACCAAAGCAAAAGAGAACTGCTTCGTCAAAAACGCCTTGAACAAAAAAGACGGAATATCACAACATTCCTATTGGTCGGGCTGGTCGCAATTTTGCTCATCCTCGCCCTGATGTTCCTGCCAAACCTCCTGAATAAATTAGTTGCACATGGTTTCGGGCTCGGCGATCCTGATGCGCCTGTCACCGTGTATGAATTCTCCAGCTATAACTGCAGCCATTGTTATGATTTTAACGAGAACGCAGCCGATGACTTTATCGCCAAGTACGTGGCGACCGGGAAGGTCTATTTCAATTATGTCAACCTCCCCGCAAATTCTGAGGCCTCTCTCCTCGCAGCGGAAGCCTCCTACTGCGCCGCAGATCAGGATAAATTCTACGAATACAAAGATCAGCTCTTCGCCTATGCCTTTGCTGAAAACGGCTATACGGAAACAAATATGGTCAATTTTGCCAGTCTGGCCGGCCTGGATGTCAACGCTTTCCAAACCTGCATGGATAGCGGTAAATTTGCCACAGCTTATGAGAAAGATATCAGGTTTGCGACAGCCAGCGGCGTCACAGGGACACCCAGCTTCCTGGTCAACGGCAAGGACCTGGTACTGACCAGCGAACTGGACGCAACGATAGATAAATATCTAAATAATTAAGTTGTTCGAATCACAAGATAAATATTTCGAGCCTTGCTTTCAAGGCTCTTTTTTACAGCCCCCCGAAAAACTGTTCCAACACCCAGGTGATCAAAGGCGTGATAATCAACGCGGGCAGAAAACTTCCCGTCCTGATCTTCTTAATTTCCAGCAGACTGGAAATAGCTATCGCCATCAGGATCAACCCGCCGACCGCCGTCATCTCATTCATCATAGCTGTCGAGAAATATTGGCTGAAGAATCCGGCCAGAAGTGTGATCGCCCCTTGATAGACCAGGATGGACAGAGCGGAAAAAGCCACACCAATCCCCAGAGAGGACGCAAACGCAATAGATGCGAAGCCATCCAACACAGCTTTGATCGCCAGCATTTCAAAGTTCCCCGTCAAGCCATTCTGAATCGAACCAAGAATGGCGATCGAGCCAATCACGAAGACCAGCGAGGCTGTCACAAAGCCCTCAACGAATCTGGCATCCCCATCGCCCCCTTCATCATGCGGGATTAATTTCGAACGCAGGAGGACGCCCAGCTTTTCGAGCCCCTTCTC
>Ga0272443_10004209_pt1 | contig 15976 bp, 12 predicted proteins | sample SSMAcet12_FD_193581 | JGI IMG/M metagenome (GOLD analysis project Ga0272443, IMG submission 193581) | Marine sediment archaeal communities from Little Sippewissett salt marsh, Falmouth, MA, United States - SSM-Acet-12 | ecosystem: Environmental > Aquatic > Marine > Wetlands > Sediment ... | reverse complement strand
TGAAAGCATAGAATCGTTCATCATTGCACTCAAATTTCCGACAAGGCAAAACAAACGCAATTTTCAGAACTGTTAGCTCAAATCCAAAAATTCTGTAAGTTCAATAATATTAACAGCCACATAGGAACCTACTGCTTTCCTTAGTCGGAAAAAGTATTATATGTACATATTATTTCGATCAGATTATGATGGATTAAAAGAAGCAATTAAAAGTACTTGTGATGACCAAGAATCAGCAAGTACTTTTAAAGAAAACAAAATATATTTACATAGTATATTTTTCTTTCATTTGATAATAGAAAAGTGCATAAAAGCAAAATATTCAGAAACAAAATATTTGTAAAAGAAATAAAATGTACGTATCTTTGTAGTCTTGAAAATATGATCCCGTAGCTCAGCTGGCAGAGCATTTGACTTTTAATCAAAGGGCCACAGGTTCGAATCCTGTCGGGATCACTTATCCAAATAATCATTTTCTGTCCAAGTTGTTGTAAATCAAAGAAAAACGTTATATATATATCGGTAATCATACAGATATAGCTATTGTATGGGAACACTCTTCAGAAGGAAGACAGATATAGTTTCCGAAGCTCAGAAACTATATTACTCTGTCTATCTCTGATTATTCATTTAGACCATATCTTGATTGTAGATGACAGATTTTGAACATTATAAGACTCCCACTAGCAGGTCTAAGATGCTTTGTTTTCCTTTAAATATTCTTAATCTCACATATATTAAATTTCTAAATACTTTGTTCGAATCTACTTCCTAATCACCAGTAACCTATTTGTACTAACATTACCTACAAGCATTTGAAGGTTATAAACTCCATTAGCAAGTTTAGTGCCATCGAAATTTAGAGTGTGTAATCCTGATGCTCTCTCTGCTTCGGAAATCTTCTGAATCAGTTGTCCTGAAATAGAGTATAATTGGAGAGATACAAATCCATCTTTCTCTATTTTATATTCTATCACCGTCTCGCCTGTTGTTGGATTTGGCTTGCAAGTTAGAAGAATATCCTCTGAAGTAGCTTTGCTCAGAGATAAAACTGTTGCTAGAATAATATCATCTGTTTTGTAAGTAAGGTAATCTGTGTTTTGATCAGTAATCGTTGATCTGATATTTGATAGTTCTATCTCATCACTCATAGCTGATTCTTTCTCGAACACCATTGCTTTCAAATTCTCAAGCTGTAAGGCACCGTCAATTATCTCGGTTCTGTCGTTATCCCCCCATATTGTAATTGCTGCCTTGCCATTATGAACCTTGCCACTACCCACTAAAACGTTGTTTGTAGTCCAGATACTAATCTCAGAGTTGTTTCTCAAATCTTCTGTTTCGATTATTAGCGACATATTATTGCCAGTCCTATGAATTTCAGGAACAATATAAGTGGCTCTGGGAGTTATCTCATCACATTTCAATGCCTGTCTTGGAGAGCTGTTCGAAGGATAGGTAAGAGTTGCCTCATCCATCATATAGATCATATATCCCAGTCCTGGAGTAAGATTTCCTAATGTATTGATGTTAATACCTGGGAAATATATATCTCCATCAATATTCTTTATCAGCAAAACATCGTCAACAAAATCAGCAAAGCAATCAACAACTGACATCTCGCTATCCCTAAGGTATGAAATCATGCTCCAACCCTGAGGAAGCTCTATTGGTGTTTCATCAGGCACAATTTTCGTCCCAAAAACATCAAGCGTTGCCTGCTCCATCATATATGCTTTGTACCCTTGAGTTATATCCCAATCAACAATTGAATTGATACTTAAGCTTGGGAAATACATATCTCCAGCGTTGTTACGAATTAAGAGAAGGTCGTCTTCGATGTTCTCGAATATTGAAGCAACACTAAGATCAACAGGATTTCTATAACTGGAAATCATGTTCCAGCCCTGGGAAAGATCAATTCTTTGGAAAGGAACATTAATAGTAGTACTTGCTTCGGCTTCATTCTTATCATCCTCTCTATTACCTGCAAAATCAGTTGCTATACTATAAAATCCATAGCTTTTATCAGGTTCACCTTTGAAAGTAGCCGCTGTTTCAATTGTCATATACTGCCAGATATTGAAATCACCATCATCCACAGAATAAAATACATTATAAAATTCTATACCTGAAGTAGCATCACTTCCTTCCCATGCTACTTCAAATGATAATGTAGTTTGCTCATCATCTAATTCCTCTACACTGCTTTCAGGTTTATCATTGTCAATTGTGTTTATCCATTCGTCAGTTTCTATCGGGACATTGTCATCAAAAGTGATAGAAACTCTGTTTTTTATCTGAGTCCCATTTTCAAGTTCATCCAATAATGCTATTCTAAAAGAGACATTTCCTTCTCCATTGGGTGGATTTAGATTAGGGTTTAAAAAACCGTCTGAAGCATTTTCGGATATTTCCATAGTTGTAGGATCAATAGACATAAAATGCCATTTTACTACTCCGCTCTCAATGTCCAATCGAGCATTAATTCTGACAATTATATCTCTATCCGGACGTAAATCAATTTCAACAAAGTATTCAGTTAATCCAGAAGGAATTAATATTTCTCTTCCGGCAAAACTAAACGATGACAATTGAAATGAACTTATATCTAAAGTCTCAAGATCAAGAGTATCGTAAATAATTACTTCTCTAACAGGACCAATTGCATTTTCATTATTCTCGAAAAATATTGTATATACACAGCTTGACAAGTCATTGATATAATTTCTGTTGTTAGAATGATTAGTAGCATATCCCGTCTTTTCATATTGGGAATATGATTCGCTAACAGTAATATCCAGTTTCTGAATATTATCGTTACTGCCGAATGAATTAAGACAATCAAGATTTTGAGAAACACCATTATCAAATGAACCAATGTACTTGATTGCATCAGCAGCATCTTCATTATCGGTATCGCAACCTAGCAATGTTCCGTATAAAGCAGATAAGAAATTCCCGGGTACATAGTTACTAATTGTAGGAGTAGTTCCAACGGTTATATTGTTAAGGATAGTTGTTTTGTTAAATTCAATCCAATCCTTAATAAAAACTTCTATCAAATTTTCTGAGCATCCATTACTCGGATTATATCCCAACACTTCTACTGAAGATTCAAAGACACATGTAAGCCAATTATTATGAGTGCCTTCCAGAGGAACTTCTTTGTTTTTAGAAATAAGATAGTTGTTTTCCAGTTCCTGATAACTTTCAAAAATTGGTTCGGATATTTTTGTATAAACTTCATATTCCTGTACAGTTTCGAATGTCAAAGTATAAGATATTTTCAAACTATAACCAGGAGGCAAAACCGAGATAAAGAAAGCATACACCTTGCCATTATAATCCCTACCAAATATAGTTGATATATTAATAAAATCCGGAACTCCAATCAGGTCAATTCCTGCAAGAGTAGCCGCCGCTGAATCAACAGATAAAAATTCATAATCAAAGTCTATCTCAGCATTATCAGGAATAATCAGCCAAACAGGAACTCCAACAGCATTCATATCTCCATCATTACCAACCTCGATAGTATATTCCTGGCTACTACCGGTTTTCACATCTATACGACCACTCAACTGATGCCAGAGTTCAATATTGGATCCATCATTAATCTGCAATCCTTCTTCGAAAACATAATCTTGTCCATCGGTTAGACCATCGAAGGAAACATCCCAAAGTCCTGTACTTATCCCATCAAATTCAAATATTGCTATTAAAACAGTTTCATCAACAACAATTATATCAACAGGGTCTATAATAGTACCATCTTGAGAAAGCTCAACATTAGAGTTTGCATTGAAGCCGGCTCCATAAGCAGTTAGTGTCAAAGTTCCTTGATTACCTGCAATCTTAGGAGTATAATCCCATACCCCCTCAATGGTTATTGTTTTAACAAGAGTATCCTTTCCACAGATATTCTCGACAATCAGAGTAATATCATGTTCACCGGCTTGGGTATAAGTATGAGTCGGATTGGAAACTGTTTCCGTATCGCCATCTCCAAAATCCCATAAATAATGCTCCACTGTTTTGGATTTATCATCGATACTAATAGTGTTTCCCCACACCAACACATCGAAATCAGCCAGAGGACCGTCTATAGTACAAACTCTGAATGCCCTTCCTTCGTTTAAACCCCATCTACCTTGAGTATCTACAAACCTTAAAGTAACGATATGATCACCTATACTCAGTTCGTTATCCATTTCTATGTTTGCAATCACTTTTATATCTTCTTTCTCAGGATCCAATACTATTTGAACACCATTTCCTTGACCTGGATCAGTATCAAAAAAATACTCGGCTCTTGCAACACCAGGAGAAGGAACTACCTGATGTTCCTCATCAATATAAAAAACCCTTCCCTCGGTCAGTCCCCAGTTTCCATTAGTATCCTGGAATCTGATTCCTATTTTATGAATTCCATTTGTTAATGCTGATATTAAGATCGAATCAAGTACTACAACTGTTTCTCCTTGTGTAATATCAATTGGTATTCCTAATCCTACCCCAGGGTCTATGTCAATATAAAACTCAGCATTTGAAATAGGTGGAGAGATTATAACAACCCTATCTTCATTAATGTAAAAATTCCTTCCTTCCGTAAAACTCCAATTGCCATCAGTGTCCATAAATCTAATACTAAGTATATGAAAACCGAGATTTAAAAGACTAACATCAATTGACTCTAATATTGACACTTCATCCCCTTGTGTTACTGTTATAGGAGTACCAAATCCAATCCCGGGATCAGTATCAATATAATATTCGGCTGACATTATGGGCGGAGAATTGATAACCACTCTATCCTCATCAATATAAAAAGACCTACATTCGGATAGACCCCATAAACCATCTTCATCCTTGTATCGAAGACATATCAAATGTAGTCCTTCAGTTAGAGAAGAAATATTTATTGAATCAAGAATATTAACTGTATTCCCGGCGATTAAGGTTAAAGCTGTACCTGAACCTACTCCGGGATCCGTATCTATAAAGTATTCTACTTCCTCAATATCCTGTGAAATAAGCATATTAAAAGGATAGAAAAGTATAAACAATAATAATAATAATTTTTTCATTTTGTCACCAATATTGATTATGAACTAAAATCAATCTTTCTTCTCAGCTTCGGATTCAAATCTCAAGAAAGAATCTACTCCTAAAACAGTATTAAATATATGAAAAGATTCGACCTGTGGGATGTTCGGTTCTCCTGTATAGACATCTTCATCTGGCCAAGGCCGAGTGCCACCATAAATTCCTATGTTAGTATTGTCAGTTCCTGCATCAATTCCAGGTGAGTCTGTATCAAGATGGTAATCAAAATATAAATCAATATTAAATGTAGTAACATCAACAAAAAGTGGGTCATCGTCAATTATATTATTTGAGCCAATATTTGTGCCATAAGGAATAGTGTTTTGAGTAGTATTGTAAGTTAGATTATTATTATATGAACAATATTCACAGCCAAGAGGAGAACTTCTGTAGAAAATATTATTTGCAATGATTGCGTTATCAATATTAGAAAAAGAATTGCCATTTCGTAAAAATATATTATTTTTGATAACAACTGATAAATCATCTGAATTAGCTATATAGCCCGGGATAATATTGTTTTGAATTATAACATCTGAATTACTGTTAATTGTAATATATCCACCGATAATATTATTATATATCCTGTAGTTAGTTCCATTTACCCATATATACGAAGTTCTGAGTCTACACCTTCTTATAACAATATTGTTAACTACATCTTGAGAATAAATTTGATAAGTAGAAAGCCCTGTAAAAGTACTATTATCTGCACCGGTTCTTAAAGTGATATTCCCAACATAAGAATTGTGTGGGTGTTCTTTTTGTGGATTGTATCCTGCTCCTATGAAGTGTAATTCTTTATTCAAACTAAAACCCCCATAAGTAGTCACAGAGCCATGGACATAAATAGTATCTCCATCTGTTGCAGCACTTATTGCTTCTGTCATGGATGAATATTGTGCCGGTATAAATGGATTGTTGCTAACAGTCCAAACAGTAGCTTTAAGGGACAATAAAGCAAAAAGTGAGAGTACGAGTGTGAGGAAAATTGTTTTTTTCATGATGTCAACTCCTTATAAAATAATAAAATAACGTAACTACCCATTCTTAATATAAAAAATATTTGCTTTTAAAGGAAAATATTTTTTACCGATGAAAGTCAAAATGCACTTTTTCAGGGAGGACTAATTAGGAATTACTTACTTATCACCAGCAACCTATTTGTAATAACATTACCTACAAGCATTTGAAGGTTATAAACTCCATTAGCAAGTTTAGTGCCGTCAAACCTTGCCTCATGCCTGCCCGCTTCCATAAAGCCATCCACAAGATTAGCAACTTCATTTCCCAGCATATCGAAGAGCTTCAGCGAAACATATTCTGCCTCTCGTAATTCGTAATTGATGGTTGTTGATTGGGAGAAGGGGTTGGGGGAGACTATGATTCTATTATTATTGTTTTTATATTCAACACGAGAAATAACTTCATAATCAAAAACAGAATCTTTAAACCAGCGATATTCAAAAATTCTATTAGCGTAAATATGTTTGATTTCAGGATATTCCCAACCTTCGAATAGCATTCCAATACCCTTTCCATAAACAATACTACCAGTCATGTTATAATCAATTAGTGTATCTTTTTCTTGGTATGATACAGTACCTAAAAAATTGCAATACATTTTAAAGTTATATGCTTCAACATCAGAACCTTTTATATGCCATGTTTCGATAGCATTTTCACCGCTTATTGTGCAAGTACCATTAAAGACTGCACCATCATATAATGGTAAATCAATAAATGTAGTATCATAGTATTCCTGCAATTCATCTGATTCAAAATCTCCGATTTGGATCAGCTTGTTTGGATCAATCTCAAGTCTTGGTTCAAACTGACCAGTTCTAAAAGCATATACAATTTGATATTCTTTCGATGCGATAAATATTTTTGATCCTTCAAGACAATGATTCCATCCATTAGCAGGTTCTATACTATTTTTTGAGTTAAACTTCTTTAATGCCAAACATTCTTTGTTATCAAACAATACATTATTGGTGAATTGATAATGACTTATCGAGTTCGTTTCTGTTCCATAATAAGTCCCTACGTTAAAATGAGTACTCCACCAGATACCTAATTTGAATTGGCAATACTCATTCCAATCATTAGCTATAATTTCTGAAACAAAAGCAAGAATCATAATACTTAAAAGCAAAATTTTGTTTAGAGTTTTCATATCAAACCTCTTATCTAATTAAAACAATTTTTTTAGTAACTATTCCATCCCCATTATGCATCCTCAATAAATAAACTTCGGCACTTAGGTCATTTCCATCAAAACGACACGAATTTCTCCCCGCTTCCTGAAATTCATCCACCAGCACAGCTACCTCATTACCAAGAATGTCATATATTTTCAGCGAAACATATCCCGCTATTTGTAATTCGTAATTTATAATTTGAAATTGAGTGAAGGGGTTGGGGGAGCAGGTAACTGAATATTCATTTTTGTTCAAATAAGAAACGCTTGTTGGAAGATTCATAACTGAATCACAAAATCTAATTGCATTGGGTATTCGTTCAGGAAGTTTATTGCCGTGCAAACCATTATAGGATTGAAACTTGCAATCAATTTGATATTTTTCCAATGAATCCCTAAAACCCTGGTTCCATTCATACAATCCCATCTGGTCTTGCAAACCGCAGTCAAAAAATATTTCAAGATTGGGATTTTGAGAGAAGTCCATAACAAAACAAGCAGGATTGTGTTCCATGAATTTTTTCATAACAGATTCTATTAGATTTCCATTTTCATCTAAGGGTAAATCTACATAATATGGGGGATTGTCCATATTGGGAGAAAAAGCCCCTGCCATTGTGAACATGGAATAAGTAGAGAATTTGCTTAGTACAGGGTAATATTCATAAGGTGGAGAACCGCCGCTTTCATTTAAAATAATATGGATTCTGTTGGCAAAATGATTCAAATCCAATGGGCCGCTTAAAGCAGCTACACCCTTAAAAATATCGCTATGCTTCATGGCTAATTTCATAGAGCCATAGCCGCCCATCGAATGCCCCATAATACATCTTTTTTCTTTTTCAGCAAAAGTTCGATAATTATTATCAATATGCTCTATTAAATCATTTATAATGTAGTCTTCATAATCGCCATATAATTTTGAATTTGTATAGAAACTGCCCCCGTATGGTGAGCAACTCCCATCTGGCACAACAAAAATCGTCGGTTGTATTGTTCCATTAGCAATATTCTGATCCAACAATGATTTGATAATACCGTCATTTAAATAAGTATTGTGATTAGCTGTCAATCCATGTAGAAAATATATTACTTGATATTTATCTTCAGAAGATTCATATCCTTCGGGCAGGTATATATTATAATACCTGTCTGCCTGTAGGGATTCACTAAAAAAAGATTCCAATTTCAAAGTTCCTTGTGATAATGCAATAAAGGGGAATATAATTGTTATTATAAGAGTTATTATTGTTTTCATTACTATCTCCAAATATTAAATATAATTTGTTTGAATCTATCTTATCAAAATCATCTTCCCGCTTTCAACTCTCTCACCGGAACGAAGAGAATAGTAATACACTCCTGCAGGCAAGCCAATTCCGTCAAACCTTGCTTGATGCCTCCCAGCTTCCTGCCATTCATCAACCAGCACAGAAACTTCGTTTCCAAGCATATCAAATAGTTTCAGCGAAACATATCCTGCCTCTCGTAATTCGTAATTGATGGTTGTTGATTGGGAGAAGGGGTTTGGGTATATAGAGATATTGCTCTCAGAAATCTTATCATTCACTGATGTTGGTGTGAAACCTGTTTTTCTTATAGGTAGTATTAGCTCTGTAGCTTGATCACCACCGAAGTATATTGTGTTGGTTGCAATAAGCATCTCGGTTTCCTTGAATAGAGGTTCGCCTGTATTAGGATTTACCCTGTATCTTGGATAATTTGATGAACTGATAGCAAGTCCAAGTTTATGACCGGGAACAACCGTATAAGCAGTGTAATTCAGATCAATTTCCATTTCATAAATTTCACCGGGAGTAATTAGTTCTTCTCTGTCTACTCCGTTCCTGAGGCGAGCCATTATAATACCATCATTTATAAGCATATGCCTTCCATCGGGATAAATATCAACGAGTTTTGCTGTAATGTCAGTATCTGTTCTGTCGGAGGACATAAAAACCTTCAATTTTATGTTGCCGAATATATCATAAGACTCATCATAATATGGTGTTTCAAATACCAATACATCCGGTCTCTCCCATACATTTCTTTGGTCGTAAGGACCTTCCTGATTACCGAGAGTATAGAAACCATTATTTCCACCAACGGTTGGCACTGGGTTATTTGGATCAAAGTCAAAACTTTGACTTCCTGAAGCATCCTTTTCAAGCGATAATATCTTGTTATCAGCAGGATAAAATCTTAAAGTATCTGTATCGGTAAAGGGCCACTCATCATAAGTAAGCCAATTATTCCAGTGACCAGTCTCTCCAACAGGTCCCATAAGATATAATGATATGTTAGGATAATCGGCAATCATGTTGTCTTTTTGATCTTTCATCCAATAGTCAAACCATTTGTATCTGAGAGCGTTTCTATCGAATATAGCATTTAAAGGAAAAGTAATTTGTCCGGATTCGTTGCTTAGAATTTTTGTGTGTTGTTGGGGGCCTATAATTACTTTTTGATTACCGCGAGCGCCTTCTCCACCATGATACTGAAGATGGTAAAAAGCATCTAACTGAGCAGGGGCAAATAAATCGTACCATCCACCGAAATGGAATATTGGAGTTCTTACGGTGTCAAAATAATTTATCATATTATATTTGTCCCACCATTCGCTATAACTATAATGTTCCTTGAAGCTTGGTAACTCATTTTGATGAAAATATTCAATGTCGTTTTTTCTAAAACATCCCCCAGGATAAACATAATCATACCAATTTATGAAAATCGTGGTTACACTTACACATTTTAAATGCTGTGGATTTTTAAGAGAGGATCCATACGAAAAAGCTCCGAACCGGCTGCCACCCCAAGTGCCAATATCACCATCGCACCAGTCCTGAGCAGACAACCACTCTACAGTATCATAAGCATCATAGCCATTGATAAGAGTATCCAGTAGATCATTACTTCGAATTGCTTGTTTCACATATATATATCTTTGTTCATCAGTGGTGATTGGAATACTTGTATCATAAGTAGAAGTATTTGCTCTTATCATTATCACAGGCAGGGGGAAATCAGATGTATCATCAGGTTTGAAAATGAGAGTATATAATTTGACCCCATCACGCATTTCTATATATACAGTTTCAGTTGTGTAAGAATAGCACTCAAGCGTAATTAGGAATGCTGCAAAAGCAATAATTAGTATTCGTGTTTTCATTTTCCTCTCCAATTTATTTTATATGAATAATTTTCCCTGATTCAATTCGCTGCCTCGTACGTAGCACATAGAAATACATACCCGGTTCAAGAGTGTTATTGCCCAGTCTTATTTCATGTGAACCTGCTTCCTGATATTCATTTGCTAAAGTCATTTTCTTTGCACCAGAGCAGTTATAGATTTCAATATTTACAGTATCTGAATTTTTTAAAAAGTAGCAAATAACAGGTGTCCCTGAAACAAGATGATGATTTGCTATATTCTTCCTGATTTTTTCATTTTTATAAGCTAAAACTTTATTAAAGTCATTTATGCCTCGGATTTTAGGGTATGACTCTCCTTCTTTGATCAGCCAGATTGAATTAAAATCCCAATCAGAAAAAGTCTCCTTCTCTTTCAGATCATTTGTGGCTTTACCAATACCACATTCGCTATTATTCATTCTACTTGATATAACATCCCAAAAGCCTTCCGACCTTCCATAAGGGCAGTATCCGCAAAAGCCACCAAGATATTCATTGCCATTAACGACTCCAGTAGAATAGCAAAAATTTATTTCTCCAGATAACTCATCGATATTTGTTCCGCAAAATCCTCCCACATTCCTATTGCCATTTACCTCACCAGTTGAATAACTATTGTTTATTTTTGCCTCATAATTTTCACCACAAAATCCCCCCACATGAATCTCTCCATATACAATACATGTTGAATAACAACAGTTTATTATATCCGTACCAAAACACAAGCAGGTACTTCCACAGAATCCGCCAATTCTTTTGACTCCATGCACTATTCCAACGGAGAAACACGAGACGATCTTTCCAATAGACAGTCCACAAAATCCTCCAACATTAGTGCTGCCATTGATGCATCCAATTGAATAGCAATTATTTACGGAACTGTAGTTTTGACCTATGAAGCCACCAACATTAGAATTGCCCAATACACTGACATCTACAAATGAAGAATTAATTTCACATAGTAAACTTTCTGCTTTATATGGGCATGAATTACAGCCGACCATGCCACCAACTTTATTCTTCCCATGAATTGTACCTGTAACGAATGACTTAGCAATACTCCCACCATAATTGACTCCTGCAATGCTTCCAACATAGTTTTTACCAATTATTTTACAATTAACAAGTCCGCAATTTTCTATTTTAGTACCATTTTGTCCAATATATCCAAATAATCCAATGAAGTTAGTATTCTGCCTGTTAATATATATATCTTTGATTAAATATCCTTGACCATTAAGTTTGCCATTAAAATTGCTAGAAGAATCATTATATTTATAAGTACCCACCGGCTCAAATCCCATAGCACTATCCGGTGTTTCGGGATCTCCATCATGGTCGCCAACATTCCAATTCCTCGTCTCGCTGGCATCAATGTCATTCATCAAGATATAATGTGCATCAAGTTCATCGTTCATTTCCTGTAGTTGTTCGATATTTGTTATCTGATATGGGGCTTCTTCCGTTCCTGAGCCGTTACCAGAGAAAGAAAATAGGGCAAGCGGGATTAGCATTGAAATCGCAATTAAAATCAAAGTTTTCACGAGATAATTCCATTATATGAAGAATTATTGTTTATTTACTTCTGTTGCTATGTATTTATAGCTGATATAGTTTCGTAAACTTGTCCCAAACCATTCACATCCATGGAAATCTGAAATATCAACTACAGAATATATAATACCACCATTCTTTGCAAAGTATGATGTATAAGTAATAACGTATGGCTCGGTAAAAGTAAATGTTTCTGTTTCTTTTGTAAAGGTTCCAGTTATAGTAGTTGTAATAGTAGATATTTTACATTTATATTCTATTTCTCCGATATTAATAACAGTGTCACCATCCATTCTCCCTGTAATATTTATTATGCCATCGAAGTTAATTCCATTCCCTATGGATTCATTCATTTCAATATAATCACATGGCCAGATATCTTTTTCAAAATCCACCCATAGAATAAAATCATCACCTTTCAGTACCTCACAGGGATCGAACCTTAATACGTTTATAGCTAATGTCTTACGGGAAATATATAGTTTAGAACCATCAATGTAAGCAAATAATTCGTGCTTTTTGCTGCCATTCTGCATTGTAGTTTTCGTATAAGAAGATCTTATTATGTTGTAGTGTGGTCTGTTTGTATCAACAACTTCACTTCTGCAGTTTTTGCTAAATATTACATCTTCAAAGTTTTGATTTACAAGATATTCATCAAAGATCATATAATCACCAAGACTGAGCCGAGTATAAACACCCCAGTCGCCAGTTTCTTTATCTTTATCCTCTTCCTTTACGTTGTCATCAACACCAAGGGAATCATTGCAGCTAAACAACAAAAATGATAAAAGTAGGGCTGAAATAATAGTTAAGTGCATTTTCATAATGTTTCTCCTATATATTAGAAATTGAGATTAACTCCATAATTCAGGTTCAGTTTATGAGCACTGAACCTTCGGTTGTCATGATGGAAACTCAGAAAACTATATTCGCCCCCCAAAATAAATGATATTGAAGGATAGGGTGAATACTCCACACCAAGCTGTCCCCTAAGTACAGATCCTACATAATTAGCTCCTGCTTCAATTTGAGCAAACGGATGAAATGTACCAACGTCATTGATCGAATACCTTAAAAAACCGCAGATAGTGGCAAAGTTTGGCTGCTGCCAGTATTTCTTATCATCACTTTCATAGACCTGGTGAAATGTTTCTTGTCTCAGATCAGCACCAATTTTAATATTGTTACTTAGATTGTAATAAATTGCAATACCCATATTTGTAAAGTTCATGTATCTCTCTGGCTTTACATCAGGATAAGGAATATGCCGGACAGCAGAGTTGAAAATCTCAACTCCTAATCCAATAGGTTCATATATTATTGGTTCAGATATGTTGAAATCATTGCTTTGTACAATAGATGGATATGTTTTTTTTGAAGATATATCCATTTTAATACTATTCTTATTAATCGCCGGTTTTATAAGCGGATATAATGGATTTGAGAGTGCAGACTTGTTATTTTCTTTTGGATTATTTTTTTTTTCGAGAGTAGTATATACGGGAATGTATATATATTTATATTTTGTTATAGTTCTAACCTCTTGTTTACTGGATACTTCAGAGGTATTCTGTGCTATTACATTATTATCTGATAAGTTAACAAGAGCTTTCTTTTGGGAACCACTTATCACATCTGAACTGAAAGCGTCCTCAGGATTGTAAAATTTTATGAAAAACACTGAAGTTAACAGAAATGTTATAAGACATGAAAGAATAGGTAGCCAGTACCTATTAAAAAACCCACTATACCCATTTGGGATCTGCCCTGATAGCGATTCTTTTGGTAGTGCTAATCCAATAGTTCCAAAAATTCCTGATTTTGCTGAAGCCGGAGGATTTGTATTCCCAAGGTTTTCTTTAATAGCAGTGCTGATCAACAAGTGCTTTTTAAATTCGGAACGTAGTTCATCGTCATAAGAGAGCTCTAAAAAAAGCTCATGCTCCTTTTCTGGTTCAATTGAGCCATCCGTAAATCTTAGTATTTGATTAAAGTAATCCATTTTCTCCTCGTCTTTTAACTTACTTTTTAAGATCATCTATTAATGGTGAAAGAAACTTCCTGATTTTATTATGGGCACTATATGCTCTGTCCTTGGCAGTACTGACAGGTATATCGCAAACATTAGCTATCTCGTCATACTTCATACCTGTAAATTCTCTTAGTTCAAATACTTCTCTTTGTTCGTCAGGAAGGATATGTAATGCTTTCAGCACAAATGCAAACAAATCGTCAGATTCGATTTTTGCACAAATATCCTCGAAGTAATTTTCGATTTGCAAAGAGTTGGTATTTTCATCAAGAGATATTGTGCGATTTTGTTCCCGGTTGATGTAGTTGAGACATAGATTTCTTGCTGTTCCCAAAAGATAATTGCATAAGGAACAAATATTACTTCTCATTTTTAGATTATTATACAAGCTTATAAATGTTTCCTGAAGAATATCGCTGGCTTTATCTCTGTTGTCATTTAGTTTTCTGAGACAAAAATTAAAAATCTTGGGGCTGTGTCGGTCATATATCTCGCTAAAAATCAGGTTTTCATCAGATTCTTTACCTTTTTTGAATGTAGAACCCTTTTCCCAGAAGGATAGTAACTTTGTATCTGAGTATTTTTGATAAGGATTCATAACTTAGAAAACCTGATTTCAATTTTACTTCTTTCTTATATGTAACATAAGTACATAAAAAAGTCGGGTTTATTTATTTTTATATATCTAAACCTTCCGTAAAAGACAGGTTTTTTTATTTGAACCCTCTGAAGGTTTCTTAACTTTCGGAACGATGTGTACTTATTCTATCCTTAGAATTTCTCTAGATTTAAATCTTTAATTATTGATTTTATTCTTCAATATGAAAATCCCTGATCCAGCTATTGAACCCACAGTATTCTTGCTCTACCCATGGTAAATATGGGGTCTGGAAAGCGACCCTCCATCCAAGCCAGCCACACCTTTTGCGTAATAATATACTATGGTCATCCTGTTTGGATTTCCAACATTATATTCTTCATTTTGGTATGTAATTATTCCTTCCACATCACAAAAATTGATGACTTTTTTACAATTATATACAGAATCTTTTACAGTAACAGTTGTATCTTCACCCATATAACCATGAATTTTTATGCTACCCTTGAACGTATAATCGATTGCATCGATTTCAATATCGTTATCCTCATACCCTTTCCATGGAGTTTCACTGTCGAGATCACAAGTCAAAACCCAGTTGTTTTCATCCCATATTTTAAGCGGGACAAAAGACCAATTAATGAAAAAAGTATTACCGGATGAATAGAATTTTGAACCATCTACATAATGATATACAGTTATGTGATTATACATCGAAGAAGTATAGACAGGACCTTCAAGACATTTTCGACCTTGAAATGTAACTGATTTCAATACTTCTTGTTTTTGACCTTCTTCCCAAACTATTTCATTACCTTCTTCATCGGTGAAATAATTATCAAAATACCAGTAATTTCCAGTTTCCCACATAAAATACTTACCCCAATCTTCTTCATCTCCTTTATCTTTTTCCTTTACGTTGTCATCTATACCAAGCGAATCGCTGCATCCAAAGATGATGAGAAAGAGTATTGTACTTAAGAAGCAGTTCATTAATATTTTCATCTGATACTCCTATTATTGTTTAGTGAATTTAACCTAATCTAACCTTGTCCCTGGCTGATAGTCCGCATATAAATACAATACTATCAAGGAAACTTTAATAATTTTGTGAAATAATAGATTATAAGTCGTTTGGTATAATCCAACTTCATTCCTCTGTTTTCCATTTAAGGCAAAAGGAATAATTGAAGAAGTTATTATAAGGGTAAGTAATTGCAATTTCATTACTCCCTTTCTGATTTATATTAGTAACTTATTATCCCAAGGATGAGAATCTTAT
>Ga0272443_10004207_pt1 | contig 15981 bp, 11 predicted proteins | sample SSMAcet12_FD_193581 | JGI IMG/M metagenome (GOLD analysis project Ga0272443, IMG submission 193581) | Marine sediment archaeal communities from Little Sippewissett salt marsh, Falmouth, MA, United States - SSM-Acet-12 | ecosystem: Environmental > Aquatic > Marine > Wetlands > Sediment ... | reverse complement strand
TCTTGCAGGCCAATATAACGTCGTTCTACCGGGCGCTCCTATGTCTTTTTATCTTGGAGCAGGCGGACAGATGGTAATGTCCAGTACCGACATCGAAGGCTCCGAAGGTGAAACAAACTTCGGTTTCCTCGCCTATGCGGGAGCGAATTACAGCATGGGCGGTATAGGAATATTCGCTGAAGTCGGTTACGGTATGATCTTCTCAGATCCATCTGCCACCAATATACCTATCAGAGGCGGTATTAAATTTAGTTTGTAAGTCGTAAAAGATTTAGTTAGATAAAAAGGCGTGTATTTATAAATATACGCCTTTTTATATTGAGTCACTTTCTGGTAAATGGAAAAATTAAATATAAAATTGTAAAATGACAAATCAAAGTTCAAAAATACATAACAAGAAAACTAAAAATCTACGAAAAGCATGAAATAATTTTACATTTTCATATGTAATTTTGATTTTTAATTTTTGATATTTAATTTCCAATAGAATACCCATGACTTTTGGGTTAAATACTTCAGTGCTAATTTTCAAGAATTCTGTCAGCTAATTTTTTGTAAGGTATCTTTTAATCAGTTTTGTTGTAACCGGAGCAGCGTGGGAACTTCCGTGCCCGGCGTTCTCTATTACAGTATAAACGACAATTTCCGGATCTTCAAAGGGAGCGAACCCCACAAAGAGAGAATGATCTTCCCCATGCGGATTTTGCGCTGTACCGGTCTTACCCGCGACTATAATAGAATCCAATCTCGACCAGTACGCAGTACCCTTTTGCGTATTAACAACATTTTTCATCGCTTCTCTCACAAATTTTAAATTTTCCTCCGCGACCGGTAAATTTATCTTCTTAACTCTTGCCTTTAAAACTGTATTTCCCTTACCGTCCTTGATTTCTGTCATTAAATGAGGTTGATACGTCCATCCCCTATTGGCAACCGCGGAAAAAAAAGTAACGCCCTGTAAAGGTGTTACCAGCACTTCACCCTGACCGATGGCTAGATTAGCAAGAACTCCCCTCGCCCATCCTCTCTTACCGTATTTTTGGTCATACCATTCCTTTGTAGGTAAAAAGCCCGATCTCTCCCCGGGTATATCGATACCGCATTCACTGTTAAATCCTAATTTTTTAGCGAAGTTTACCGCCAATTCAAGGGTCATCGACATCCCCAGCTGATAAAAATAAATATCGCATGACTGAATTATAGCATCCATAAGTTTTAAAGATCCGTGCCTTTTCCAGCAACCGAAATAACGGTTACCTATCCAGTATACACTGTCACACGGATTGAATTTTTTTTCCGGTTTAACCAGATTATTTTCCAGCCCTATAAAAGTAGTCCATATTTTTGCTATCGACCCCGGTGGGTATTCTCCCGCTATAACTCTATCCCATAGAGGAGCATTTTCATTATTGCGCAGGGAATCCCACTCGATATTAGAAATTCCCTCTGTAAGTCTATTTGACCTGTAACCGGGTTTCGAATAATAAAGAAGAATTTCTCCGTTTTTCGGATTCATAGCCACACTGGCACCGCTTTCAAATTCGGAAAAAAGGGAATCGGCATAAAGAGTTAAACTCTTAGATACCGAAAGACGCACATTGAATCCTCTCTCAGGAAGTTTGCCGTAAGAATCGTCGAATCTCCTCACCACCACTCCCCTCGCGTCTACCTCATAAATGGAAGCCCCTTTTTTACCTCTGAGAAAAGATTCATATTCTAATTCCAATCCCTTTTTACCCACAATATCTCCCATCATATAGTTGTCGGTTAATTTTTCCAACTCTTCCGTGGTAACTTCCCCGGTATATCCGAGTAAATGAGAAAAGACTTTATCCTTTTCATAAAAACGCACCGGTTCCGTAATCAATCTCACTGAAGGAAAATCCTCCTGTTTCTCAACAATTCTCGAGGTTGCGTTAAAAGAAAGTCTCCTTATTCTGCAAGTCCTGAAATTAGGATTTATTCGCTTCAATAAGTCTTTTCTTTTTATTCCGAGAACCTCGCATAATCCCTCAATTTCATGAGAACTGAGATAATAAGGATAAATAATTAACGAATAAGAAGGACGCGATTCCGCTAAAACTTCACCCTCTTTAGATAAAATTTTACCTCTCGGAGGAATAATAATATCTCTTCTTATGCGGTTTTTCTCTGATAAACCTCTGTAGTAACTATTCTGGGCTATCTGTAGTTGAAACAACCTAAAAGTTATAACGGACATAATTAGAAAAACCAGTATTATAGGAGCTTTTCTCATTCAGATATCCTCTTTAAACGCGAAGAATACACCCGAAAAAAAAACATTTCATACAAACGTTCTAATGCGACAAGCTCAAAACTAAATCCTGAAACCCAAATCCTGAAACTTAACATACCATATTTCAGTCTCTGTAACGCTTTATAAAGTATAATATTACAAATCCGACCGCGCTGTTCAATATCGCTTCGGGAATCAAATGGGTTAAGACTGCATACGGAATTGAATTTAATTTTTCAACTTCCAATATAATCTGTACAAGACCGACAAAAAAAACGGTTAAAAACAACAAAAAAAGTGAATTATACCTTAATTTAAATATTTTCCTTTCGATTAAATGCAAATAAAAAACTACCGAACTGAATATCAAAGGATATGTCCCCGTAAAAACAGGTAGATATATTTCATAAAGAAACCCGAGAAAAAAACCGGCAAATAGTCCGTATAAAGGGTTCCAATATAAAGTAACAAAGTAAAGTAGTATAAGTATAGGCTTTATGGAAATACTGCCCACTATAAGTATTCTACCGGAATTCAAAGAAACAAAAAGAGATACTAAAGATAAAAATAATAAAATAGCAATTTTCATTTTTTTATAATAAATACAACATCGAGCCGGTCGAGATCTTCAAACGGCTCGATTTCTACCTCTAAAGAATATTCATTTAGCTTTTTCTTGACATCGTTTACTACACCCACAGGCAATCCTTTCGGAAAAACAGAACCCTTTCCCGAAGTTACAAGCGTGTCTCCTTTCTTTAAATCGACATACTGGGGAATTCCTTCAACAAAAAACTTTTTGTTCCATCTAAGTATACCTTCTGCCTTATTCTTAGTGTCTTTTACAGATATAGCGGAATTGTAATTCTTCAATGTCTGAATAAGAGCGGTATTTCTGCCCGATTTCAAAACTTTACCAACAATACCTTCAAAACCTATAACGGCAGCATTTCTTTCCACGCCATGAGAATATCCTTTACCTATTTGGAAAGAAAGGTTAACTTCCTCGGGCATTCTTCTTTCGATATCGGCAGGTATTATAAGTTTCGGATAATTAAACCTGAATTCGATAATTTCCTTTAATTCCTGGTTTTCCTTCTTTAGCTCATTGAAAAGCTGTCTTTCATAAGAAAGAACGGCGATTTTTTCAAGCAATCTGCTGTTTTCTTCCTTGAGGTCGTGACTCTTTAAGAATTTAGAACAGAAATTACGAAAATCGAAAGTTAATAGCAAATAACATTTATTGCCAAGCTTAATGTCACTAAAAGCTTCACAAATCAAAAAAAACAAAGAGATAAAAACAAATAAAATATAAAACCGCAGAAACTTCTTTTTCACTAGATAGATTCCATCAATAAATTTCTGTTTTCTTCTATATTGTCGAGGATAAGACCCGCACCTAAAACCACAGATTTTAAAGGACTTTCCGCGATTTTAACTTCTAAATCAGTCTCTTCCTGTATCATTTTATCTATTTCCCTTATAAGCGCTCCGCCGCCCGTAAGAAATACTCCTTTTTCAACTATGTCCGAAGCTAATTCCGGAGGTGTTTCTGATAAAGCTTTTTTTATAGCGTTTTTTATAAGCCCAAGCGCTTCCTTCATTGCTTCATACACTTCCCCCGTCTTTATTTTTATGGACTTAGGCAATCCGTCGACGAGATCACGCCCGCTTATTTCCATTTCTTTTTCTTTATCTGTTATTATAGCGGCACCAATATCTTTTTTTACCTTTTCTGCCAGCGCTTTACCTATCGCCATATTATATTCATCGTATAAGTAAGTTTGAATTGAATCGGTAAGTTCATTCCCTGCTATTTTAATAGAAACCTGGTTTACTATTCCAGACAAGGCAATAACAGCGATTTCCGTGGTTCCGCCACCGATATCTATTACCATATGCCCCGTTGGTTCTTTTACCGGAAGACGCATTCCCATAGCCGCAGCTATGGGTTCAGCTACAAGTAATACTTCTCTGGCTCCGGCTTCCTGAACCGTATTGACAACAGCTTTTTTCTCGACAGGTGTTATACCGGACGGAACGGCCACCAAAACTCTGGGTCTGATAAACAATTTTTTCTTTTGCACCTTCTCAATAAAAAACCTCAACATGTCCTCGACTACCTTAAAATCAGCAATAACACCGTCTTCAAGAGGTTCGGAAATGATTATATCTTTAGGTGTACGACCGAGCATGGGAATAACTTCTTTTCCCGCAGCGATTAATTCTTTTGATTCCTTATTAAGTGCTACCATCGAGTTTTCATCGAGAACAACTCCGGCCGATTTTGTGTATATAAGTGTGTTAGAAGTCCCCAGATCAATAGCAAGATTTGAACTTTCCAGCGACAACCATTTAAATAAGCGATTAAATTTCATTTCCTCCTCCTTCTCCGCTATGTTTCAACGAGTATGCTAATACTACGAGACACTTATGTCAAGGGTTCGCATATTTTTATTCAACTGAATTTCTATTTTTTTCATTTAATCCCAAAGATTTATAAATATAAAATACTTTTTTTAGCATTTTATGGTAAGAAAAGTGTTTTTTTACTCTCTCTCTTCCTCTTTCACCCATTATTTTTCTCTTCTTTTCATCGCGAATTAATTTTCTTAATTTCTCTATATAATCTCTTAAATCGTCAGGTCCCACCAGATATCCTGTTACAGAATCAATTATCACTTCCTTTGTACCATCGACAGCAGAAGCGATAACCGGAAGACCACAAGCCATCGCTTCGAGTACGGAAATAGGTAACCCTTCCCATCTCGAAGGCAAGAAAAAAACATCCATCTCAGAAAGAAGCTTGAATATATCCCTCCGCCAACCCATGATTTTAATACTTTTATTTTCCCCCAGTAAATATTCCACCTGTTTACGTAAAGGCCCATCCCCAATGTAAAAGAATTTTACATTATCGAATTCGGAAGTAACTTCTATAGCTGTTTTTGCCCACATTAAAGGATTCTTCTGAGGTTTAAAATTGGCTACGGTTACAATCCGTATTAGATTATCTTTTTTTCTTTTGAGCTTAAAGTCTTCGATATTCACGTAATTATGAACACAATAATATCGGACCTTTCTGCTCATTCCCCATTCAATTGACTTTTGTACAAGTATGCTGGCTACTGCTATAATTATATCTCCGAAACGCGACGCGACACGTTCAGCATTCAAATAAATAAACCTTCTAAACGGAGATACATAAGGATTGACGGCAAATCCATGGACGGAATGCACAGAACACACAAAAGGTAAAGTTCCGGAAACAATCCTTCCTATAACACCGGCTTTAGAACCATGAGAATGCAGAATAATCAGATCGTATTTATTATGAATTTCAATTAAAATTTTCCTCAACTTAAAAAAACAAATGATATCATAAAAAAAAGAAATCTCTCTTTTTAAACAGTCCATGGTTATGTGTTTTTCCTTGAATTCCTGTTTTACAGTATCGTAAAGTTTTCCGCCTTCACCGGTAATCAAGATTCCCCGATCTTGTAACTCCCTCATTAAATCTATAACTATCTTTTGCGCGCCGCCTAACTCTAATTTTGCTATAAGCTGAACAACTACTGCCGACATAACTCCTCCGCGATCTTTTTACCTTCTAAGATTGACTCTTCCATATAAGAATATTTCCACCCGCCAAATCTTCCCGCTAAAGTTATATCGTACTTATCCAGAAAAAATTTGATTGCGTTAAGAATCTTATCCCCGTCCATATTGTAAATAGGATAAGCATAAGGAATATCCAATAAACAAATACAATCTATCAAATTTTCTTTCAATAAACCTATACTCTCCAGATTTTTTACAACCGTATCCACAATGCTTTTTTCAGGTTTATTTTTGCCGTAAGAAACTTCAACCCATAAAGAAGAATGATTTCGGGGAACCATTAAGGGGGAAACGTTTGAAAGCGAACCCACGCGGTAAAAAGGATATTTTTTTTCAGGGAAATATAACCAGTGAAATTTAGACGAGTTCTTATCAAGTTTTTTTATTGAGGTATCAAAGGAAAAACTACCTTTTAAACCGATATTTATACAAAAAACGGAATTCCAGATTAATCTTCCTTTATTGGTTTTATAAATATTTTTATCAACATCGAATATTTTTAAAAAACCCGGAAGAGGTATTGTGGAAATAAGATTCTCGTATTTTACACGTTCACCCCCGAAATAAACATAATTTTCATCGATACGTTTAATTTCACCATGGGAAATTTCAATATTTTCAGCCAGTGAAGAAATAAGTTCACCGATACCTTTCTCCGGATAAAAAAATTCAGCATTGTATTCCCCAACTTTTTCCGCGTAAGGAGATGACTCTTTGGGCACATAACTACTTAAAAAATCAGGAGAAATTTTTTTCAGTGGATAATTCCACAGCTTTTGATTGTAAGGAGAGAAAAATATTCGATACAGTTCCCGGCCGAAGTTATGATTAAACCACTCTTCAAGATTTTCGGGCTCTTCATCAGTTCTAAAAAAACAAGATATTAATGACTTGATTCTACTCTTAAAAGACAGATATTTTATGTTTGATTGAATCGGATAAGGTACAATCCTTTTATCCAGATATATAAACGAATTCCTCTTGACTTTTTTTATTTCCGGTACGAGCTTTTTCGCCAAATTACGAACATATTCGGTCCGACAATGAAGAAAATGTCCGGTGTAGTTAAAAATATAACCGTCTGTATCTACATTACGACAAAGTCCTCCCGGCACATTTTCTTTTTCTATAATAATAAAATCTTTGTTTTTTTTCTTTAAATGATAAGCGACAGATAAACCCGTAATACCCGCGCCAAGAATTACCGTCAAGTCTTACTCCTGAAAATTATACCAAAAAAGACAAAGATTAAAACCGCAACAGAGTATAAGATTACAGCTCCTTTAACAGTTAACCGGGTTATAATAAAGGAGGCTTCACAAAGGGCTATGGTCGCGAGATATACAATGGCGACTATGGAAGGCACAGGTAATCCGCTCGCCTTCAATTTTAAAACAAAATGATCATGGGACCCCTTTAGAGGATTCTGTTTTTTTACGATACGAAGAATAATCACATAAGCCGTATCGAATATCGGAATAAATAAAATAAGCAGCGGAACAAATATAGCGATAGGATTCGTTTCCGTATATCTGGTTGTGATAGCCAAAACGGAAAGCATATAACCAAGAAACAGAGCTCCCGAATCTCCCATGAAAATTTTCGCTTTAGGCAAATTAAAAGGCAAAAAACCAAGACAACTTCCGGCCAGAGTTATAGCTATCACAGGATAAGCGTCGGTTCCGGAAAGAGAAATAAAAACAAAACCAAAAGCGGCAAAAAAACCTACTCCGGCGGATATTCCATCCATTACATCCAGTATATTGAAAGCGTTTATTATTCCAACAATCCAGATAACAGATAAAACAATATTAACATATTCGGGCAAAATCCCAATATCTATCTTTATCCCTACCCAGATAGTCAATACAGCTATTAAAGATTGAAAAAAAAGCTTCAAATATCTGGAATAGGGGCGTATATCATCAAAAAAACCAAGAAGAAAGACAGAAAAACCAAGGATTAATATTCTCCAATCATTCCCCCAAATAGAACCGGTTAATGTTCCAACAAAGATTGCTATACCTCCGCCGTACGGTGTAGGATTTGTATGATCTTTAATACCTGCAGGTCTATCTACCAGACCAATTCTCGGCGCCATCTTTGAAAATAAAAAAGACAATAAAAAACTAACGATGAGAGCGAATAAAAAATAAATCAATATTTTTTCCTCTTACTCCGGGCTAAAAAATAGGTTTTCTCCAAAGATTTATTCATTAAATAAGAATTTATAAATTTATATGTATTAGTCAAGGTAAGCATCGATCGAAAAGATTAATGAAAAAATCACAGGCTTTTACAAAAAAATTTTAATATATAAATAAATCAAATCTAAGAAATATTTAACAAAAAAAACTCTTGACAAATAATATAATTACGGGTACTATATTATAAATTAATAATTTAGAAAAAAGGGAGGTTTTTTATGAAAAAAGAGTATGTTTTTTCTTTTATTATTTGTGTTTTTATAATGGGTACAAACACTCTAAAAGCATCAGGAGATTCCCCCGACGGAGGAATAACCAAACTCGATTTATCTTCTTATTCAAAAGATCTTGCCACCGATGACCCTGCAGAAATAAAACCCAACGAGGATTTAAAAATAAGATGGGCGGAAGATAAAATCATTTATGATGGGAAGGTTAATGTTAACGCCTGGACAATCGCGACAGGTATCGATGATGACGCGATCGACGTTGATTATTTCGCCGGCGATACTTTGAGAGCTGTTGTGGCATGCGCGGATTCAAATGTACGAATTTTCAGATCCAACGACAACGGTCAAACATGGTCATTTGTAAATAACATACAATTTTTAAATGACAATGTTACAGAACCGTACATCGTTCATGGACCCGACAGCACTTACCACGTTTTTGTAAGATATCTTCGGGATCAGGGTCAGCTTTACACCCGTGCATATAAAACCTATGACGATTCACCCATCGGCGGAGCAGGACAATATTTAGCCGGAAGTGACTCGGTAAAAAACTATTCTGTATGCACAAACAGACAAAGCACTCATGATTATTCCGTTTTCCTGGCTTATCATAACGGTCTCGGAGGAGCCGGATTAGACCAAGTAAAGTTTACCAGAACCACAGATCAGGGACAAAACTGGTCCGCCCCCACCACTCTACAATTCGTAGGCTCAGGCTTTCCCGAGTTAACCTACGGGGGAGACAATATCTTATACGAAACTTATCTTGCAATTGATTCAGACACTAATTATAAAATAAATACAAGAAGAAGTTATGATTTAGGAGCTAACTGGCTTAGTTCAATAACCTTAATATCAGACACGTTCCCGAAGATGGGTCCGCAAATAGCGGCAGGCTATGACGGCGAGGGAGATGTTTGGGTAATATGGCCAAGAAAGGACCTTCTTACCGCTAACGACGACTGGGGTCTCCGCTGGTCATGGAGCACCGACTCCGGTGCAACCTGGTCTTCGCCGGCTTGGATAAACAGCAATGTCGATTCCAACGAAGTTCTCCCCAGCATCGCCACCGACGATTCCTATAACTCGGAAGATAACATTCCAAATGTTTCCTTTATCAAATCTTACTATGACGGGACAGGTGAAATTTCAGTAAGGTCTTTTTACTGGCAAACAGCAGACAGTTCCTGGTCGGCTGATTCCTGCTACGCGGACAGCGGGGCTGTAGTAACAAGACCTGTCCAGACCTATATAGCAGGCGCGAATCCTGCGATAGCTTATGTGGGAGAAAACTCGGAAAAGGTCTATTTCGATTCATGGGCAAACACCTCAGGCATAGAAGAAGACAACGATAATGCCGTTTCTGAAGGAAAAATAACATGCAACCTCGATCGTAACCTTATTCTGGGAACGGCCGCATTAAAATACACTTTGTCTCAAAAAACGAGTGTCGACATTTCTATTGTGAACATTCTGGGGCAAAAAGTTGCTTCACTCGATAATGGCGAGAAAGAAAGCGGAGAAGACAACATAAGCATATCCACAGAAAATCTTTCTCAGGGAATTTACTACATAGTAATAGAAACCGCGAACGGTCAAAAAGGTATAACAAAAGCAGCAGTTCTTAAATAAGAAAGAGTATAGAAATAAACTAAAAAAAGGGGGAGTTCTCTCTCCCCCTTTTTTTATAAAAATAAAGTGATAGTGGAAAATATAATACAAAAAATAGAAAATGAGAAATTTTCTTTATTATTAGGTTTTACAACTCTTTTTTCAATTATTTTGACCCGTAACATACTTGAAAGTTCTTTTGAAGGGAACCAGATTCTGGGTTTTTCTGTAATTCCAAATCACTCCTTTTTTATGACATTCATACACTTTCCTCTTTTCTATATATCTCTTTTCACATGGATTATTTTAATTTTCAAACTTCTTACAAAAGAAAATACCATAAAAATAGCAAAATCTGTTACAATAGGAATGACGGTAATAATTATTGCTCCCATCATCGATATTATAGTTTCAAAAGGTAGTGGTTATAAATTAACGTATCTAACGGGACCCGAAACAATTGCAGAAATTCATAAATTCTTCTATTTTACCAAAGATTTGCTGCAGGCAAGCTGGGGACAAAGATTGGAGATTTCTTTGGTACTTATCGGGAGTTTTTACTACATTTATATAAAAACAAAAAATTATCTCAAATCTATATTCACGCCAATCATCGCTTACCTGATCATTTTCATTCACAGCGTATTGCCGAATACTATAGCGAAAATACCTTCATATTTAGGATTCAAAAAACTCATTGCAACAACAATCCTAACCGGCGGAATATTTTCCGTCGACAGCCGAAACTATTCTGTAATCTTTCTCATATTTACCGTAATAGCCGGAGTTCTGGTTATATGGATAGAAAAAAGAGATGAAATAAAAAGAGTATTCAATCTAAAATATTCAGCCATTGCAATTATTTCAATTCTCCTGGGTATTATCTACGGTTTATTTCTTATATCTAGATATTATCCCTTTATTGTCGTCAATCCTATATTTTATCTCTCGACTCTTCTAAGTTCTTTAATTGTAATATTTACCGTCAATATTACCAAGAAACAAATTAATCAAACCGAGTTTTACTTACTTCTCATAGTAATAATATTTTCAGGTATTTCTCTCGGATATATTTTTTTAGCTTTAATTATAATTTCATATATTTTGAAACGGTTTCTTAAACCAAACTGGATTTATCTTTTCACAATCTTTATAGCGGGTTTTTCATTAATTTTCCAGGAAAGTACCTTTAAAACAATAATTCCCTTAAAAAGAAAAAATATAGAATTAAAAGGGAAAAAACTAACCGGATGGACTTTCTTCCTAAACGGTAATTATGAAAAAGCCTTACTGACTTACCTTAAAGCTAATTCTATTTCTTATGAAGAAGAAACTCAAAAAAGAATAGGCCAATGTTATCTTAACCTGGGATATATAGAAAAAGGTATAGAGGAACTTGAAAAAACCAAAAAACCCGACTATGAAACGATTCTTTCTCTGGGTCAGGCATACACGCAAAACGGGAAAACGGAGAAAGCTATAAATACTTATAAGAAAGGAATTGAAGAGGATATCTCTCCGGAAGAATTCTATATAAAAATCGCTCAAATCTGTTCAAGAAACGGCATGGAAAAAGAAATGAACGAAGCAATCAATAAAGCCAATCTTTATGGAACCCCAGAACACAGGCTATACCAGATAAAGGCAGATTTCTATTTCAGAAAAGGTAATTTAGAAAAAGCTATGTCACTGTACGATAATTCGTTAGCTTATAATCCGAGATCGACCTCATCGCTTACAGGTAAAGGAATGACGTATTACAGACAGGGAAAGATAAAAGAAGCAGAAAAACAATTATTAAAAGCACTGAAAATCGAACCGGCTAATGACGCTATTTATAACAATCTGGGAGTCTTATATATGGCGCAAATCGAGTACAAAAAAGCCGAAAAAATCTTCCTTAAATCTTTAAAAATTAATCCCAATCAGGAAGAAGCTTACTATAATCTTGGATTAATTTATGAAGCAAAGGAAGATATACCTCAGGCTTTACAGATGTACCGGAGAGCACTGAATGTTAACCCGGATTATCTACCCGCAAAATTAAAAATAAAGGTATTAACGAAATGATTTTCTCTTTAATATTATTTATTGTTCTAATATCCGGCGGATTTTTATTTCTAAAAATTAAGAAACCGGGACTAATAAATAACTGGTTTAAATCGTCACGACCTCTTATTACTCTTCATTACATTTTCCCCACCGTCTTTGGTATTGTAATCGGGAGCTACATTTTTAAGGAACCTATTAATTTCTTAAATTCTATTCTTCTTTTATTTTCTATACTCTTTTCTTTTCAAACTTCAGTAATTACTAATGATATTAACGATATTAAGACCGACCATTTATCAAAAAAGAGCAGCATTTTGAATTCAAACTCTTTTGCGATAAAGGATTATATTTTTTTGAGCATATTTTTCTTCATAATCTCGATATTTTCCGCGTCGTTAATTAATTACAGATTATTTCTGATAGTTTTATTCGGACACATACTTCATTTTTGTTATTCATCAAAACCCCTGCGTCTGAAACGTTTCTATCCCGTATCGATTTTTACTCTTTCTCTTGCCGCGCTCCTTACCGCAATTTCCGGCTACGCGCTCTTTAATTCATACAAACCGTTTATTTCCTTCCCTTTAAAACCGGTTTTACTCATTTTTGTCCCACTTTTTCTATCGCTAAACTTCCGTGACCTTGCCGACTATCGGGGTGACGGAAGAACTAATATAACAACCTTGTTTACAATATTCGGTCTTGAAAAAGGAAGGCGAATAAATGCCTGCTTAGTGCTATTAAGTTATATGCTCGTACCTTTAATTTTAAAATTCTATCCACTCTTTACAGCCGCAATTCCTCTCGGAATTGCAAGTTTTTATTTTAGCATAAAAAAACCATTTAACGAAAAGATGATATTTTATATATATTTCATATTAATAGCGGTGTTGGGCATTTTACTGAACACAAAGACCGAAATTTTCCTCGGTCCTGTGTTTTAATAAGATTTAGCCACGAAGGCACCAGGACACGAAAAAAACAACAAATTACACGAACGGACTTTGTGGTGCAATTTCCGTTGAGATTGCTTCGCGTAGGCATAGCATGCTGTTGCACTCGCAATGACTTTTCTTCGGGATTGGGGAATCTCTCCTACAAAACACATATGTTTTTCTCTGCATCCTTTGGGGGCGCAAAGATAGGTGAAACAGATTAAAAATCTTGTGTTAATCTGGATAATCTCGTGGTTACTCTGGGGGTTGTACTTTTATATCATGAATTTTCAATGAAACCTTTCCATTCCAGTCATCTATAAACGGCGAATAAGCTATACTAAACTTCTCGGAATTTCTTAATAAATTAATTTTATCCCCCAGTGAAAAACCGATACACTGAACATATTTATCATTATTTTTTGCGGTAAATTTTAAATGATTTTTTCCGACAATATTAGGGTTATCCGCCAATTCTATATTAAAAGCTGCAAAAATCGGGTTTGGATTTCCCGTGCCGAAAGGAGCCAGAAACTCGATATTCTTTACCAATACTTCATTAATCGAGTCGAGTCCCAGGGAAAAATCTATTAGAAGTTCCTTCTGGGGAATATTATTACCTAATCTTTTCATAACCTGCTCTTCAAAAGCTCTTTCGAAAGAACGGATATTCTCTTTTTTTATAGATATTCCGCAGGCTTGATCGTGGCCCCCGTATTCTTCAAGAAAGACCGACAATTCTTTTAAAGAAGCGGTAATATTAAAACCGGGAACACTCCTACCGGAACCTCTGCAAATGCCCTCTTTTTCAACTATAAGAATAGTGGGTCTATTAAATTCATCGACAATTTTCGAAGCCACTATTCCTATTACACCTTCATGCCACCCGTTGCTCGAAAGAACTATTCCCCCACTCCCTTCGATTCGTCGTGAATCCAAAAAACTTAAAGCCTCCCTGTAGATTTTTTCTTGAAGTTTTTTTCTCTCAATATTACAATTCTCAAGCTTGGCAGCGATTGTATCAGCTTCCGAATTATTATACGTACATAATAAATCAACCGCCTCTTCAGACTCCCCCAATCTCCCCAGAGCGTTAATTCTGGGAGCAATAAGAAATGCTATATGCCAGGCCTGTATTTGACCTTTCTTAAAACTAGAATTCTTCAAAAGGGAAACAATACCCGGCCTCCGGTTTTCATTGATTATTTTAAGACCAAGGGCGGTTAATATTCGATTTTCTCCGGTAAGAGGCATAACGTCGGCAACTGTTCCCAGCGCCACAAGATCGAGATTCCAAAGAAGAAAATTGAGAGGTAGATCGGAAATTTTTTCTATCCCCTGACAGAGCTTAAAAACAACTCCGACACCGGCAAGATCTTTATAGGGATAAGAATCAGACAAATATGGGTCTATTTTGATTTCGGCGGGATTATTTTTTTCAGGTAAATGATGATCTGTAACTATAACCTCCAATCCCAAATTTTTAGCATATTCGATTTCCTCTTTACCATTTATACCGCAATCAACTGTAATTATGAGATCCGTACCCTTATCCTTCAATTCCTTAATACCGGATTTATTTAAGCCATATCCGTCTTCCAATCGGTGCGGAATATAGAAATCAACATTGGCATCGAGTTTTCTCAAGACAGTCAACAATAAAGAGGTCGAAACTATACCATCGACATCGAAATCTCCAAAAATAGAAATCCTTTGATTGGCTTCAATGGCATTCAATATTCTTTCACAGGCATTCCTTACACCACCCAGCGCAAAAGGATCGGACAAACCCTCGATAGAAGGGTTTAGAAAGAAATCGATATCCGAAATACCTCTAAGAAGAAGCAATTTTCTAACTACGGCTTCGGGTTCAGCAATACTAATTATCTCTTCAGACTTCAATCTCCACTTCATTTTTTACAACCTATGTGCTTTTACTTCAAAATCTTAAATATTAAAATATCAAGTAATTTATCTTAACTCTCCTATCATATCGCAACCCGCAACATCTGAAATTAAACATGGATATAAGCCACCCGCCTTGATCTCTTTGTCTCCCGGTAAAATCCAGACAACGGGATCTATATCCGGAGCTGAATTCATGGCTCTTCCGTAGTGCTCGTCTCCTTCTTTTCCGTCGATAATAACTGCGAGTAACCTGCCGATAAATTGCCTGTTTTTCTTTACTATTTTTTCCTCTACTAACGATGTCAATATATCAACGCGTCGCATCACTTCTTCGCCGGGAAGAGTCTTCATTGAAAAAGAGCGGGTTCCTTTTTCATGAGAATACGCGAAAACACCTGCATAATCTATTTTCTTATCCTCTATAAAATAGCAAAGTTCCTCAAAGTCTTTTTTTGTTTCTGTCGGAAAACCCACAATAAAAGTACTTCTCAGGGTAAAATCGCCCGAGGATGCAATCATTTCTAATAGTTCTTCTATTTCTTTCCTACTGTAACCTCGACTCATTTGCGAAAGCACTGAATCGGATACATGTTGTAACGGAATATCAAGATAATTAACAACGTTAGGCAAGTCACGTATTGTTTTTAAAAGGTCCTCTGAGATAGAAAGGGGGTGTAAATAAAGAAGCCGTATCCAACCGGGAAAAATACTAGCTACTTCCTGAATCAGATGAATAATATCATCTTTTTCCGGTAAATCTTTACCCCATGAAGTTGTATTTTGACCGATCAACACAATTTCTTTAACGCGTTCGGGCAAATTGAGAATTTCTTCTCTTATCGAATTGAGCGCTTTTGAATGTGAGGCGCCCTTTAACTTAGGAATCAGGCAGAAAGAACATTTGAAATCACATCCTTCCTGAATCTTTATGTATCTGTAATGGTCCGGAGTAACACGAGGGATATTATACAAATATTTTCCTAAAAAACCGAGATTAGATTTGACTTCGGATTTACCATTAGAAATCAGTTCAGGGATTTTCTCTATAGAACCCGTACCGATTACTAAATCAATCTCATCCATAATCTCAAGCAGTTTTTCTCCATACCTTTGCGCAAGACAGCCGACAACAACTAAAATTGCTTTTTTGTTTACAT
>Ga0272443_10004206_pt1 | contig 15982 bp, 13 predicted proteins | sample SSMAcet12_FD_193581 | JGI IMG/M metagenome (GOLD analysis project Ga0272443, IMG submission 193581) | Marine sediment archaeal communities from Little Sippewissett salt marsh, Falmouth, MA, United States - SSM-Acet-12 | ecosystem: Environmental > Aquatic > Marine > Wetlands > Sediment ... | reverse complement strand
CCGTATTGTAACAAAATGGGCAACGAAAATTACAACCACCTACATAGAGGGTTGATATAATCATTCCTTCCCAATCAATCATTGAAGTCCCAATTATCTTCTTAATCCTTATCTTTCTTTTATCTTGATATTTTTTCTTTGATATTTTCAATTTCCGGAACCATACCTCTCCAGGCTTCTAATTCATTATTCTCGTTGTCCAGAAGCATGATTGTTGGCGTACTCATAACATTGAGCATACAGGCTTCTGACAATCCTTCCACTGTATCAATATCACAATATTGCACTTCAAGTTTATCTTCAATCAACTCTCCGATTTTTTTTGCTTGCGGGCAATTAGGGCAATCTTTTTTCCAGAATATCTTTATCTTCATTCTATTTATATTCCTTTTTATTATCATTCTAATCTAAACAATCTGATATTTTCCTGACCTTCTATCTTTGAGTTCCCCAATCTTGTTTTTATTCCAATTACTAATCTTACTATAATAACCAACAATCCTGGTAATACCATAAACATCATTGCTATGACAGTATGAACAGGAATCAAGCAATCCCCGGCTAATTTTCTTACACTGATTGCAGATAGTAAACTCCGGGGAAACGGTAAGTTGTGCAGAAAGTGTATTTTCCCATACCTTTTTTATTAAGTTATAAATACTGTCCGCCGGTGGTTTTTTCTCTCCAACAAAAGCATGAATAATAGCACCGCTTTTAATGAGTGGATGAAATTTACTCTGCTTAACTATTCTTGAGATAAGATCAATTCCTGCAGAAGCTCCAAAGTGAACACTGTTGGTATAATAACATTCATCCTCTAAGATGTTCCCCTTAATCACTTTTTTACTTTCTGCAAATTCCCTTAAATCAATTTTGGCCAGCCTACCAGCTGCGCTTTCTGCCGGGGACTCTTCCAATGATAATTTTATTCTATTTTTTATTCCATATTCATTGCACTTGATATGTAAGAAAGAAATAGTTTTTAATCCCCAGGCATATGTTTCATCATTCTCATGTAGTTGGTAATTTGTTAAAGATTGCATAGCCTCATTTAATCCGATTATTCCCACTAGATAGGTGCCTTTTTCTAAATCGACATAAGGTTCTCCATCCGGACTAATTTTACCAATCTGCCATAGGGGACCTTCAGGCGAATTCATCATCTTTTTGAGAAATCTTTTCTTTTCCTGATGTGCCTTAATAGCTAATTTAAGGGTGGATTCTATCTGTCGGAAAAAACGATTGAACAATTCCTTCTGATCTTTTAGACCAGATTGGGCATTTATTTCTCCTAAGGTTCTATAAGCACATTGCGGAAGATTTATCGTCACATTCTGAATACCTGAAAATCTTAGCTTTTCAGGCTTTTTAATCATCTCCATATCTGTTATCTCATTTTTTAACCTGCAACAAGCGGAAAGAGTTACGCTATCCCTATCAAAAATAAAATAAGGTGTTCCATTTTTAGAAGCAATTTGACAGGCATATTGTAGTAGTTCTTTTTCCTGAAGATTCCGAAAAGATTCATTATTAATATGCAAGTCCATTTTGGGGAAAGCAAACACTTTTCCATTAGAATCCCCTTCTTCCCATACTTCCATTAAGACTTTGAGAAATTGTTGGGCTTCCTGTTCATATTCCTGATACATTTTACCGGTATATTTACCCCCTGGTCCTATGGCGGGAACTTCTTTTAAATGTTCGGGTATACCAAGGTGAACATTAAAATCTAAAAATAAACTTTGCCCCCCTCTGGAAAAAGCATTCTGGGAACCACTAAAGATAAGATACTGAGCTTCCTGTTTCATTTCCCCATAAGACATACCAACCAGATAAGGAGCATAAAAAATATTGAGATAGGCAATACCTAAGGCTCCTGCATAATAAGCCTGCATTGATGATAAAAAAGTATTAAGGTGTCCGGTTAAAGTACGGGCATATTTAGCAGGTGAAGAGGCAGTATCCAAATTATCCAAATGCAATCCATATTTCTTGATATATTCCAACGAATGACCTGAACAGTATATCCGGGGATATCCCAGATCATGTATATGTATCATTCCTTTTAAGTGAGCATATGCAATTTCCTGACTAAAAACTTCCTGCAGCATATATTGTTTAATGGTATTTTCCGCAATAGCTAAATTAATTGCTTCAGGGTTATTATTAGCAATATTACTATTTTCTTTTGTTTTGGATAAAAATAATCTCTTTAAATCATAAGAAGGCATACCAATAATCTTCTGTTTCATCCATTTTTTTTCATAACCGCGGGTAAATAATTCATTATCCACTAGTTCTCTAATTAAAGCAGTGGAAATATTTTCAAAATTTAAATTAAATATTTTTTCTTCCACATTCTTGGCAATTTTCCTGGCTATACCAGGGGTAATCCCTGCTTCCTCACACAATGCATCAATAATCTTGCTTCTATCCCATGGTGTTAATTTTTCACTGGTAGGAGTGGATACTAATAGAGACATCTCTGTACTATTCTTATATTTCTTTTCTCTCCCTCTTACATATAGCTTTTTTCTAATTTCATTTTTTTTGTTCCGATATATAATATAGGCTTTCGCAACCTTAGTTAGCCCTGAAGCGATAAGTTGTTCTTCAACAATGTCTTGTATCTCTTCTACTAAAGGTATTTTTTTCTCGAAATTAACCTCCAAACGGTAAATGACATGATCTGTTATCTTTCGTGCTTGAGTTTGATTTTTCTCATTTACTGCTTCCATTGCTGCCAAGATGGCATTATAGATTTTTTCCTCGTCAAAATTAACCAAGTAGCCTTCCCTTTTCTTGATCTTTTCAACCATTACTTTCTCTCCTGCCTTTTTGTTTTACTTTTTTTTAATTCTGTTAATTTCTTCTAAAAAACTCCCTACATCTTCAAAGTGTCGATAAACTGAGGCAAATCTTACATAAGCCACTTCATCTAAATACTTAAGACGATTGATTACCAATCTACCTATCACCTGGCTTTTCAACTCATTACTTGAACCCCGTTTTAATTTATCCTCAATTTCTTCGGCAATCTGATTAATTTCATTCAGGCTAACTGGCCTTTTTTCACAAGCTTTTATAATTCCCTTGACAATTTTTTCCCGATTAAATACCTCTCGACTTTCGTCTTTTTTTATAACTATCAATGGAACTAATTCAATCCGTTCATGAGTGGTAAAACGTTTATTGCATTTTTTACAATATCTTCTCCGACGTATTACCAAACCATTTTCCATTGCCCTTGATTCAATAACACCAGTTTCGGGATTATTACAAAAGGGACATTTCATTGAACACCACCATATTTAGAGCTATTTTTAATATTAATACCCTATATATATAATGTCAAGGCTAATTTAAAACTATTGCAGCTAAATTTATACAATCTTCAATAAGATTTTTTGGCAAAAAATTAAATACAAAAAAGAGATATTAAAACTGACTCAAATCATGCTATAGAGGACTAGGTGGAGATTTGAAGGTTACAGGGGAATAGATTTAAGCAATGGTTAACTCTATTCCCCTGTATGTTTATCTATTTTTACGTAAAAAGGTTGGGATTTCTAAATCATTATAATCAACATCATTTTTTATAATTTCTTTATTTTCCTCTTTTTCTTTTACCGTTTCTATTGTTTCTGCTTTTGGCTGATTAACAATTCTTTCTTTGATGTTTTTTTCCTCTTTTTCTTCAGAAGATAATTCATCAAAACCAGTTGCAATAACAGTAATTCGTAAATCTTCACCAAGAGCTTCATTGATTACTGCTCCAAATATAATATTTGCATCTGCATTAGCAGCTTCCTGGACAATTTCCGCAGCCTGGTTTACTTCAAAGAGAGTCATATTTTTACCACCGGAAATATTAAATAGTATGCCTCTTGCATCTGTAATTTTAGTCCCCAAAAGAGAACTATTTACAGCATTATGAGCAGCTTCGACAGCACGATTTTCACCATTCGCCCTACCAATTCCCATAATAGCTGTTCCAGCATCTTCCATAATCATTTTAACATCGGCAAAATCAACATTAATCAAACCGGGTTCAACAACAATCTCAGAAATTCCTTGAATTCCATGAAGTAACAATTCATCCGCTACTTTAAAAGCTTCCAGAACTGGTGTATTTTCGGCAATAATTTGTAACAATCTATCATTTGGAATCACAATCAACGTATCTACATACTCCTTGAGAAGCTTAATTCCTTCTTCTGACTGTCTTTGCCTTTTTATACCTTCAAAAGTAAAAGGCTTTGTAACAACGCCAACTGTTAAAGCGCCTAATTCTTTAGATATTTGCGCAATAACAGGACTTCCACCGGTACCGGTTCCTCCGCCCATACCGGCGGTTATAAATACCATATCAGATCCTTCTAAAGCCTTACTGATCTTGTCTTTATCTTCTTCGGCAGCTCTTTTACCTATTTCAGGGTTAGAACCACTGCCCAAGCCCATAGTAATTCTACTGCCTATCTGTATTTTTTGCTCCGCATTCGAAAGAGCCAAAACCTGTGCGTCTGTATTAGTAGAAATATATCTTACACCATTTATCTTCTCTTCAATCATTCGATTGACCGCATTTCCACCGCCACCGCCAACTCCTATGACTTTGATGTTAACAAATGAACCGGGTCTCTCTGTTATATTATTCAAAATTAATCCTCCCTCCAATTTTTGGTGGTAAAATTTAGAAAATTATTACATTATTACAAATTAATATCACACCCGCAGAGCGGGTGACTTTAAGAACCTCAAACATAGTTTAAAAAAAGTCTCGCAGCCAATTAGTTACCTTTGTAAAAAATGCATTACTTTTTTTTCTATTTGATCTGCTTGAATCTGTCATTGCTTCCTGTTCAATAGCAAAATCAAGCAACCCCATAACCGTAGAAAATCTGGGCTCATTAATCAGATCGCCTAATTCTCCTTTGTATTCAGGTTTCCCCAAACGAGTATTCGTATCAAAGACTTTGCTGGCAAGTTCAGTAATTCCTGGCAGAAGGGCACATCCACCAGTTAATACTACTCCCTGAGTAATCAAGTGATAATAATTTGCTCTTTCTAACTCTTCCTTGATTAAACTGAATATTTCCTGCACTCTTGGTTCAATAATATCAACAAGATATTTCTTTGAAATTCTTTCTTTTTCTTGCCCTTTTGCTTTGGATATCTCAATCACATCCTCAGGAGAAATATAATTTCCTATAACATTACCATATTTCAGCTTTAGTCTTTCTGATTCTTCAATAGAAGACTTTAAGCCAATTGCCAAATCGTTGGTAATCTGAATTCCACCTAAAGGCAAGATAGAAGAATAAGTAATATTATCATTAATAAAAACAGAAATATCGGATGAACCCGCTCCCATGTCAATCAAAAGAACTCCCAGTTCTTTTTCTGTTTTACTTAATAAGGCATTCCCGCAGGCAAGATTTCCAAATATTAACTCATCTACTTCAATATTAGCCATTTCCATGCATTTTAATAAATTTTGAACAGCAGTGACTGAGCCAGTAACAATATGAACTTTCCCTTCCAACCTTGAACCTGCCATTCCCAGGGGGTCCAAGATGCCCCTCTGTCCATCTAAAATAAATTCTTTGGGCAAAACATGGATTAACTCTCTTTCCGGTGCAATAACACCAGCCTTTGCAGCTTCTATCACTTTTTCAATATCTTCTTCCCCGATCTCTGGATGTTCCTTAGATATCGCAATAACCCCCTGGCTATTAAAGGAAGAAATATGGCTTCCATTTACCGCAACAACAGCAGAACTCATGTGAACACCAGCCATTCGTTCTGCATTGCCTGCTGACTCTTTAACTGCTTCGGCAGCTTTGTCCAAATCAACAATAACTCCTCTTTTAACACCCTTTGATGGAACGGAACCGACACCCACAATTTCGACAAGATTATCCTCACTTATTTCAGCAATAAGTGTATTAGTGTTGTTTGTTCCAACATCCAAACCTGCTACTAGTATTTCACCTTTCATAGACGCCCTCCTGCATGCTATATCATGCAATAAATTTCATAATTATCAGGGGAAAATGATTCGGAGTTCCCCTTATAGATTAATATTATTTAAAAATTAATTTAATAAGCTATTGTAAAAGTAAATACCGCACCCGCAGAGCGGGTAACTTTAAGAACCTCTTAAAGAGGTTTAACTTTTTTTTAGCAATCCCACTTCCTACATTGAAATTCTGGTGCAAAATTGTCAACTAGCTTATCTTCGTCTTTTTCATGGTAAAACCAATTTATTTAACCATGACCACTTTCTTAGAAGGTGGTTTTTCATAGTTAGATAAACATTCCCTGAAAAGCTATTGTTGTATTACTCTTTAAGTATAATTGACAATCTTTCTTTATACTTCATGTTGATTTCCTGAATTGTTGTTTCTTCCTGATTAACTTTCTGTAAGGCTCTTTCCAGCAAGTACCATTCATCAATTAACTGGTCACCATCTTTGATTCTTACCCTTATTTGCTTGTTCTTATAAAATAAAATATGTTCCTCATTTGAAACAACTTGTATCTTGTAAAATTGATCTGGAAAAGTATTTTCTAATGCATATATAATTCTTTGAATATTCTCATATTCCTGACTGTCGACTATATCACCAGGTTTTTTATTGCTAATATCCAAGCCTGTTACGATATATAAATCGAAGTCATCATAAAATTGTTCTGATGCCGACAAAATTACTCCCTCTTCACTTATCAGGTAAAAGAACTCATTATAATATAGAATTATACCCGGTTGGCGTTCCGTAATATTAACATTTAGCTTATCTGGTAATATTTTTTTTATGGATACATCGGCAATCCATGGATGCTTTAAAAGACTTGAACCGGTTCTTATAGTATTAAAATGAAATAAATTAGTATGAAACTTCATTCCTCCTTGTTTAACTACTGTTTCATTGTTGAGATAATCATTACCATCAATATTTATTTCTTTTATGTCAAACCATGTAGAAGTAAAAATAAAGTAGAAAAAATTCCAGCCGAGAAAACCAATCAGAATATAGTAAATCAATACTTTAAGAAAATTCACTTTCCTACTACTGTAATTTTTTTCTGGCTGAACCTCTTCATAATCTTCTGAATTCTGATATACGATAAAGCTAATTCCTCTTGTCTAATGAAAATTATTGGTCATTAGTAAGACCAATTATGTCTATTTCTTTTTCTAATATAATTCCGAAAGTTTTCTCAACTTTTTTCTCAACTTCTTCTATTAACAATAATATATCCTTAGAAGTGGCTTTTCCCCGATTAATAATGAAATTAGCATGTTTTTCAGAAACTTGAGCATCCCCTATGGATAATCCCTTAGCTCCTGACTTCTCTATCAGAAAACCAGCAGGTTGTTTTTCAGTATTTTTAAAAATACAACCTGCCGTCAGGGATTCAATGGGCTGATTCATTTTTCTTTGATTATAAAAATTCTTTATTCTGGAAATAATTTTATCCTTACTATCTTCAAGCATTTCCAAGTAGGTTGCTACAATAATATACTTTTCTATTCCCAAATCAAGACCCCGATAAAAGAAGCTAGATTGGTCTATATCAATTTCTATTGTATTATCCTTATAGTCAAATACGACTATTTTACGGACAATATCGGCTATAGATTTATTCCCGAAGCTGGCGTTGTTAAAGATAGCTCCACCCAGAGTACCCGGTATATGGGCGGCAAATTCCAGTCCGCTTAATCCTTTCTCGACCGTTTTCCTTACTAAAGCCGGTAGGAGAATCCCGGCACCTGCTTTTATCATTTTACCAGAATATTCAATTTTGTCGAGAGTCCCGGAAAGTTTTACAACCAATCCTCTAATACCTTCGTCCGGAACCCAGATATTGGAGCCATTGCCGATAATATAGATAGGTAATTCATGTTTTGAAGCAAAATATATAATCTGCTTTAATTCCTCTTCATCTGTGGGAATACAAAAAAAATCGGCAATTCCGCCGATTTTCCATGAAGTATGATATTTCATTAATTCATCAATTTTTATCTCTTTTTTTAATCCGCATTGCTTAATTTCTTTCCAAATCAATTCCTTATTAAACATTAACTACCTATACCCACTTTTGCTTCGAACTTTTTCGATTCTTTTGCCAGTTCTTTCCCTATCTTCCAGACATCTCCTGCACCCATAGTTACCACAATATCACCATTAGATATTGAATCTATTAAGAAAGAAATGGTTTTTTCTTTCCCTGGCAGATAGTAAACATTATCTTTTTTATATTTTTTTACTTTCTGATAGACTAATTCAGCTGAAATACCAGGAATGGGTTTTTCATTTGCAGGATAAATATCATTAATAATAACAATATCAGAATTCTGAAAAGCATTTCCGAATTGTTCTAACAACAATTTTGTCCGACTATAACGATGTGGCTGAAATACAGTAATAATCCTGCGTTCAGGCCAACCTCTCCGAATTGCCTCCAGGGTTGCCTTGATTTCAGAAGGGTGATGGCCATAATCATCTATAATCATCAGCATTTCATGAAAATTAGCAATAAGCTCCTGTCGGCGTTTTACGCCCTTAAAATGAAAGAGTATTTCCTTGCTATCTTCAAATTTAATCCCAAGCTCCATGGCAGTGGAAATTGCCGCCAGCGCATTGGATATATTATGATATCCAGGGATATTTAACTTCAATGTTCCTAATTTCTTATTTTTAAAATAGATATCGGATATGGAAGAATTTTTAATAAATCTGGGATTAACCGCCTTCATTTGAGCGTCTTGATGAAAGCCATAGGATATTACTCGTTTTATAGAAGATTGATTATTGATAACCTTTCTTGCATTGGGACAATCATAGCCAAATATAATACAACCATCATTGGGTACTTTGTAAATAAACTTCTCAAAACTTTCGACAGTTTTTTCAAGGTTCGTAAAATAATCCAAATGATCATTTTCTATATTTGTTACAACTGCTACATTGGGATTAAGTAACAAGAATGAACCATCACTTTCATCCGCTTCCACAACAACATAATCACCTTTTCCCAATTTAGCATTTCCACCAATATCATTAACTTCTCCTCCAATGGCAATAGTTGGGTCCAAATTCATTTTCTCCAAAATAAGACTTATCATTGAAGTACTCGTAGTCTTCCCATGAGTCCCTGAAACAGCAATCCTATAGTTCTGTTGCATAATACGGGAAAGCATTTCAGCTCTGGGAATAATCTCAATTTTACCCTTCCGGGCAGCAATAACTTCTTTATTTTCTTCATTGATTGCTGAGGATATAACTACTAAATTTACTCCTGAAATATGACTACCATGATGGCCTTTGTAGATCATAGCACCCTTAGCTGTTAATCTTTTGGTAATAATAGTACTCTGTAAATCTGAGCCACTTATTTTATATCCTAAATCTAATAAGATTGAAGCAATCCCACTCATTCCTGTTCCGCCAATGCCAATAAAATGAATACGCTTTCCTTCAATATTCATAAATACACCTTTCCTTTTACTTATAAGAAAACTATCATTTCTCATAATAGTTTACCTTATTTTATTTATTATTCAAAGAGATTTTTAACAAGATTATTTCTCTTTTCTTACATTTCGATAAATTGACTTGATTATCTCTTCAGCAGCCTTTCGATTACCCATATTTTTACTGTTTTGAGCAAGCATTTTTATTCGTTTTTCGTTAAATAATAATTGCGATATTTCCAAAGAAAGCTTTTTCTCAGATAGATCATCTTGAGTTATTATAATTGCAGCATGTTTATTCTCTAAATTTCGTGCATTATATAATTGATGGTCCCCAGTAGCATATGGGTATGGTATCAGTATTGCAGGAAGGCCTTTTGCAGTGAGTTCAGCAACTGTAGTGGCACCTGATCTGCAAATAACCAAATCAGCAAGTTCATAGGCATTTTCCATCTCATACAAATAAGATAAAGCATATATATTTTTTTTATATTTACAATGTGTTAACATTTCTTTAACTTTGCTATAATCATCTTTTCCACTAATTATTAAAATTTGCCATCTACTCCAAACTTTTTCATCAATCAAATCCAGGCAATTTAAAAAAGTTTTATTAATAATACTCGCTCCTTTGCTCCCTCCAAAAACTAAAATTGTTTTCTTGTCCCTATCCATTCCAATTTTCTTAATTAATTCTTCTTTTTTTCCCTGCCATATTTCTTCTCTTACCGGATTCCCCAAACAAACTGTTTTATTTTTTCTCCAAAAATATTTCTTTGATTCAGAAAAACTGATAAATACGATTCTACTGGTCAACGATAAAAATTGATTGGTTATTCCCGGTATGGCATTTTGCTCATGAATAAAAGTTGGAATACCCATTATGGATGAAACCAGAGCAACCGAAGAACTAACATAACCACCGGTACCTATTACCAGATCTGGATTAATAGTCTTAATCAATTTAAATGAACTAATCATTGAATTAAGAAAAAGCAATATAGTAAAAATATTTTCCAGACATATCTTTCTTTTGATTCCTTTTATTTTTAAAGCCAAAAATTGGTAACCCTCTCTGGGAATAATTTCTGATTCCATTCCTCTATGACTACCTATAAATATTATTTCATTCTTCTTATCTTTTTTCTTCAATTCTTTGGCCAGACTTATCCCTGGATAAATATGCCCTCCCGTGCCTCCTCCGGTTATAATAATCTTCATTACCTTATGATACTCCATTTTTTTCTACAGTATTTTTGGAAATATTCAAAAGAATGCCACAACAAAACATATTTGCTATAAGCGATGAACCGCCATGGCTTATAAATGGAAGACTTATCCCGGTTGTAGGGATTAATTTTGTTACAACACTGATATTAACCAATGCTTGAAAGACAATTAAAGAAGTAATACCGGCTGCTAACAGTAAACCAAAAGTATCTCTTGATTTTAAGGAAATCAAAAATCCTCTCCACAAGAATACAATAAACAAAATAATAATAGCAAGTGCTCCGATAAAGCCTAATTCTTCACCAATAATAGAAAAAATAAAATCAGTATGTTGATCCGGAAGATAAAAAAATTTTTGCCTGCTTTCAGCAATCCCTACTCCGAATAAACCACCACTTCCAAGCGCTAATAGAGACTGAATAATATGAAATCCGCTATTTAGTGGATCTCCCCATGGATTAAGAAAAGAAAGTAATCTTACTCTGCGATAATCCTTTCCTAAAGCCAGAATCATTCCCGGGGGTATCAATAGAATAATTAAAGCAAACAACTGGGTAATTTGACTCCCTCCTATAAAGAGCATTATAAAAGAACAACCCATAATAACAATAGCAGTACTAAAATCCGGCTGACCAAAAACCAATAAGAAAATAAAAACTGTGATAATAAATATTGGCAATATACCCCATACAAAACTATTAATATCCCTTGCCTTTTTTCTGGTTAAACAATCGGCAATATAAAGTATAAGGGCAATTTTGGCCATTTCTGAAGGTTGGAAAGAAAAAGGTCCGATAGAAAGCCATCTTTTAGCCCCCCTGATATATCTGGCAAATCCCGGCAAATAAAGTATTGTTAATAAAAATATTGATAATAACAAAATAGGAATAGCAAATTTGCGCCAAATATGATAATCAATTTTTAAAGTTATAAAAAAAACAACTATGGCAATTACGCTATAGACTGCTTGTCGGGTAAAAAAATAAAAACTGTTCCCATACCATTTATAAGCCATAATATAACTGGAACTAAATACCATAATAATACCAATAGTCAGCAAAAGGAATACAGTAGCTAGCAGTATATAATCAGGTTGTTTTGTCTGAGATATATTCATTTTATCTAACCATCCCTTGTTCATTCTTGTGAATAATCAATCAAGAAAAAGGATAGGCAAGTAATCCTATCAGGGAAAATATCAATCCTATCCCCCAAAATAATGTAACAATATTTACTTCTTGCCATTTCAATAACTCAAAATGATGATGTAATGGGCTCATTCTAAAAACAGGTTTTTGCTTTAGTTTAATAGATAGAACCTGTATAATTACTGATAATGTTTCAATGACAAAAACACCTCCTATTAATATTAAATAAAATTCGGTGCTGGTTATAATAGCAATACCCGCCAGCACACCACCTAAACCCAGAGAGCCAACATCACCTAAAAATATTTTTGCCGGATGAAAATTAAATACTAAAAATCCGGCACATGAGAAAATGATTATCAAGGAAAATATCCCCAAATTATTTTGACCCTGGGCAAAAGCAATCAGGGCAAAAGCAATCAGGGCAATGATCATTAATCCTGTAGCCAGACCATCTAAGCCATCAGTAAGGTTAACTGCATTTGTTGAAGAGATAAAAACAAGCACAATAAAAGGTATATAGATAATTCTGGAAATGAATAAAGAATTCTTTAAAAAAGGAATGATTAATGTTTGATCAATTGACTCATTTTGATAAAACCATATTAAAAAAAAGACACAAATAGCAAATTGCATAACAAGCTTTGTCCTTGCCTTTAAACCTAACGATCTGCCTTTGTAATATTTTATGAAATCATCCAAGAAACCAACAAATCCAAAGCCACACAATAAGAGAAAAACAACATAGACAATATTATCCTCAGGTTGATAATAAAACAAAGAAAAGGCTACAGAAAGAAAAATTACCAAGCCACCCATGGTTGGGGTACCCATCTTGTGTTGATGCAAATCAGGTCCTTCTTGTCTGATTTTTTGTCCCACGTTATATCTTCTTTGAATTTTTATAAAAATGGGTGTCATCAATATAGGGATAATAAAAGCAATAAGCAATGAAATGATAATTTTAATCATCACAAGGTTTCTCCCTTGTTTTTTCCTCTTGTTTCCAATAGCGAACAATATCCTCCATCTGCATATCTCGTGAACCTTTCAGAAAAACAACGCTATTTTGGGGAAGTTCTTTTATCAACTTATTTGCTAGTTTGTTTTTTTCTTTCTTGTCAAAACAATAGATTCTATTTTCTGCCATCCCCTGTTCCTTAGCACCTCGGGCAATCCACTTTCCATATTTTCCAAACCCAATTAACATATCAAAAGAAAGATTTGCTGTTATTTCCCCTATTTCTTTATGATAATCAGGAGATCGATTGCCAAGCTCCAGCATGTCTCCTAGTACGGCAACCTTGAATCGGTCTCCATAAATACCAGCAATGCTGTTGAGTGCTTCTTTTACTGCTGTTGGATTAGAATTATAACAATCCTGTATCACCATGATTCCCCGGCTAAATGACAAATACTCCATTCGCATTTTCGGAGTTTTAAAATTAGAAATATGATAAATCATTTCATCAATAGGGATATGCATCTTTACTGCCGATGCAAAGGCAGCCAGACAATTATAAACATTGAATCGTCCCAATAATGGTAAAAATACGTGGTGCTTTTTCCCTTGGAATAAAAACTCAAAATGAATACCTTTTTCCTTCTCTTGCATAAAATTAGCAGCTCTTAATTGGGATTCCGGATGAAATCCGAAACTAACTAATTCATTGTGATGTGGGTTACAATTTTTAAAATAATGAAAATATGAATCATCGCGGTTAAGAATGGCTGTTCCCTTGTCTTGTAGCGATAAAATAATTTCGGATTTTTCCCTGGCAATATTGTCTCTACTCTCAAACAAACCAATATGTGCTTCACAAACATTGGTAATCACTGCAATATCCGGTTTTATAATATTAGTCAGTTCCTTTATTTCGCCCAATTTGCGTGCAGCCATTTCTATAACCAATACATCATGATGTGAATCAAGGTTAAGAAGAGTCAAGGGTACCCCAATTTCATTATTGTAATTACCTTTAGACTTCAAAACATGAAATTTAGAGTTCAATAAGTGAACAATCATTTCCTTGGTGGTCGTCTTACCATTACTTCCGGTAACACAGATATTCACTGGTTTAAAGAGAGAATGGTAGTGATGTGCCCATAATTGCAGTGCTGATAAGGAATTATCAACCAATAATATGGGCCGAACAAGCTCTTTATCTAAATGATGCAAATATTTATGAGACTGGTAAAAACTTTTTTCAAGAACAATAACAGATGCACCTTTTTTGATAGCTTCTTTAATAAACTGATGACCGTCTTGTTTCTCTCCTCTTAAGGCAAAAAATATTTCACCTGATTTGATTGCCCTGCTATCAATTGAAATATTTATCCATTTTACATCCAGATCTCCTATAAGTATTGCTCCGGGTATCACCCCGACTAAGTCTTTTAATCGAAACATCTATTTATCACCTTTTTTTGTTAATATTTTACACACAACCTCTTCATCATTATGATAAATGATTCGATCCTGGTATACTTGCTGATTTTCAGGTCCCTTCCCGGCAATAAGAACAATATCATTTTTTTCAGCAATATTCAGTGCATGTTCAATTGCTAAAAAACGATCTAAAATAACCCGATAACTGCTATTTTTGACTTCTTTTAAACCCTTTTCAATTTCTTGGGATATTGCTTCCAAATTTTCACTTCTGGGATTATCAGCAGTGATAATACTATAGTCACTATGCATCCCAACTACCTGGCCCATTTTTTTCCTTACCCGTTTGTCTCTTTCACCACCATGTCCAAAGATAGTGATAATTTTGTTCCTTGGAAAAAGCTCCAGTGTTTTTAGAATATGTTCTAGTCCATGAAAATTATGAGCGAAATCGATAATGATTGTATATGGTTGCCCATATTCTAAGATCTTATATCTGCCCGGGGCTCCCGGAAATTTTTGAAAAGCTCTGGCAATAATGTCTAAAGGGATTCCCTGGCTTGCTGCAGCAGCAATTGCTGCCAGAGCATTATATACATTGTATTTTCCGCTCATATTTAATAATATCTCTACGTCTCCAGCCGGAGTTTCTGCCCTAAAATGTGTTTCTCTTAAATTAATTATTATATTATTGGCACGAAACATGCATTCTTTTTCAATACCATAGGTAATCTTATCTACCTGAAGACAATCAATAAATTCATTTGCATACAGTTCGTCTATATTAACAATTCCTTTTTTCTGATAAATATCCTTTTTTGAAGAATTTAGCGATTGGAATAATTTTTTTTTGCTATCCAGATAATTTTGAAAATTTTGGTGAATTTCAAAATGTTCATCACTAATATTGGTGAAAATGGCTATATCAAAATCACATCCTTCAACTCTTGACAGACTAAGTGAATGTGACGAGACTTCCATAATACAATAATCAGTACTAGCAGAAAGCATTTTGCAAAATGCTTTCTGCAAATCCAAAGACTCCATAGTAGTCATTTTGGAATTTTTTGACTGATGGTTAATAATATTTTCAACTGTGGTTAACAAACCAACCTTTTTATTTGCTTCCTCAAATATTGCTTTTAACATATAAGCAACTGTTGTCTTTCCGTTTGTGCCGGTAATTCCTATTACCTTTAGCTTGCGGGAAGGATAATCATAATAGCGATTTGCCAATAAGGCCAATGCTTTTCTTGTATCTTTCACCTGTATAACACTGATCTCCTTATTTATAGGAATATCTTTTTGCAGTAAAATTGCCCTGGCTCCTCTTTGTATGGCCTCTGGAATATATTGATGTCCATCCAGGACAAAACCCTCGATGCATACAAATAGATAACCATTTTTAACTGTTTTAGAGTTTTGAGATATTCCGCTGATATCAATATCAATATTACCCTTAATTTTGTCTATCTTTAAATCTTTAATTAATTCCGATAATTTCACTTTGTTATCCTTATATCCTTATCTAATAAAAAAATGAATCATTTCCGTTAGCAAAAACACATAAGGAATATCTTACTGAATATCTCTCAAAAAGTAAAATAATTTTCAATAATCTTTATTCAGGAGGGATGGAGAGATAAGGAAGTACCTTTGAAGCAATTTCCTGAAAAACTGGAGCAGCCACTGTTCCACCATAATAACTTCCCTTGGGTTCGTCCAGCATAACCA
>Ga0272443_10004205_pt1 | contig 15985 bp, 16 predicted proteins | sample SSMAcet12_FD_193581 | JGI IMG/M metagenome (GOLD analysis project Ga0272443, IMG submission 193581) | Marine sediment archaeal communities from Little Sippewissett salt marsh, Falmouth, MA, United States - SSM-Acet-12 | ecosystem: Environmental > Aquatic > Marine > Wetlands > Sediment ... | reverse complement strand
AGGGCGGACGGCCCTTCGGTGGTGGGCATCAGTACGATGGTGTTCTCGCCGTTCGCTTCACCGAAAGACGTGGCCGATCCCGTCTGAATCGCCCCCTCACTCGCCGTTGACACCAGAGACCCTCCGGCCAGAATCAACCCGAGGAGCATGGCCAAGATGGTGATTCTCCTTCTCCTCACGTTCATCACCTGCCTCGACTACAGCTCCATTATCGCAAACCCATGTGGAGGGATCTCGCCCGGCCTGTGGCGTGGGCGTGAAGACAGCCGATCGTCTTCCCGCGGGACAAGTTGCTTTGGGAGGGTGTAAGAGAAAGAGAAAGCGGCGCACGATGAGATCGTGCACCGCCTGGTTTCGATTCTGTATCCAGACTGTGGCCGTCTGAATCCGGCTAGAAGACGACGTTGACGTCGAGTGCCTGCGGGCCTTTCTGACCCTGCCCAACAGTGAACTCGACCTTCTGACCGTCGTTCAGGGACTTGTATCCTTCGCCGCGGATCGAGCTGAAGTGCACGAAGACGTCCTCTCCGCTCTCGCGTTCGATGAACCCGAAGCCCTTGTCATCATTGAACCACTTGACCGTACCGGTCTCGCGATCGGACATGTAAACCAACCTCCTCCATGTTGGAAGCTTAAGCGAGCAGGACGTTCTTGCGGTCTTCAGGCGTGTGCTGAACTCCGAGAAGGCGACTGCATGCTGCCAACAACGGCGGGAGTATACCGACGCCCGACACAAAAGCGCAATGCCCACGAGTGTGCGGATCCTGTGTCTCCTTGAGTTTCTGGACGAGAGCGCGCACCGCTCGGGTGCGACGAGCGGTGCGCAGGAGGATGGGAACGGGTGGTGGCTATCGTGAGGGTGCCTACCACCGACCGGATTCGGATCCCAATGGGCACGATCCGAGTCCGGCGAAGACGGTCGGGCGCTTGTATCCGAGCGGCGACGTTGCGATTCTGGCAAAGGCCGGCGACGCGAAGAACGCGACGACGAGAAGGCCAATCAGGATCTTCACGACGCGTCTGCGGCCTGCTCTGCGAGACATGCCTCCTCCTTGCATTGTGGTCTCTGCAGGACGTACAGCGTCCGCGTTTGATGGTGTCAACGGGCTCGCCTGTGCAACGGCTCGGCCGCACGGGCGTCTGCCGATGGAGGTCCTTCGCCATGAAGACGGTCGACGAGGGGCAGAGCGTTTGAAATTCGCCTCTCGCGTGGTTCGCCACACTCCGTTTGGCTACTGCGACGCGGCGTCGAGGTATTGCTGCAGAGTGCGATCGGCGAGCGAGGAAACGATCAAGTCGGCCTCGGCAAAACCGAGGCAGCGCGTCACGCGATTCGGGACTGCGATGCAGAAGATTCCGGCCGCCTTGGCCGCTGCCACGCCGTGTTCGGAGTCCTCGAATGCAATCGCCTGATCGGCCGGGACGTCCAGGGCTGCGAGGGCCGCACGGTAGAGGTCGGGAGACGGCTTCGTCTGTCCCACGTCCTCGGCACAGACAATCGCATCAAACGCAACCTTCAGCCGGTGCTGCTCGAGAAGCCCGTGCACCCAAGCGCGCTCGGAACTCGACGCGATGCCGAGAAGGAGACCGAGCTCCTTCGCCGCGTCGATTAGATTGGGAACCCCGGGCATCGTGTCCTCGTCTTCGAGCAGCTCCAGCTCCCGACGGAGCCTTCTCTCGTGGAGTTCCGCTCGATCGACAGGTCGTTCGAGATGCGCGTCGAGTAGGTCGTACGCTTCCGGTGGATCGGCCGAGGACCCGAGGATGGCGGCCCACGCGTCGTCAGCCACGGAGAGCCCCGCTTCCTCGTAGATTTCCATCCACGAGGCACGCATTGGAGTCTCGGTGTCGAGGATCAGCCCGTCGAAGTCGAAAATCAACGCTCGAATCATTCCCTGTGCCACATCCTGGTTCCCTCTGGTGGAGGAACCAGCATAGCATCTCGTTACGAGGAACGAAAACCGGAGGAACGCTCCTCCGAGGGATTGGCGTTCGGGTGTACAGCTGCGAAGTACGGGCGAGAGGGCATCGGTTGCGAATCGCCGCTGCCGGCCGGACCATCCTCGCGAAGAAGGCAGCAGGGAGTGGTCCCGCGGCCGGCCCACGTTGCCGGAGAGCCTTCGCCACTCGATTGCAGGCATCTTGCGAGAGGTCGGGGCCACGAGTCAGGAGAGGTTGGCATGGAAGTCATAGCGCTTGCTCTCGAGCATGAAACTGCCCTGCGGGACTTCGTTGCGGACTTTGTGGCAGCTGGCGAGACCCGGATTCCGGCCTACTTCGCCGATCCCGATTGGACGCACGCGGAGATCGTTCAGCATTTCGCGGCGTGGTCCCAGGGAGAGGATCTCGACGACGGCTGGGTGCCGAGCACGACGCGCTTCCTCATCGATGAGGGGCGCATCCTCGGGGTCGTGAACCTCCGACATCGCCTCAACGATTCCCTGCGGCGGGTTGGTGGACACGTCGGGTTCGCCGTCCGTCCTTCGGGGAGGAACCGGGGCTACGGGGCTCGTCTCCTCGAGGCAGTGGAGTCGCTGGCTCGTGAGATGGGGATTGAACGCCTCCTCGTGACATGTGACGAGGAGAACGCCGCATCACGGCGTGTGATCGAGAAGTGTGGTGGACTCCTCTCCGACACTCGAACGGACGAGGCGTCTAGGGAGTGAACGATGCGCTTCTGGATCGACCTTTGATCTCGGCGGCCGTTCCTGCTACTCGATTCGAGGAGCGACGGGTGCCTGCCAGAAAGCTTCCGGATCACGGACGTAGTGAATCGTGTTCCCTCGCGCGGTCACTCGGGGGGCCTTCAACCACTCATCGTGATAGTCGTCAGGGATGAGATGCAGGTAGACCCTTCCTGACGGCTTCGACTCGTAGTCCGGTTCGCTTCTCGCTGGGCAGTCGATGCGGAAGATGTTTTTCGAGAGATACCAGATGTAGAGTCGCTTGAGAAGACGCTTCCCGAGAAGCGATGCGCCCGCCATGTGAATCGTGTTGCTCACGTGCATCGGCTTGCGGTGGATGATTCGATCTCGGACCTCAAGGACGCTGAGAGGGACGCCACGCTCGTCGGTGAGATACGCCCTCATGTCCGGATCGATCAAGAGCCACTTCCGATGCTCACGCGAGTAGACGCTCGTGACGACGTGGCTCTCGTTCGGCTCTTCCTTGTACGGCCAGAGATGGGTGATCCGCGATGCGAAACCGAGCGAGAGAAGCGCGTCATTCAGGACGGTGGCATACATCCAACAGTTGAATCGCTTGCCGTTCTCCTGAGCGAGTTTCGCTAGGTGGAGTCCGTTCATTCGCTCCGGCCGCGACGGTTTGCTCGCGTGTGTCGTCAGTCCGTGCGCCCACTGCATCAGGCGGACAAGCCGATCGATCTCCGATCCTTCTCCCGCGATGGCACGCAGGTCGTACCTCTCTCGGAGCTCATCGAGAAGCGGATGCTCAGGCGGTGCGTACGCGATCGATCCGGCCCATGTTGGCGGCTTCGCGGACGGTGTGAAGTCGGGATGCCGGCGCAGGCGAGAGCGAAATCTCGCCCCGAAGAACAAGAGCGTGAAGATCGGAGCGACGAGCAGGAACGAAACGACGACGACGACGGTGCCCGCGGTCATGCTTCTCCTTCCCGGTGAGTGTTCGGGGGGAGTATCGTGCTCAGCGAGGGAGAAAACAATGTTGCGTTGAGTAGACCGGCGGAGGTTCCTTCGGGATCTAGCTCTTGAAGATCTGCTGCCGGTAGAAGCGGAGTTCGTCGATCGACGCGCGTACATCGTTCGCGGCGCGGTGACGGAACTCCTTGTCCAGCCGCGTGACGGTACCCGGGAACCATCGATGGGCCAGCTCCGCGATCGAACTGACGTCGACGTTGCGGTGGCTCAGATGGTCGTCTAGTTCGCGCATGTAGTGCCTGAGGAAGCGGCGATCCATCTGGATTGAGTTGCCACAGAGCGGTGCCGTCTGCCGATGCGTGTGTTTGCGGACGAACGAGACGGTCCGCTGCTCCGCCTCCCGAAGGGAGACGTCGGACGCGCGAGAAGACTCGATCAAACCGGAGAACCCGTGCTGCCTTTCGCACCACGGATCGAGGCGCTCCAAGGCGTCGTCTGGCTGGTGGATCACGATGTCGGGACCCTCTTCGACGATGTTCAGTTCCTTGTCGGTGACGAGGCAGGCGATCTCCAAGATGACGTGCCTCGCGACACTGAGTCCCGTGGTCTCCAGATCGATCCAGACGAGGTTGCTGCGGTCGCGCGGCATCGGACACCGCTCCTTCCCGCAGCAGCTTACCCGCCGCAACCGCGCGGAGCCAGGGTTCGCCGCTGCTGTCACGAGCCTGAGGCGAGGTCCCTACCGATCTCGAACGCGCGACCGAGCTTCTCCCCGAGACCCCAGTATCCGTAGCCTCTCGTTTCGTCGCCGAGATCCGGAGCGTAGAAGACCGGGTCGATTGCGGGGAGATTCGGCACACCTTCCCGCAAGGACTTCTCGTCGGCATGCACCGCGGCGACCTCGCCGAGGAAGACGGCGTGCACCGATCGGTGGATGGTCTGGATCACGCGACACTCGATGTTGATCGGACATTCGCCGATCATCGGCGCGGTCTCGAGCTCCCCGTAGAACGTCTCGAACAGCGCGGCCTTGTCCGTGTCGCGACCGCTCGCGATCCCGCAGTAGTCAAGCTCCTTGACAAGGTCGGCGGTCGGTTGGTTAACGCTGAACGTTCCGTTCTCGAGCAGGCCGGCCTTCGAGTACTGCTGATGGCCGACCGAGATCGAGATCACGTCGTAGCAGAGCCAGCCGATCAAGCCGATCGTGATGTAGTTCGGCTTCCCGCCTACGTTCATGCCGACGATCATCGGGAGATACGGGTAGATCAGGTTCTTGACGACCTTCGGCTCCAGCTTCGTCTTGGGCATCGATGACCTCCGAGGTGCATCGTACTCGGCCGCATCTCTTGAGCGTCGCGTCCGATCCGGGAGACGTCACGGAGACGACTTCGGGTCGAATGGGCAACGTGGATGGACATGATGGCGATTCCGGAGGTGAGGACTGAGTGAAGAGAGTTCTCCGTGGGCTGCCGAACTCTGGCTGGCTGGGCGCGATGCTTCTGATCGCTGTGCTAAGCCTGGCCGCGGCCTCGCCTGCTCCGTGCGAAGAGAAGCCGAAGGGGACACTAGCGTTCAGCTCGACTCGGGAGGGGAACACGGACATTTATACGAGCGATGCCTCAGGGTCGAACCTCGTTCGCGTGACGACGGGCAGCACATCGGAGATCGAGCCATCGTGGTCGCCGGACGGAAACTGGATCGCCTACCAATCCCGGCGGCCGTCGTGGCGAATCTTCGCAGCACGGGCGACCGGCGAGGACGAGACTGCGCTGACGCGGTCTCTCAACTGGAGCCCGGCATGGTCTCCCGATGGCGGGTCGATCGCGTATTCGTCGGGAAGCAGCATTCTGCGGGTTTCGAACACTGGTGAGAGCCTGCCGGATCTCTGTAGTCGTTGTGGGAGCTGCGGGCGGCCCGCCTGGTCGCCGGACGGCGGCGCCATCGCGTTTCACTCCAACATGGACGGAGACCAGGACATCTACGCGCTGTCTCTGGAAGACGGCTCCCTGGTTCGGGTCACGGATCACACCGCGCTGGATTTCCAGGCCAGTTGGTCGCCGGACGGGGCGAGCATCGCTCTTGCGTCGGATCGGGACGGCGACTTGGACATCTACACGATCCGACTCGACGGCACGGGGCTCCGGCAGCTGACGGATGACCCGGGCGAGGACATCCTCCCCGCTTGGTCTCCCGATGGAGAGTGGATCGCGTTCGTGAGCACGCGAGACGGGAATCGCGAGATCTACACGATGAGGATCGACGGCAGCTGTGTGAATCGCGTCACCGAGAACCCCGGTGAGGACATGTACCCGGCCTGGAAGCCGAACTGACGACGATCCAGGTTCCGTTCTCGACAGGACGTGGCGGGTGGCGGCGTGAAAGCTCCCGCGCGAGGGCGCCTACGCGCTCGTCGGGGAAAGCGCCTTCCGCATCTCGACCTGTTTGCCGTCCTCGCTGATCGTCGTCCTCTCGAACCCGAGTTGCGCGTAGAGCGCCAAGGCCGGTTCGTTGTCCCCGCGGGCGTTGAGGAAGACGTCCTTCACGCCCTGGGCCGCCAATTCGTCGAGGATCGACGTGAGGATCTCGCGCGCGTACCCGTTGCGTCGATGACCCGGCTCGACGTAGATGTCGAACAGGAACTTGATCTCGGGCGGTTGCCCGGGGAGCGAACCGAACCAGACGAAGGCGATGTCTTGCCTTTCCTCGTCCTGTGCGGCACGAAAGACGTGTCCGGGGGTGTCCTTTCCGTTCGGGAGAAGCTGCGGGATCATTGCATCGAGCCGCTGTCTCTCCTCGGCGAGGTCTCCTCCCGAAACCCAGGCGCGGTCTACTGCCTGCCTGTTCGTTGACAGTTCGAACCAGCGGTTGAATGCCTCCTGCGACGGTGCGCACAACGTGAGCATCGGCTCCTCCTTCGCGTCATCCGTCTGTCGAGGATCATCACGCTCCGGTTCAGGGAATCGGCCGGTCTCCTCGTCTCGAGATGAGCCAGCGCATGACCCCTCCGAGGCCACGGGCTCTTCTAGCCAGCCGGGCTGTCCTCGTCCACCCGCCGGATGTTCCAGGCGTCGCCGTCCTCCGTCTCCCATAGGAATTCGGTTGCTTGACCATTGTCGACGGTGAACGTCGCCCGCTGCATTCCGTGATCCAGTTCGAATCGATGCTCGGATAGCGGGGTGAGAGCGTAGGTGCGACCGCTCCAGCTGAACGTGAGAGCGTCTCCGATCCGTTCAATCCGGACGGCGTTCGTGTACTCACCAACACAGGCTTCTAGCGAATCAGAGCTTGGTTCGTAGGGTCTCTTCCTGAGGCGAACCGACTCCAGCGCCCACTGGCGGTAGCGTCGATCGTCGTCATCTGGTGCCCTCTGGATGAGGGTTTCGAGCGCCTTCTCATGTGCGGCGAGGAGGGCATCCTCTGCGGAGACCTCGAGATCCGGGACGACGCCCGAATCCTCCCAATTGCCGCCCGAGACCGGGTTCTCCGAATAGGCATTGGGGATGGCCAACTCGAGGAAGAGATCCGGGAAGCGATAGAACTCGACCGGATGCGCACCACCCTTCGTCTGCTCGCCGATGACAGTGACGCGCCCTTGCTGTTGAAGGTTGTACGAGAAGTCTTCGGCGGCGGAGAAGGTTGCCCGACTGATCAGGACGTAGACCGGATGCTTCGGGAACCGAGGCCCCGGAACGTAGCCGTACGTCCACGCCTGCTCGTCGTGGTCGCGGTGCCGCGCGGTGTGGACGTGCGTCGGCTCATCGAACAGGTAGCTCATCAGGAAGTAGACGAGGTCTCGACCGCCCCCGTTGTCGCGGAGGTCGAAAATCAGCGCGTCCGTATCGGCGAGAAACTGCATTGCCGCGGCCGCGGTCGGGCCACCCGACGCTGCGGTCGTGAAGCCACGCAGATCCACGTAGCCGACATTGCCGAGCAAGATCTCGATCTTGCGGAACTCGTGGTTGTTCCTGCGCCACCGGCTGCGCAAGCTCTCCATGAGGTCGCCGGTATGCGGAACGTCCTCCACCGGAGGCATCCACGACAACGCCGCGAGGTGAAGATCCTCACGAACCGAGTGCAGCATCTCGGTGATTGCGCCTGTCAGTCGCTGAAGGTCAGTGTGCTCGTTGAAGGCCCCTTCGCGGAGCCTTGTCAGAAGCAGATCCGCCATCGCGGCGGCGTCTTCCTCGAAGATGTACTTCCCCTTGACGACCTCCGCTGTCTTCTCCACGATCCGCCGGGTCAGAGCGTCGTTGAGTGCAGGGAACGCGCGCTTTGCATTCGCCATTGTGGCTGCGACCTCCTGGGGCTCCGGAAGAGCTCTATGAGTGGGTACTCGATCTGGCGAATCCCGTTCAATTCCCGGTCCCGACGATTCGGGGGAATCGACGCTTGCCTGCGAGCCTTAGAGAGAGTCTTGGGCAAGCGGAATCGTGAAGTGGTCGTGGGCGTTGAGTCGAGCGTTGACCAACTGCTCGGTGGAGTTGCGGCGAGTAGCTCTCGAGGACAGGCGATTTCGAATGCGGACGGAGTTCCGGCGCTCCTAGCGCCGTCGCCGCTTCGGCTTCCCTCGGTACGCCTTCTTCTTCGCCGGCTTCCGGCTCTGATTGCATTCCTGGCAGTAGACCGGGCGGGTTGACGTCAGCGGCTGAAACGGGAGTTCTTCGATCGCTTTGCCGCATGAAACGCACTTGAGTTCATAAGCCCGCACGTCATACATTCTTCGACCTTCCGAAGTCATCCATCTCCTTTGCCAGCTTCTCCAGACGACACGGCAAAGAGAAAGCGCGGCGCGCGACAGCGCGCGCCGCGCATCAATACCTACGAGCCGTCGTGCTAGGCCGGTGTAACGTCGATGGCTTGGGGACCTTTCTGTCCCTGCCCCACCGTAAACTCGACCTTCTGGCCTTCCTGCAGTGTCTTGAACCCCTCACCGCGGATCGAGCTGTAGTGCACGAAGACGTCTTCGCCTGCTTCGCGTTCAATGAAGCCGAAACCCTTCGACTCGTTGAACCACTTGACGGTACCTGTCTCGCGATCGGACATGTGTAACAACCTCCTCCATGTTGGGAGTCTTAGTACTACAGAGCGAACTCCTGGACTTCAGGAATAATCCAGATTCCCGAGGAGGCTACTGTGTGACTACCAACAGCAACGCAAGCGTACCGAAGTGCCGCTTCGAGCACAAGGACAAACGTCTGCGGCGGTTGAGGTCATATACACAGTTTCTGAGGGGATCACCCATGCCTTGCGCAGCCGAGCGGCGGCCTCACTGCGGTGCGAGGAGTTCGGAGAGTCTCTTCGCCTCACTCCGTAGGATCGAGTAGATCCTGAGATCTACGAAGCATCCTCGATCGAAGTGCGCACCACGCAGCGTTCCTTCGTGTGAGTAGCCGCACCGTTCGGCGACCGCCCGCGACCCCTCGTTCCGTGAATCGAGCAGGATCTGAACCCGTTCGATTGGTTCGGCGTCGAATAGATAGGCCGTGCACAGGTCGATTGCCTCAGTCATGTACCCCTTGCCACGATCCTCGGATCGGTAGATGCGATAGCCGAGTTCCCAGCCTTCGTAGCTGTGCGAGGCCTTGTAGATGTTGATGTGGCCGAGGCGGCGTCCTTCGAGGTCGGTGATCAAGAGGATCTTGAACTCGTTCGACCACCAGCCGTTCTCCTCGAACTGCTTCAGCCACCGAGGCTCGGAAATGCAGCCGAGCGGCCAGAACTCGCCTGTCTCACGGACGTCGGCGCAAAGGTCATAAAGCCCCTCCAAATCCGGCTTCCGGAACGGTCTCAAGATCACACGGCGGCCAACGAGCATGATGGCACCTCCTCTGCCTGGGCGTCGAAAGGATGCCGCTGAGAGCGTTCGGGCTCAAGGAGCCTTGTCCGTGATAGCTGTGGCGGACAGTCTCGCGCAGGAGCCGCCTGTCGCATTCCATCGCGCTGGAATGTCGATCTGTGGACGCCGGGATGAGACGAGTGGCTTCACGCGGCCGCCCGGCTGAGAGCAGCATCCTCTTTTCCGAGATCCTCTTCTTGACGAGATCAGACATACCTCAGTTCGAATCCCAGCGCGCTGTACCTAGAACCGTTTGGAGCTTCTCAGTCAACCTGAAGCGAGTTCGAATCCCCTAGGCTCCAGCCCAAGGGACTCGAACCCTCGCAACAAGAGGCCTTCGGATGTTGCGCGATGGGTCCGAACTCCGTGCAGACAGGGCCAACGTGCTGTGGGATTCACTACCGGATCAATGATCCCACTGGGGATCTGGGCTTAGCACACGTCAAGACCACTCACACGGACGATGGCGCTGACTAAGTCGGATCGGCGCCATCGCTGCCTTCGCGAGAGTCTCAGTCTGCGAAGCCTGTCGTTGCGTGGAGAGGCTGTCGCTATTCCTCCAGCCGGAACGGCGGGTACTTGTCGGTCATCAACGCGACGTAGGCGAACAGGCGGAATGTCCACCGATTCAAGCCGACGATCAGCTGGAACAGCTCTCGCGGGTACCTGCCGGTAAACAGGAGCGAGACTCCAGCGAAGACCGTCAGGATGAAGACGAGGCCTACCTGCTCGAACCCGGCGCCGCCCTGGAAGATTCCGACGATGATGTAGTGCGGAATCGCCAGGAGCCACCACTTCACGAGAACCAGTCCGCGCGAGAGTTTCTCCGGGTACGGGACATCCAGATCGGCCGGGTAGCCTCCGGATTGCAGCGTGAACGGCGGATAGCGGTCGGTCCCCAACGCTTCGTACCCGTAGAAGGCGACGCGCCACGACCAACGCATCACGCCGACGTTGTAGTCGAAGAGGCTTCTCGGGTAGCGGCCGGTGAAGAGAATGGCGATGAGAGAGAAGAGCCACGAGAAGCAGAATCCGACGTAGAGGAAAGCGAGAACGATGAAGTGGGGGATCAACAGGAACCACTTCACAAACCAGAGTGCGGGGGAGAGCTGTGCGTCTTTCTCGGCCTTGAAGCTGAGCGGGAAGACGCCGGGAGTGATTGGTTGCGCCTCGGCCGGTTCCCCCGGGGATGCGGTCCGCGCGCCGCGTGCGACGAGCAGGATGAACACCAGACCGATGGCGATGAGCAAAACGCCTGCGGCCAGAACGCCGATTCCGACCCCGAGGAGCCACGGCGCTTGAACACCGACGGTTCCCTCAGCGGCAACGCCGCGGGATCCATCGACATTCATCACGACGAGCATCCAGTCGCCCGGCTCGAGCTCCCAGCGCAGCGTCTGCGATCCTTCGCCCTCGATGCTCGCGCGCCAGAATGCCTGTTCTCCAGGAAGCGCCGGGGCGTCCGGCCCGACGGAGTCGCGGAAGTCGGTCTTCCAGACGCGATCGCGTCGATACTCATCGAAGTCGATGTCGTCGATTTGCGAGTACGAGACGTCGGACAAGTAGGCCTCGACGTCCGGGCGAGCCGCGATGCCGATGAAGACGGGTTGCTCGCTCGTCATGCGAACCTGTGCGGCTGTCGGCTCCTTCCACCACCAGATCCAGTCACCCTCGAGGACCACCTCACCGACCAACGCGTAGCTGTCACGTTGCAGATCACCCGATGGAGCGGTGAGAAACCCGTCTGCGTCAGTGAACGCGCGATCGACGCCGACGATCGCTCCTCCGCCGATCAGAAGCGCGATGCCGACTAACAGGATCAGACTTCCGAAAACCACTGCGATGACGCGCCCAGCACTCATCCCTCAGCCCCCCTCGACGCGGCTGGACAACCTTTGCCCCGCTCGCTGCGACATCATAGTCTCTGAGAGCGAACCAGAGCAACAGGGGCTTTGAAGCCGAAGCGGCGCCGATTCGCTGGGCACAGGAGGGACTCCGTAGGCCCCGCTCTCGGCACTACCGCGTGTCGAGGCGGTAGTCCCACGCGCAGACGCGGTCACCGGCGAGAATCGACTTCTCAATCGTGCAGTGCTTGAACTCAAGTCCGAGGATGGGCTCCCAGAACTGGCGAGCCCATCCTGCGGCGCGATGGCAGAAGATTGGATCGACCTTTGGGGTCTTCGCTTCTCGGATGAGCGAGCAGAAGCAGTACGCCTTCCGTAGCTCGTCGTGCGTGGTTGCTTTGCCGTAGTCCTGCCGGTTGTAGGCGACCTTGCTGAGGTGAAGGACCTTCCCGTCCGTCCACGGAGGATCGATCCAGCCGCCGAACGATGTCTTTTCGAGTTCCGCGTTCTGCGCATCGAGTACCGCCTGGACGCTCTGGCCGGAGGATTCGTAGACGGCCTTGTACTTGGCGGTGTCTTCGGCCGGGCGAACAAGCGCTACGCGCGAGAGGATGTCGAATTGCTGATCAGCGTCGGTCTGCTTCTTCAGCCGATCGATCGAATCTCCGACCCAGGCGACGCGTTCGTCGACGAGCGTGTACGGCGTGATCGCCTCGCCTCCGGCCCAGATCCGCTCCGTCAGAGGCTCGCCGAGCACGCGGAGGAGCTGGGCGCGGTAGACCTCGGGCCACGCGAGAAAGGCGATGCGCGACTCGATCTCGTTCGCGCTCTCATCCTGCGGATCGTAGTGGTGATAAACCTCGACCATCTCGAGCTCGGACGACAGCCCGACTCGGTTCATGTGCGCTGCGATCTCAAGCGTCGTCTCGCGTAACGACGACACCGGTCCGCGATGCACGAGCGAGAAGAACGGAAGTCGGCGCAGCGTGTGGGTGCGGACATCGCCTACGTTGACCGGCTCGCGGACCGGGAAGCCGATCTCGGAATCGAAGCCGTCAACCGGCGTATCGAACCGGAAGATGTGCGTTAGCGGACCATCGGCGACGTCAGCACACGCTTCACGCACGGAGTTCATCCGCGGCAGCAGCTCTGCACGGCTCTTGATTGGCGCCCGGATCCCAGCGAAGAGCGTCTCCTCGCGGATCACGTGACCGACAACGCTTCCCTCGCCCATGCTCGACCTCCTGTCTCGATCCAGGATCCGGATGAGCGTCTCAGAAGCGTTGCATCAACGTAACCCCCGACTACTCTCGGACGGGCAGCAAGGACAGGCGATCGACGGTCGCCTGCTCGATCTCCCTCCGCGTCCACAGCATCGGGTACGCCCGAATGGCCTGCCAGTCGTCGATCATGCTGTCGTAGAGCCGCGAGAACGGGTGCCCGCTCTGGCCGGTTGAGTGGATCGCAACGCTGCGCGATGGGTCGGCGAGATCGATGACCATCCGCATTGCCGGGATGCTCTTCACGCCGAACGCTCCTTCCGAGACATTCCAGCGCGTGTTGCTGATCGTGTCGGTCATCCCGCCGTTCGGAACAGGTCCTCGGTTGACGAGCTTTTCGAAGATCGCGACGCCGCTTTGCCCCAGGGGCTTGCTGACGAAGGTGGCCGCGTGAATCTCGCCCCACGACCACGCCGCGCGGTTGGGACCGTGCCGCGCCACAGCGGCGGCGCACGCCTCGGCGAATGAACGCAGCAGGATGTCGTCGCGCGTCTCCACGACCGCCTCAGTTTCCGCGTCGTCCCACCAGAGGTCATCAGGTCTCTCCAGCAAGCAACGGATCGACCACATTTCGCGGTCTCCACCAACCAAATGCGCGTCGCCGCTGAGCTGGTCGGCGAACACGTTGCGGACCAAGGTGTCCCACAGGTGGGCGTACAGGACCGCACGGGCGCTCGACGCGTCGAAGTGTCGATCCCACTCGAGCAGCCAAGCGCGTGTCTCGACGAGCTCATCGTCCGCAAAGGGAAGCTTCGCGAGATACGGGAGCACTTCGTCGGCGCTCAGCAGCTTCGTGTCTCCCTGGATTGCCAGGAAGCGCTCGATCGTGTGCGGCACTCCCCCAGAGAGGAGTTCGTGGACCCGTTGTGCGCGGTAGGCGTAGTCGATCTCCCCGTTGAGGAGGTAGTTGAACCCGGTGCCGAGCCGGTCGGTGAGGAAGTCGTAGTACGTCGGCGGCACGGCGGCGTGATTGGCTGCGACGATCACGCCTCTCGATGGATTCAGCACATGCGGCAAGAGATCGAATGGGAGGAACCCCTTCCATTCGTGCTCGTCCGTCCATCCGCTCGTCGGCACGAGCCCGTCGAAGTCCCCGGCGCGGATCGGGATCCGTCCGGCAAGCTGGTAGGCGATGTTCCCGGCCGCGTCCGCGTACACGAAGTGCTGCGCCGGAACGTCCCAATTGCGCAGCGCGGCGCGGAAGGACTCCCAATCCTCCGCCTGGTCGACGGCGACCACCGCACGCGAGACCGTTCCCGGATCGAGAGCCGTCCACCGTTGGGCGAGCGACTCCTCGTTCTCGAAGCCGGAGATCTCTCCGGTGAGCGGATCGAAACGGTTATCGGTCGTGATCGGTCCGAGGTGCGTCTCGCGTACCCGGATCACGACAGGATCCGACCCGTCTCCGAACGCGATCGTCTCTTCGCGAACTGTCATGTCCCGCCAAGTGCCGTTCCACTCGTACTGCGCCGGATCGTCCGGGTTGATCCGTAGGCGGTAGGCGTCGTGCACGTCGGGAAACGCGTTCGAGATCCCCCACGCGATCTTGCCGTTGTGCCCGACAACGACACCGAGCGAGGCCGGAAATGCGAAGCCGACGACGTCGAGCGCCGGATCCTCGCCTTCCGCGCAGTGCAGGCCGATCTCATACCAAACGGTCGGGAGCTGGATCCCGAGGTGCGTGTCGTTCGCCAGCAGCGGCTGACCGCTCTCCGTCCATGCGCCGCTGACGACCCACGCGTTCGTCCCGCCGCCGGGGCCGGTGCCGAGCGCGGCGCTGATCGCGTCCCAATCCCCGCACCGAAGGGCCGAAGCTCCCGTCGAGGAGGGCGACAGGCTCTGCTGATCGGTCGGGGCGGGAAGCGCGGACGGGAGGTCCTCGCTCCCCACGATCGTCGTGCGCACGTCATACGGCCACGGGGGAGTCAGCCAGGCGTCGGTCATCTCCGGACCGATTTGCTCGTACAGCGCGCCCCGGAGGACGTCCTTTGACTCTTCCAGACCCATGTCCCAGGCCATCAGCTTGGCGAAGACGAGCGTATCCACCGGCGTCCACGGGGCGACGGCGAAGTCGATCCCGGTCAGGCCGAGCACGCGATACTCCAGAGCCAACTCATTCGGCGAGCGGTTCGCGATGTACGCATTCACGCCGTTACAGAACGCATCCAGCCAATGCCGGGTGGTCTCATCCATCGCCGCTGCCTCACGCTTGGCCACGTGCCGGAAGCCGAGCGTGCGGATGAAGAGGTCGGCTTGTAGCGCCGCACCGCTCCGTCCGACCAGCTCGCAGAGCGTGCCGCTCGCCGTGTGTCGCCAGAACTCCATCTGCCACCAGCGATCCTGGGCCTGGACGTAGCCTTGGGCGAAGAAGAGATCGTGCAGGCTCGACGCGTAGATGTGGGGGACGCCGTGCGCGTCTCGGAGGACCTCAACCGGCGCCCGGAGGTCGGTCAGTTCGACGATTCCGTCGTGGTCCGGAAGCGGACGCTGGATCACGTCATGGACGACGAGCAGTGCTCCCACGGCAACGATAGCGACCGTCAGCATCACAAGGCGAAGCATGTGCATCACTTCCCCGATGGTTCCCGTAGTTTTCGGTTATTAACAGCATCTTCGGATCGGGAAGCCGGATCAAGTTGGCCGGACGCCGTGACGTGCGTGAAAATCCGGCACTCGGCTCACGCTGATGGTGCGGAAGGAATCACGCGTCAAAGACGAGGCTGCGATTCAGTCCGCCAGTGCGAGCAAGTTGACTGCACGAGGTGCACGGGAGATAGTCCAAGCGTGGACACGACGAAGCCGGTCTCGCTGCCGAGCCTGTTCGATATCTTGAAGCCGGCGGTCGGCCCGAGCTCATCGCACACGCTCGGGCCGATGCGCGCGGGACTTCGGTTTCGAGAGGTTCTCGAAGTGGGGCCCGAGCCTGAGCCCGGGGAGCGAATCACCGTCACCCTCTACGGAAGCCTCGCCCACACGGGAAGAGGGCATCTGACAGATCGAGCGCTGGTCGCCGGGCTTTCCGGATGGGGTCCAGAGGATCTCGCCGACCGATCGATGGAGTCGGTCTACCAAGAGGTTGCATCGACCGGTGTCCTCCTCCTGTCGGGCGGCGGATACGTCTTCCGTCCGGAGACGGACATCCTGTTCGACACGGAGACCCCGCCGGAGCCGCATCCGAACACGATTCGCTTTGCCCTCCACGACCCTGAGGGACTGGTTCTGCTCTCGGCCATCTACTGCTCGGTCGGTGGCGGCGTGGTCGTTGACTCCTCCGAGTTCGATTCGCTCGGAGAGGAGCGCGCATCTCACCCGATTTCATCGCGCGGGATCCTCGAAATCTTCCGGCGGGACGGCGCATCGCTCGCCGACTACGCGCTCGCGATGGAGGAGAACACCTACGACCGCTCACGA
>Ga0272443_10004204_pt1 | contig 15989 bp, 14 predicted proteins | sample SSMAcet12_FD_193581 | JGI IMG/M metagenome (GOLD analysis project Ga0272443, IMG submission 193581) | Marine sediment archaeal communities from Little Sippewissett salt marsh, Falmouth, MA, United States - SSM-Acet-12 | ecosystem: Environmental > Aquatic > Marine > Wetlands > Sediment ... | reverse complement strand
TTCATAATGCTACTTTTACATTTAATGGGGATTTCGTTAGGAATAATATTAATATAGTAATGAGCGACGAAGGAGCAGATACTAATCTGCATGGCTTTTATTTCCTTAAAGATAGGGATTTTGTTGATAATCATACATTAATTGATCATGCAAAGCCACATTGCACAAGCAATGAGCTTTACAAAGGTATAATGGATAATAAATCTCATGCTGTATTCAATGGCAAAATATTAGTAAGAAAAGATGCTCAAAAAACTTTGTCTTATCAAACTAACAAAAATATACTAATGACTGATGATGCAAAAGTGAATACAAAGCCAGAGCTTGTAATCTATGCTGATGATGTGAAATGTAGTCACGGTGCAACCTCAGGCAATTTGAACACAGAATCATTATTTTACTTGAAAACTCGTGGTATTGACGAAGATGTAGCAAAAGCTCTTCTTTTAAATGCCTTTGCTGGTGATGTTGTTGATAAGATCAATATAGGGCAGCTACGTGATCACGCAAAATCAAAGATTGCCGAAAGATTAAAAATGGATGATGTCTATTTTTGTCATCATATACCATTATTTCCAATAAATGAGGATTAACATTATGAGAATTAATTTTAGAATTATCGTTATACTATCTCTTGCAGCAGCTTTCCTTGCTTCTTGTGGATATTCTGAGGAAGAGTATTTATCAGTTGTGAAATCACGTGATTCTTTAGAAAATGTCGTAGCTAAGCTAAATCAGGAAATAGCTGATCTCAACGCTACCATTGCTGATAAGGATAAGAGAATTGATTTACTCGAAATGGAACTTGAAAATACTCAGGAAAACTATAGCAAGCTGAAATTGAACAGTAGCGAACAAATTAATACACTTCTTGCTGATGTCGAGAAAATGCAAAAAGATCTTGCCGCCAGAGAGGCACGATTAAACGAAGTGCAGAGGAAACTTGACGCACGGGATGCTGCAATAAATAGATTAAGAGAGACGGTTGATAAAGCTCTTCTTGGTTTCAAAGACCTTGGTTTGTCAATACGGATTGAGAATGGAAAAGTTTATGTATCACTTGCCGATAAGTTACTTTTCAAATCCGGAAGCACGAGTATTGATAAAACAGGCAAGGAAGCACTACTTGGCTTAGCAGAGGTTCTAAAGCAACAGCAGGATGTTTCTATTGTAGTAGAAGGGCATACAGATGATGTACCTATCAAAGGTGGAACTCGTTTCACAGACAATTGGGATCTTAGTGTACTTAGAGCAACGGAAGTTGTAAGATATCTGACTGTCGAGGGAGGTGTAACTCCACAAAGGGTTGTTGCTTCTGGTAGAAGTGAATACTTCCCTGTAGCCGAAGGAGATGATCCGGAAGCTCGTGCCAAAAATAGAAGAACTGAAATAATACTCACTCCAAAACTTGAACAGTTATACGAAATATTGAAATAAAGGTTTATAAAATGAGCTTTGATATAGAAAAAATTAGGCGAGATTTTCCGAATTTATCAGTAGAAGTGAACAGAAAGCGACTTGTCTATCTTGATAATGCTGCTACTACCATGAAACCTAGATCTGTCATTGATAAGATCAACACTTTTTATTCTGAGCAAAACAGCAATATTCATCGCGGAGTGCATAAGCTAAGCCAAATATCTACTAAGGAATACGAAGATACTCGCAAATACGTTAAAAAATTTTTAAATGCGCATTCAATTGATGAAATAATCTTTACTCGTGGAACTACTGAAGCTATTAATTTGGTAGCTTCATCTTTTGGGCGAAAGAACCTGAAAGCAGGCGACGAAGTCATTATTTCAACTATGGAACATCATTCAAACATTGTGCCATGGCAGATGATATGTGAGGAGAAGGGTGCGAAGCTTAGGGTAATCCCAATCAATGATGATGGTGAGCTTTTACTCGACGAGTATAGAAAGATGCTAAATCCCAGAACAAAGTTTGTATCCGTTGTTCATATATCAAATTCTTTGGGTACTATTAATCCTGTTAAAGATATAATTGATATGGCTCACGAGGTCGGAGCAGTTGTTCTGGTTGATGGTGCTCAATCACTCCAGCATATTGATTTGGACGTCCAGCAGCTTGATTGCGATTTCCTCGCTTTTTCAGGTCATAAAGTTTATGGACCAACTGGCATCGGTGTACTTTATGGAAAAAAGGATATATTAAATGATATGCCCCCTTATCAGGGTGGTGGCGATATGATTCTATCAGTCTCTTTCGATAAAACAGTATTCAACGAGCTACCTTATAAATTCGAGGCAGGTACTCCCAGTATTGCTGGCGGAATAGCTTTGAAAACAGCTTTGCAGTATATCAAAGAAATTGGAATAGACAATATATCACGATATGAAAAAGAACTGCTTGATTATGCCACTGAGCAGGTCTCGGATATTGATGGCTTTAGGATAATCGGTACTGCTGCCCATAAAGCAAGCGTCTTATCATTTGTACTTGATGGAATCCACCCACACGATATTGGGACATTTCTTGATATGGACGGAATAGCCATAAGAACTGGACATCACTGTACAGAACCAATAATGCAACGCTTCGATGTGCCAGCTACTTCCAGGGCATCATTTGCTTTGTATAATACTAAAGAAGAAGTGGACATATTCGTCTCTTCTGTGAAGAATGTAATAGAAACTTTCAGATAAAAAATATAGGTCTTAATATGATGAACGAACTCGATGATCTTTATAGACAAGTAATACTCGACCACAATAAAAATCCAAGGAATTTTGGTGATTTGGATCCTCATACCCATGATGCAAAAGGACACAATCCTTTATGTGGCGATAGGATAGAGCTTTTCTTGGATGTTCAAGATGGAATAATTAATGATATTAAATTCAAAGCCGATGGTTGTGCAATTTCTAAAGCTTCAGCTTCAATAATGACTACTGTTTTGAAAGGTAAAACTTTAGAAGAAGCTAGTCAACTATTCGATGAGTTTCATATATTGGTTACAGATGATATGGATGCAGAGCCAGACACAGAAAAGCTAGGCAAACTTGCTGTATTCAGTGGAGTACGGGAATTTCCTGCACGTGTAAAGTGTGCTTCGCTTTCATGGCATACATTAAAAACAGCACTTGATAATAAAGATAAAGTTATAACTACGGAGTAAATATGTCTGACAATGAACAACTGAATCTAAGAGACAAAGTAGAAGAAAAGATTAAAACTGTATTCGATCCTGAAATACCAGTAAACATCTGGGAATTGGGTTTGATTTATGATGTTCAGATAACTGCCGAAAACGATGTGGTGGTTCTAATGACCCTTACTGCTCCAAATTGCCCTGAGGCAGAGCGGATACCAGTTGATGTAGAAAAGGCAATCAAGTTGATTCATGATGTAAACAAAGTGAAAGTCATTATTACTTTCGATCCTCCTTGGGAAAGAAGTATGATGAGCGACGCTGCTAAATTGCAGCTTGGTTTCTTTTAAATTTTATAATAATATGGATAATGAAATACTGATAGTCCCAAGAAGCGTAAAAATCAAACTATACGAGGAAGAAGAAGTTATTGTTGTTTCTCCAGATTTGAGTATTTTGCAAGCAGCAATGGAAGCAGGGCTTGACCCTCCGTTTAGCTGCCAGATCGGTGCGTGCGCCACTTGCAAAGCAAAACTAAAATCTGGAAAAGTAATAATGGACGACAATGATGCTTTAACTGAAGAAGAAATTGAAAATGGTTGGGTGCTTACTTGCCAATCCCACCCACTTACTAATGATGTTTTTGTAGATTATGATGAAGAAGATTAAATAAAAAGGATTATTATATGGAAGATGTTTTAACACAACAAGAAGTAACAGAGAGAATTGACACAGAAGTGGAAGGTTCTTCAGAAGAAGATCAGATTCAAATAACGCTAAAAGCACTGCTTGAGATGAAGAATATTCGCGAACAAAACGAAGTACCCGACGAGTTTTATCTTCGGCTTGCCACACAGGGCGGTGGTTGCTCAGGTATGCAATATGTTCTTGGTTTTGACGATAAAATAAATGACAACGATCGAGTATTCGAGACAGATAATTACAAGCTGGTAATAGATACTAAAAGTTTATTCTATTACATGGGAGTAACATTAGACTATACTGATGGTCCCAATGGTAACGGATTTGTTTTCCATGGTTTGAACAATATGAAAACTTGTGGTTGTAGCCATTAGAAAACATGTTTTCTAATGATGTTGATTAAAATATTACTTCAAGAGCAATTTCATAAGTTCTGATGATTCGATCATAGTTTTTATAATAATTAAAATCAAAAAGCACCTTACTTTTCAGAAAGCGGTAAGCAATGCCAGCTATTGCTGTGTTTTGGTCGAAAATATCTGTGTCCTTACTTTTAAATTCATCGTATCTACCAAACAAAGCTAATGATGTAGAAGGAATTTTAAGTTCACCAAATAATGAATACCCTACATTTTCTAAAGACACACCATTTTCATCTGAGTACTCGCCATGGAAATCGCCTTTGCCAAAGTATGCTTGGGCTGTAGCTACGTGATATCTACTTTCCGATGACAACATCAATAGATTAGAATTGAAAATCGCTTTATTGCTTTCTGTATTAGCCATACCATAAATGAAAGAGTAAGAAATTTGCAAGCCGGGGTGCCATCTTGGGATTGGTCGCAAGGAAAGTCTCCCTTCTACGGTCTTATTATTATTAAATTCTATAGCATGATAACCACCACCATTATAAACACCTATAGCGAAGCTACCATACCTGCCTGGATAAGAATTGCTAACGTTCTTCTGGTAATCTTCGTCGAGCTTTCCACCAAGAAGTCCTACATAAGTAATACCAAAATCTGCAGAGTTTACGAGGTGGTATCGTTCGATGAACATTGTACCCTGCACTCTGTATCTATTAATATGCTCTTCGTAATCGAGCCAGGGGCGATGCACGAGACCTATCTCGAAATATGTATCTTCAAGTAGTTTTATATGATTGAGCTTCATTTTTAGGTATAAGTATTTCAGTCGCATTTCTACGTTGCCAGCATCCTCTCCTTCATTATCTAAAGTAATGTCTTGTGTATATCTTACAGAGAACATATCGCTAAGTTCGGATTTAATAGTAAAATATCCCCTTTTCAAAGTGAATCTATCAATTTTCTTATTATCATCATAAGAATTATTGAGGAACCATTGGCCTGAAATATTAGTATTCTTTAATATTGATGAAGTAGTATCTGATTTAGATTCAGTGGAAAGCAGCAAAAAGATGAGTGAAAATATTACGATAAACAACTGATTCATATTTCTCATAAAAATTCCTAAATATTAACAATTAATTAATATAAACTTAACAAATCTATGAAATTTTTATTAAATAAAAAGAAAAAAATGGAAAAAATATAATTTGAAAAAAGAGTATGAGAACATGAAATATTGAGCTATTACATATAAATATGGCTATTGAAGAAAATTTTCTACAATAGCCATGATATTAAAAGTATTCAAGAAATTACAAAGATTTATAATAAAACATGATATTATTATAGATTACTTGTTATACATTGGAACATCGGTTAATTTTCTATAGCCGATAAATCCTTTTTCCTTTCGTTCTAATGCTTTAAGAGCAGAAGAGTATATTTCTTTCCATGTCAGACCGAATTTGCCCATCAGCTCATCTGGTTCACCGCTACCACCAAATTGATCTTTGACGCCCACAAATTCCATAGGTACTGGATAATTTTTTACGACCACCTCAGCCACTGCCGCTCCGAGCCCACCATGTACCTGATGCTCTTCGGCTGTTACAATAGCTCCACATTCAAGAGCCGCATTTGTAAGAGTTTCTACGTCAATGGGTTTTATTGTATGGTTGTTGATAACTCTGGCTTCAATGCCGTGATTTTTCTTGAGTTCTTCAGCTGCTTGTAACGCTTCCCAAACCAATATGCCACATGCCACAATTGCTATATCATTCCCTTCTCTGAAAATTTCTGCTTTTCCAATCTCGAAAGGAGTATCTTCATCAGTAATCATAGCAACAGCCGAACGTCCGAATCTGATATAAGCAGGTCCAAACATTTCCCCAACGGCAAAAGTTGCCTTTTTAGCTTCAAGATAATCGCATGGAACTATCAAAGTTAAATTTGGCAAAGCCCTAAGAAGAGAAACTTCTTCAAGAGATTGGTGTGTTGCTCCATCAGGCCCAACAGTAATCCCAGAATGGCCACCACCAATTTTTACATTTACGTTATTATAGCAAACGGATATTCTAAGCTGGTCTGCATTCCTAAAAGCGGCAAAGGCGCTATAACTGGAAAAGAATGCTATTTTACCAGACAGAGCCATACCTGCGGCAATAGTTGTAGCGTTTTGTTCAGCAATGCCTATCGAGAAAAACCTATCAGGAAATTCCTCCTTGAAATATGAAGTCATTACCGAGCCAGTAATATCTCCACCGAGAACAACTACGTTATCATGCTTTCTACCCAGATCTCGCAGTGCCTCTCCGAAGCCATGCCTTGTTGGTTTTTTACCCTTGATATTAAATTCTTTCATGTTCCTATTTTGTATTTGAATTAAACTATTTACTTAATGTTTTGAATCTTTCTACATTCACTTTGTTAAGATAATACTCCAAGCCGGGATCATTTTTACCCAAAACGTATGCATCAATATTTACAACAAATCTATCTTGAAATAGAATTTGCAATTTCCCCTCGCCCTTTTCTTTGTCCCACATCATGTAACCTTTTCCATCTTTATGCCAAACTCTCTTGCTGAGCATACCATCAATCTCAGGTAGAAATGTAAAGAGGCGATACTCATCTTCGGGCATATTTCCAGCGACTCCATAATCATTTATTTGGATAATCAACATGCCTTTATCAAATGAATATTCTGAAGATGCCGAAGTCCAAGATTTATCGCCATAATGTTGGCTTCCTTTGTTAGAGGGATACTTCTCTGCCCCTGGTATTTTTGTTGGTAATAATAGTTCTAAAGTATCAGGAGTAATAAGAGGAATGTTAGGATTCGACTTTTGAACAGCAGGAGCAAAGCTGATAGAATCCTTCATAGCTTCTTCCTTAGTTAATCCCTTTGTATCATCTTTATTTTCACATCCTAAAAGTGTGAATACAATTATGATAGCAAAAAATATAAAATATGATCTGTTCATTGTCATCCTTAAGCTGTTATGATAGATCTTCTAATGCTTTAATTGCCTGCTCAACATTTGGTGGATTGCCATGCCACTGGTATTTATCTTCCATAAATGACACGTCCTTGCCCATAAATGTTTTAGCTATAATGCAGAATGGCTTTCCGTTACCACGACTATGTAATTCGTTGAATTTATCAAGAGCAGAGTTAATTTCATCAAAATTATGAGCGTCAATAGTTACGACCTCGAAACCAAAAGCAGTGAATTTATCTTCAATAGGATAAATACTCATAACGTCTTTTACTCTTCCATCAATCTGGCAATCATTATTGTCTACAATCCAGCAAAGATTGTCGAGCTTATAATTACCAGCCGCCATTGCAGCTTCCCAGCAAGCACCTTCTTGCAATTCGCCATCACCAGATATGCAGAAGACTTTTTTATCAGTATTATCAACCAATTTATCAGTCATTGCCATACCAACTGCGATTGAAACGCCTTGCCCTAAAGATCCAGAAGCGGTTTCAATACCAGGGAGATTGACGTCTCGTCCCGGATGACCTTGCAGTCTAGTACCCCATTTTCTCAATGTTTTCAATTCCTCTGTAGGGAAATAATCCGCACGAGATAGACAAGAGTAAAGAACTGGAGCCATGTGCCCAGAGCTGAGAACGAATCTATCTCTGCTTTCCCATTCAGGATCGCTTGCATTGTATCGAATAAATCCATTGAAAAATAAACTCGTCATAACATCAGTAATGCCCAAGGGACCACCACTATGGCCGGATTTTGCCAAAACGAGCATTTTGATAATGTCGCGTCTAATTTCTTTGGCGATGGATTCTAATTCTGATGTTTTTTTCCTTTGATTGCTAAAAGTAGTACTGCTAAATTCAACTGTTAAGTCCATTTGCTATTCTGAAATTTATTCATTTATAATATTTTAAAACACGAAACTACGAAAAATATTCTAATTAACTGGCTTATAAATTGAAATGAGTTTTTAACATTTTATTAACAAATCAATAGCGAAAAAAAGTTAAAATAAAAATCTATGGCATAATTTTTTCTTGAAATAATAAAAAGACTGTAAGGTTTTACAATTATTTAGAATTATAATTATGAATATATGAGAATAAAGAAATTCATAGCTGATTCCTTAAGAGAGGGAAAGTCTCGTATTATCAAAGAGATGGGAGATGATGCGATTATCCTTTCTACAAGAAGTATTGCCGATTCGAATGATCCAAGTAAAGCCCTGGTAGAAATTGTGGCTGCTATAGATAATGCACCAACAAAGCCATCATCATCTAAATTACCTGTCCATAGAGAAAGCTCAAGAGATATTTCTTCTTCCTCAGCAAGCGAGAAAAGTGATTTTAATTCGCAAGTAAGTCAGCTTTTTGACGAGATAGATACTATCAAAGAATCACTGAAAACAATAGAACAAAGTGTGAAATATAAGAATAGCTCGGTATTTAGCAAAATTTATGATAGAGTATACAAGCGATTGATTGATTCTGATTTCTCAGAGCAATTTGCGTTGAACGTAGCTGGCAATCTTTCATCAGATGAAAAAATCAAAACAATGGAAGATGCCCTCAGAAAAGCAAGGTATTTGATCACTAAAGATATTTCTACTGTTCAGCCAATTGATAAAGGGGTTAGTTGCAAAACGTTTTTATTCTTTGGTCCAACGGGTGCCGGTAAAACATTATCATTAGTGAAACTTGCTATAGTTTCAAAACTTGTTTTGAATGCAAATACCTTGATCGTATCTGCCGATATGCACAAAGTTGGTGGTGCCGAGCAGTTAGAGACTTATGCTTCGATAGCGAGTATTCCTTTCAAAGCTGTTTATTCATCTGAGGAATTGCAAAACGTGGTAAGCCAGGAAAGTTATCGAGATATAATCCTGATTGATACTACAGGTAGAAGCCCTAAGAATGAACAGGGACTTGAAGAATTACTGAATATAGCTGGTTCAGTAATTCTAACCAACCGCTTCCTTGTTCAATCTGCTACTGTTAGCAGAGCATCATTTGCCTCTACTGTTAGGCATTTTAGTATATTGAAACCAGACGCTATGATCTTAACAAAAATTGACGAAGCTGAGACTTTAGGAAATATCGTAGAACAGATCATGCAAAAATCTATACCAATTGCATATTTTACTAATGGTCAGCAAATTCCAGATGATATAGAACCAGCAGAAAGAGATTATCTAAGCAAAATGATTCTGGACGATACTTTAAATGCAAAATAATAGCCAAACCAATATGAAAATTGATAATCAACATAGTATCCCTTATATCACGACTATTACCAGTGGCAAAGGTGGTGTTGGTAAAAGTATTATCGCTTCCAATCTGGCTTATTTATTTGCAAATAATAAAGTTAAGACATTAGTTTGGGATTTCGATTTGCATTTTCCAAATTTACACCTGATTTTTGGTGCGGAACCACCAATCAGGGTGAATGACGTTTTTGCGGGACGAGTAGATATCAATAAAGCTGTTTCTAAATTAGAAGATAATTTATATATTTTAGCGGGACTACCTGGTACGGGGTATTCAATTGAATATGATAGTGATAAGTTTCTGACTATGTTCGCCAATCTGATAACTCATTCGGATTTTGATCTCATTATCTTTGACACTTCTGCTGGAATATCTGAGAGTTTTCTTCAGTGCTGTAATATATCAGACTTAGTTCAGATAGTAGTAACAGACGAACCGACATCACTAATGGATGCTTATGGTTTAATAAAAATACTAATGCAATATATCAATACTAAAAAGATGAGATTATTGGTCAATAATGTTATTGATAGCGAAGATGCGGACGATATTTCTACAAAACTTAATCTGGCAACAGCTAAATTTCTTAGACTCAGGTTAGATGTATTAGGATATATACCTTATGGAAGAGAGGTCAGGCAATCTATAATAAATCAGGAATTACTTTCTTCTGTCAGTCCTGACTCCGAAGTTGTCAGATCAATAAATGATATTTACAAAAAAATTGCACCAAATATTAATAAGATTCATACTTCTTTTAATAACTTAGATGTATTGATGGATCATAAATAAAGATATAAATATGGGAAAATCAAAGCCAGTAAGTGACGAAGCTAAACAAAAAGAGATCGAAAAAAAGGAGCGCGAAAAGCGAGAGAAGAAGGAGCATCAGGAACGCGAAAAAGAAAAATTGAAGAAGAAAAAGCTTCGCCTAAAAAGAAAGAAAGATAAAGAAAAAAAGGAAAAGAAGCGGATTAAAAAAGCTATTAATTTCCCTTTTAAGACTTTATTGCAAGCTAGTTCTTTTTTCTCGTTATTGCTTTTTATTGTAATGTATTGGGGTGATTCTTTCGATATACAAAGCTCTGTTTTTAATGCCTTTATGCTTTTTGTTTCACTGTACTTTGGTGTGGGAATTGTAATGGTTACTATATTCTATGTAATCTCCCAACATAAAGAAAAAGAGATGTTAGAGCAGAAACGCTTAGAGGAAGAGGAAAAGCAAAGGGAGATAAACCGCGAAAAGGAGGAAACGGAAAGATTGGATAGAGAAGTAAAAGAAGCAGAAAGAATTCGAGAACAGGAACTCAACGATTTCAGAACAGCTCGGAAGGATTCTCGTGCATTACCAGAGCAAAATAAAGAACTTGATATTGATAGCGATCAATCAGAAATTGATGATTTGAATAGCGATGATGAAATGGCTTACGAAGAGTCAAAAATCTCTGCTGATGAACGCAATAAATTGAATGAAGAAGAATTTATGAATAGTAAAGTGAATGAGTTTCACGAAGATAAATCATCGTAAAAAAATAAATATCTGATTTCTATCCTCTGGATCAAAACAAAAGATATTATATAGTGTAGTTTTTTGTTCTTATTATTAGGCAAAAACCATTTGTTTCTAAGTCATTTCTGAAAGACGAATAATTTTTTTTTCTAATTATCCTTTCGTAGATTTGCTTTTTACAGAATTTCTATTATTGAAATTGAATTTCATTGATAATACAGTAAATCATTATTTTAATTAATCTTTAGAGTGAGGATAGTTATGACAACATTTGCAAATCAGATGCCATGCGATTTTAGCGATCCAGCTAATGTGGCGAAACAAAAGGAAGCTTTGGAAAAAGTAAAAGCGATGCTTGGAAAAGAGTACAAAAACGTTATCAATGGAAAAGAATATTTAACAGAAAAGAAGACTAAATCCTATAATCCAGCAAAACCAGATGAACTGATTGGTACATTCCAAAAAGCTGGCAAAGAACATGCAGATATAGCAATCAAGTCTGCTCATAATGCTTTTCAGACCTGGAAGTATACATCAGCTGAGAAAAGGGCTCAATACTTATTTGATGTAGCTGAAATTTGCAGGCAACGTCGCTTTGAGATAAATGCCTGGATGATTTTAGAAACAGGTAAAAACTTTGCTGAGGCAGAGGCAGACACTTGCGAAGCTATTGACTTTCTGGAACTTTATGCACGCGAAGCTATTCGATATGGGCAAGAACAGCCACTAACACCTTTCCCAGGCGAGAAGAATAGTTACTTCTATATTCCTCTTGGAGTAGGCATTAGCATACCACCTTGGAATTTTCCATTTGCCATAATGGTAGGTATCACAACAGCTGCTATTGCTTCAGGTAATACAGTAGTGCTGAAACCCTCTTCTGACGCACCAATGATGGCTCGTTTATTATTTGATATGCTAATTGAAGTAGGTTTACCTGATGGTGTTTTGAACTTTTTTGTTGCAAGTGGCGCTGAAGCAGGGGATTTCATGGTTGAGCATCCTCTGACACGTTTCATCTCATTTACCGGCTCGATGGAAGTTGGGTTAAGGATTAATTCATTGGCAGCTAAAAAATCAGAAGGGCAAATTTGGATCAAACGCGTTATAGCAGAAATGGGTGGTAAAGATTCTATCGTTGTTGATTCCGAAGCCGATATTGATGATGCTGCATACAGTACTATGATCTCAGCTTTTGGTTTCCAAGGGCAGAAATGTTCTGCTTGTTCACGAGTAATTGTTGATGCTAAAGTATATGATGAATTTGTTGAAAAGTTAGTAACAAAGACTAAGCAGTTAAAAGCTGGGGACCCAACTGATAATTTCTATTGTGGTCCAGTAATCAATGAAGCATCTGAAACAAAAATATTAGAATATATTGAGATAGGCAAAGAAGAAGGAAAATTGCTTTGTGGTGGCAATAAGAATGAAGAATTTGCTGGCTTTTACGTTGAACCAACAATCTTTGGTGATATTGAGCCAATGTCTCGTTTATCCCAAGAAGAAATATTTGGCCCAGTGCTTGCTGTAATCAAAGCAAATGATTTTGATCATGCACTTGAGATAGCCAATAACACTATTTATGGCCTTACTGGTGCTATATTCTCTAGTAATAGAGAGAAATTAGAAAGAGCATCAAGAGAATTTCATGTAGGGAATCTTTATATAAACCGTAAATGCACTGGTGCAATCGTTGATGTGCATCCATTCGGTGGTTTCAATATGAGTGGTACTGATTCCAAGGCAGGTAGTCGCGATTATTTAGCTTTGTTCTTACAAGGCAAGTCGGTTAGCGAAAAAATTTAGTATTATACTTGAATATTCAACAATCCCTATCTCAATTACTATTTGTGGTAGGGGTTTTTTATTTTAAGAGACGATATCCCTATCTTATAGGGATTGACAGTAGACAAATATTCTTGGTATCTTTATATTGTTATTATAAATCAAAATCCCAATACTTTTATCGTTTTGCAAAAACTTCAGTGCTTTCTACTATATTTTTGCTATATTAATGATTTATATTGTGTAAAGTTTTTATGGAAAAATATGGATCAGCAAAAAACAATTGATGGATTAGTAAGGGACTTGCAAGAGAGAGCAAAAGAATTAAATTGTTTATACAAAATTGTAGAATTAATTAACCAACCAAAGATTTTACTCGAAGATATATTCTATGGGATAATTGAAGCTATTCCTTCCGGATGGCAGTATCCTGATTATTGCCATGCAAGAATTATTTTTGAGAACCGTGAGTATAAAAACGATGACTTTTATGTTACTCCTTGGGTCCAAAGTGCTCCGATTAATGTAGAGGAAGAAGTACTTGGTTATATCGAAGTCTATTTTTCAGAAGAAATGTCAGAAGCTGACGAGGGACCTTTTCTAAAAGAAGAGAGAAAGCTAATTAATACAATTAGCGATAGATTAGGGCATTATATTTTGCACAATAGATTAAAACTTGTATTTAAGGAATGGAAAGATAAAACTGCTGCAAATGGGAATTATAAGCCAGAATGGCGTGTTGTCCTCGATCTACTAAAGAAAACTGACCAACCATTGTTCTCTATTATTTCCAGAAAAATGATTAATAATTTATTCACAAAAGGGTATGAAGGATCTAGGGTATTATTTGAAAAGCTTGGTACATTAACCGATGAGGAGTCTGCTCTTACAGAAGTAAACAGACCCAGCAAAAGGCAGGTTTTAGACAGATCATTCAATTTGGCTGATGATATCTTCCAGTTGGCTTCAAAGCATTTAGATCATGTAGTAATACTATCTATGATACAAAGATGGATTAACGAAGAGAAATCTCATTTTTTAGTCAGGGCTTTATCCAATCCAAATACAACTCTTGCAGAAATAGCCGATGCAGTTCGCCGATATTACCATATTAATCCAACCAGCGATGAACGTAGTTCACCTGTTAGCAAAGGAATACGGGTTTCATTAATACGCCGCTTCCTTACAGATCAACTTGAATTTATTAACATAGCTAAGAATTTTTGCAATGTTCAAGATTTTTATAACTTATTGAATAAAATGATTTTTCCTTCTGATAGTTATGGTAAGCTTGGTGGTAAAAGTGCAGGTCTATTTCTAGCTAAGAAAATAATTGAAAGTAGAGAATTCTATAATCCTTCGCTTGCTACCATTAAAACTCCCAAGACTTGGTATATTACATCCGATGGAACTGTTAACTTTATCTACCATAACAATCTGGAAGATATAATAGAACAAAAATACAAAGACATTGATGAAATACGCAAAGAATACAGCCATTTAATTCAAGCATTTAAAAATTCCCATTTCCCAACAGAGATAATGAACGGATTATCTCGTGCATTAGATGATTTTGGTGATACTCCAATTATAGTTCGTAGCTCAAGTTTGCTCGAAGACAGAATGGGTGCCTCATTCGCGGGGAAATACAAGAGCTTGTTCCTTGCTAACCAAGGAACAAAACAAGAGAAACTCGAAGCATTGATGGATGCTATAGCAGAAGTATATGCTTCAACTTTTGGACCGGATCCTGTAGGATATAGAATTGAGCGTGGTTTGCTTGATTTCAACGAAGAAATGGCAATAATGATACAGGAAGTTGTTGGTACTAAAGTTGGGAATTACTTTTTTCCATCTTTCGCAGGAGTAGCTTTCAGCAATAATGAATTTCGCTGGTCGCCCAGAATAAAGCGCGATGATGGATTGATCAGGATAGTCCCTGGATTAGGTACTCGTGCAGTTGACCGCGTGGGAGATGATTATCCTATACTTGTTGCTCCAGGTCAACCAGATCTTAGGGTTAATCTTAGCTTTCAGGATATTGTAGGTTATGCACCCAAGAATGTAGATGTAATTAACCTCAGAACAAATACATTTGATACTATCTCGATGAGGCAACTGATTGAAGAAGTCGGTAATGATTATCCGATGATCAATGAAATCTTTTCGATTCAGGAAGACCATCACTTGAAAAAACCAATTGGTTTAGGCATTGACACTGCTAAGCATCAAATAGTTCCTACATTTGATAATTTAATTTCAAAAAAGGTTTATATCGAGCAGATACAATCTGTTCTAAATATTTTAAAGGAGAAGCTTAAAAGCCCGGTTGATATTGAATTTGCTTGCAATGGCAAAGAGCTTTACTTACTACAATGCAGACCTCAAAGCATGACTAAAGAAAATATTTCAGCAAATATACCAAAGGATATAAGCCCGAAGAAAGTACTTTTCACTGCTAATAGATTTGTTTCTAATGGGAGGATACCTGATGTTAATTATATTGTTTATGTTGATCCTGATGAATATAGCAAAATAAAAGAACTGAAAGATCTTAAGGAAATTGGAATAGTTGTAAGTAGGTTAAATAAATTGCTTCCGAAAAAGAATTTTATTTTAATGGGACCAGGTAGGTGGGGGAGTCGTGGCGATATTCGCCTCGGAGTTAGTGTTACGTATGCAGATATTAATAACACTTCTCTGCTGATAGAAATTGCTAAAAAGAAAGGCAATTACATACCAGATTTGTCATTTGGCACTCACTTCTTCCAAGATCTTGTGGAAGCTTCTATTAGGTACTTACCCTTGTATCCTGATGACAGTGGCACTGTTTTCAAGGAATCATTTTTCAGAAATAGTGAGAATATTCTAACTCGATTCCTACCGGATTATGAACATCTAACTAAAGCAGTTAAAGTAATCAACGTTAGAGAAGCTACCAGAGGTATGGTGCTTAGAGTGCTAATGAATGCAGACAAAGATGAAGCAATGGCTCTATTCACTGATTCAAAGATTGTTCCTTCATACAACTCTCACGGAGTTGCCAGAGATTCAACCCAGTATGATGAACCATGGGAAATGAAAATGCAAACTGCTGAGTATATTGCCTCGAAGATTAATGCTAATAAATATGGTGTAAAAGATGTTTACCTATTTGGAACTACTTACCATAAAACGGCTACTGCCAATTCAGATATTGATCTACTGATCCATTTTGCTGGCACAGAAGAACAAAAAGTA
>Ga0272443_10004202_pt1 | contig 15991 bp, 10 predicted proteins | sample SSMAcet12_FD_193581 | JGI IMG/M metagenome (GOLD analysis project Ga0272443, IMG submission 193581) | Marine sediment archaeal communities from Little Sippewissett salt marsh, Falmouth, MA, United States - SSM-Acet-12 | ecosystem: Environmental > Aquatic > Marine > Wetlands > Sediment ... | reverse complement strand
AGTAGCGAACTGGCCGTCGCCGGTGATCGGTGTCCTGAGCTACCTGTGGGTAATCAACCTGGTGTTGGCTGCGTTCAACCTTGTTCCTGCGTTTCCGTTGGACGGTGGTCGAGTTCTTCGTTCCTTGTTGTGGGGGTACTCGAAGCGTCTCACATGGGCCACACGGATTGCTTCGCGCATTGGCTCAGGGTTCGGCTTCCTTCTCATGCTGCTTGGCGTCCTCTTCTTCATTCGCGGCGACCTCGTCGGAGGTATCTGGTGGTTCCTGATCGGGATGTTCGTCCGGAGTGCCTCGGCCGGATCGTATCAGCAGCTTCTCACCAAACAGGTCCTTGCGGGGCATCCGGTGCGGCAGTTCATGCAGGAGAATCCTATTGCTGTCCCCTACCAGATATCGATCCAGCAGCTGGTCGAGGATTACGTTTACAGACACCATTTCAAGATGTTCCCGGTCCTTGAAGGTGAGCGTCTGGTCGGATGCATCACCACAGGGCAGATCAAGGAGCTTTCTCGGAGCGAATGGAACCAACACACGGTGAAGGAGCTCTCGAGCGGCTGCTCTCAGGAGAACACGATCTCACCGGATACCGATGCTACCGATGCTCTGTCCCAAATGCACCGAACGCACAACAGCCGCCTGATGGTTGTCGAAGGCGATCGGCTCGTGGGGATCATTGCGTTGAAGGATCTGCTCGGATTCCTCTCGCTGAAGCTAGATCTGGAAGGGAAGCAGCTCAGCGAACGCGATCGTGGACAATGAGCCTAGCGGTGCGGATCCTTCCGTGCACACCGTAGGGCTCTTCCCTTGGACATGGAGGTGCTTGTTGTTGGCGCTTGCGATGAGAGGAAGACAGACGAATGGCTCCAGATGATGCTCTGCCTCGCGGCGAATCGGGGCGACATTCTCGCGTATCCCGGGATGACTCGCGGGCTCTTGAGCAGATCTTCAAGGCCTACGATATCCGGGGGATCTATCCCGAGGAGCTCAATGAATCCGCTTCCTACAGAGTGGGCGCGGGTTACGCTAGGAGCGGGATAGTGCCCGTGGGGAGTCGGATTGTCTTGGGGAGAGACATGCGCGAAAGCTCAGACGCCCTGTTCGAGGCGTTTGCAGCAGGAGCGGGAGGCAACGGACTCGCCAGCGTCGACATCGGCCTCTGCACGACGCCGATGTTCTACTTCGCTGTCAACGAGTTGCAGGCGGCAGGTGGCGCCATGATCACGGCATCACACAATCCGGGCACGTACAATGGGTTCAAACTCGTGCGCGAGTCGTGCCCGACCTCATCACGAACGAAAGGTATCGCCACCCTTGGCTGGGGATCGAGTCTGTGAGTCTCAACTCCCGCGTGGCAGAGATCATTCGAGATGCCGGTATGGAGTTGCCTGTTGAGAGTGGAGTTCTCGTAGTCGGCATATCCCCCGATTCCCCCGCATGGGACTCTGACCTACAGGGAGGAAATAGACAGGTTCGGATTGGGCGATATCTCATCGCGCTTGGTGGCGACATCATCGTGGGAGTTGACGGAGTCTCTGTTGAAGACCTCGACGACCTGACGATCTACTTGGAGCTTGAGAAGAGGCCTGGTGACCTGGTGGAGCTCAAGGTCATCCGAGACACCAGCGAGTTGATCGTCCCTGTCTTGCTCGGTGAACGCCCGTCGGGTTCTTGATGCAGGAGATGGACCATAGGAGTGACTCCCATGAGAATGGATAGACTGACAAGCAACTTCCAGTTGGCGCTATCCGACGCCCAAAGCCTCGCAGTCGGAAGGGATCACCAGTACATCGAACCTGAGCACGTACTGCTTGCTCTGCTCGATCAGCAGGGCGGGACAGTCCGCCCACTTCTGACTCAGGCCGGTGCAAACATCAACCTGCTACGCTCCTGCTTGCTGGGGGCTTTGGATGGTCTGCCCCGGGTTCATGGCGCAGACGGCGACGTTCACATCTCCAACGCCCTTACCCGGCTGCTAAACGCTGCTGACAAACTCGCGCAGCAGCACAGGGACCAGTACATCTCAAGCGAATGGTTCCTGATGGCGGCGGCCGAAAGCAGAGGGCGACTCAGTGAATGCCTGCGTCAGGCAGGAGCGGGCGAAGAAGTGCTCGGGCACGCCATCGAGCAGGTCCGTGGTGGCGCGACGGTGGATGATCCCAACGCCGAAGACCAGCGCCAAGCGCTGGAGAAGTACACCATCGACGTGACCGCACGTGCTGAGCAGGGCAAGCTTGATCCGGTGATCGGTCGGGACGATGAGATCCGCCGCATCATCCAGGTCCTTCAGCGGCGCACGAAGAACAACCCTGCACTCATTGGAGAGCCGGGTGTCGGCAAGACGGCCATCGTCGAAGGATTGGCTCAGCGAATCGTGAATGGTGAAGTGCCCGAGGGGCTCAAGGGAAAGCGTCTTCTGAGCATTGACATGGGTGCTTTGGTCGCGGGGGCGAAGTTCCGAGGCGAGTTCGAGGAGCGGCTGAAGGCCGTGCTCCATGACTTGGCTCAGCAGGAAGGCCAGATTGTCCTGTTCATCGATGAGCTGCACACCATGGTCGGCGCAGGCCGGGCGGAAGGCTCAATGGATGCTAGCAACATGCTCAAGCCAGCGTTGGCGCGAGGAGAGCTTCACTGCATTGGCGCGACCACGCTCAATGAGTATCGGCAGTACATCGAGAAAGATGCGGCGCTGGAGCGGCGGTTCCAGAAGGTGATCGTTCGCGAGCCGAGCGTCGAGGACAGCATTGCCATCTTGCGGGGGCTCAAGGAGAGGTACGAGGTGCATCACGGCGTTGAGATCACCGATCCAGCAATTGTTGCTGCCGCTACGCTCTCTCATCGCTACATCACAGACCGCCAACTTCCAGACAAGGCCGTTGATTTGATCGATGAAGCCGCGTCACGCCTGAGAATGGAAATCGACTCGCTGCCCGAGGAGATGGATCGGTTGGATCGTCGTCTTATCCAACTGAAGATCGAGCGCGAGGCGCTCAAGAAAGAGACGGATCAGGCATCCCGCCAGCGACTTGCCGATCTTGAGGAGGAGATCGAGACGCTGAGCCGCGAGTTCTCCGATCTCGAAGAGGTCTGGAAGTCTGAGAAGGCTGTTCTCCAGGGAAACACTCACCTCAAGGAGGAGCTAGAGCGTGCTCGAATAGAGATGGACGCCGCCCGTCGCGCCAGTGATCTTGAGCGCATGTCGGAGCTGCAGTATGGGATCATCCCCGACTTGGAGAAGCAGCTGGCGCGGGCGGTCGAGGCCGAGTCAAAGGAATTGCAGCTCCTTCGAAACAGGGTGACCGAGGAGGAGATCGCCGAGGTCGTATCCCGATGGACCGGGATCCCAGTGTCCAAGATGCTCGAAGGAGAGCGCGAGAAGCTACTGCGCATGGAGAGCAGCATCCACCAGCGTGTCGTCGGCCAAGATGAGGCGATCGCTGTCATCTCCGATGCCATCCGTCGTTCGCGTGCCGGGATCGCCGACCCTCACCGCCCAAACGGCTCCTTTCTCTTCCTCGGACCTACCGGCGTTGGCAAGACGGAGCTATGCAAGGCGTTGGCGGAGTTCCTCTTCGACACCGAGGAGGCAATGGTTCGCGTCGACATGTCGGAGTACATGGAGCGCCATTCCGTTGCCAGACTCATCGGTGCACCTCCTGGTTATGTGGGATACGAGGAGGGAGGGCACCTGACCGAGGTGGTCCGGCGCAAACCCTACTCGGTGATCCTGCTGGATGAGATTGAGAAGGCCCACTCCGACGTCTTCAACGTCCTGCTCCAGGTGCTCGATGATGGGCGGCTGACCGACGGGCAGGGACGCACGGTCGATTTCCGCAATACGGTCATCGTCATGACATCGAACCTCGGTAGCCAGCTCATTCGTGAGATCGAAGGTGAGGAGCGGTATGTCCAGATCAAAGAGCGGGTGATGGAGGTCGTCAAGGAGCACTTTCGGCCGGAGTTCATCAACCGTCTCGACGAGATCGTGGTGTTCCACCCGCTAGGAAGAGAGCAGATCCGGGCGATTGCGGGGATCCAGATCGACCGCCTGCGCGTTCGCCTGGAGGAGAGCGACTTGTCTCTTTCCGTCTCGGATGCAGCGCTGGATATGTTGGCGGAAGCCGGATATGACCCGGTCTACGGTGCGCGCCCCCTCAAGCGAGTCATACAGCAGCGGCTTGAGAATCCGCTGGCACGCAGAATCCTTGCGGGAGACTTCCTGCCGGGAGAGACTGTCGAGGTCGATGCCAGGGACGGGGAAGTAGTGACTTCGGCGAGTCACGCCGAGGCAGAGCACAGCCAGTAGGAGTACCGGGGCGAGACCAGAGCGCATTCGAGCTGTCTACTACGGAGTCGGAGTGCATTCCGAGACCCTAAGGGATTCGAACCCGAAAAGGCAGTTACGAATTGGGTTACCGCGCCTCCTTGAGGCCTGTTGCTTTCAGGTCAAACGCTGAAGCGCAGACAGGCACGGGGAAACCAGGTGAGTGGTGGAGCCTGGGGACTGAATGTAGAACGCGTTCGTGCATCGCCCTCTGGTGATTCGTCGATCGAATGCAATCCGGAACGGGCTTTGAGGGCGGTGCCCGAGAAGGAAGATCGCGTCTGCGGGGTGTTGCTTGCCGAGGGCAATCCGAGCGACACCACCATCTTCAAGCGCGCTTGTTTGATACGAGGTCAGGCTGTAGCTTGAATCAGGAGATGCACGTGCCGCCCCGTCGCGAGCAGGCATTGGGATGGTTGACTATACGGATAACGCCCTTCAGCGAGTGACTGACCTACTTGGTCCTGGGGCATCTCATAGCCTCAGGGCGCTCTTCGCCAGAATTGCCGTGATGCCCGGTGCCAGAGGTCTCTTCAGGCGCATCGCGTCTGCCGCCGGACTCGAAGACCTGCGTGACTATCTAGCTGAGGCTCAGTACGCCCTGATATTCGCCGGACTTGGATTCGAGGTCTCGATTGAGCCGCACGGCAGGGAGGGTCCGGACCTCAGCATCAGCCGAGATGGGGAGATCACCTTGGTCGAGGTCACGCGCTTCCGCACCGTCCACGAGGGTCCTCTGGCAGCCTCTACTGGCGATTTGCCGGAGATACTCCCAGTCTACGGAGACCCGCTGCGTGACATACGGAAGGCTCGCGACAAGATTCAGGGGAAGTTCGGGCAGTTACTGAGTGGAGCGGGGATCATCGCAATCTGGAATGACGACGGCGACCTTGAAGAACTGGAGATGCGCGAGGCGATCACGGAGCTCATCGCAGACGCTTCCAGCGGCGCGCATAGCCTGCCAGCAGGCCTAGAGCTTGTTCTCTATGGTTCAGCATTCTGGAGTGCGGGGCGACGGCAGCAGTTCTACCTCTTCCCTGTGCAGGAGGCCGGTCAGGAATGTGGAGAGCCCTGGCACGCCGTCCTTGAGGCATCGACTGCAAGCCAGCTCATTCAATGCGCAGTCAGCGGAAGGAGCCCGGCCCGCTACAGGGAACGGGCCTCCATAGCGAGGAAGTCTCGGACAAGAGATCCTAGGCGACCGATCCAATAACCAGAGAGTCTAGATAGGAACGGCGGTTTGGAGCCTGGGGGACTGAATGTAGAACGCGTTCGTGCGTTGCATCTTGGTGATGCGTGTCTGCATTCTGCGAGCAGGTTCAGCGCAGATGCTGTTCCCATCTGGCTTTCTGTCACTCCGGCTTTTCACTTGCTGCGGCTCTCGACTAGAGAGTCTGACATCACGACTGGACCGAATCTGCGGGTGAAGGTCATCGATCCGAATACTAGCTTTGTCTCTGGACCGATTTCAGAGGGGCAGGTCACCCGCTGGTCAGCTCCCATGGCCAGTCCTCTTCTGGTGCTAGTCTAATCAACCGCTTCCCGCGAAGGCGAATGCTGGAGCCACTCTTTCGGTGAGGAAGGCGATCTGTTGGGAGACTGACTGGAGTTGACCCAGTTTCGTGGACACCGTAAGACTTGAAGGAGGAGGAGTCCACGATGCCGAAGACACGACCGCCGTACCCGCCCGAGTTCCGTCAGCAGATGGTCGAACTGGCAAGGGCGGGGCGGACAGCCAGAGAGTTGGCCCAGGAGTTCGAGCCGTCCTACGAGACGATCCGCAACTGGGTTCGTCAGGCGAACCGGGATGAGGGTCTCGACCCATCCGGGATGACGACCAAGGAACGCGAGGAACTACGTCGGCTGCGGCGCGAGAATCGTCAGTTGAAGCTGGAACGAGAGATCTTGGCAAAAGCCGCGGCCTGGTTCGCTCGGGAGACCGATTCAGCGTCACCCCAATCTACGAATTCGTGAGCGTACACCAGGCATGCTACCCGATCGCCACGATGTGCCGTGTGCTGGGTGTCTCCACCAGTGGGTACTACGCGTGGCGTCACCGCCAACCCTCCCGAAGGGCCCAAGAGAACGCCGTTCTGCTGGAACAGATCGTGATCCTCCATGTGTGGAGCCGACGGACCTTCGGAGCCCCACGGATCCACGCGAAGCTCGTGGAGGATGGCGTGAAGGTCGGGCACAACCGAGTGGCGCGCTTGATGCGTCGGGCAGGGATCCAGGGCGTCACGCGGCGCAGACGCCGGGGGACGACGCGGCGCAATCCTGAGGCTCAGCCTGCCGACGATCTTGTCGATCGCAAGTTCACACGGACCGCGCCCAATCAGTTGTGGGTTGCCGACATCACGTACATCCCGACGGGAGAAGGCGTTCTCTACTTGGCGGTGGTGGTTGATGCATTCAGTCGCCGGGTGATTGGCTGGGCGATGGCCGCCCGGATGAAGACACAGCTGGTGCTCGATGCCCTGGAGATGGCGATCCGCCAACGACGTCCGAAGGGCGTCATTCATCACTCGGATCACGGGTCGCAGTACACAGCCATTGATTTCGGACGTCGATGTCGCAAAGCGGGGATCCGCCCGTCGATGGGCAGCGTGGGCGATTGCTTCGACAACGCGTTGTGCGAGAGTTTCTTCGCGACGATGGAATGTGAGTTGCTCGATCGGAACAAGTTCTCTACCCGGACGGAGGCGCAGCGAGCCGTGTTCGATTTCATCGAGGGCTGGTACAACCTCCACCGGTTGCACTCGTCGCTCGACTACGACACCCCGGCCCGCTACGAGAAACGGTACGCAGCACGGATCGCGAAAGAAAAGGAGGAAAGGATACGAGCAGAAGGCCACTGCGACGCACCCGAGAAACACCTCGAACCCGCGCTCGCTGGCACGCCACAGATGTCAAGCGCTACACTGTCCGCGAAACCGGGGTAACTCCAGACATCCGAGCTGCTCCGGCCAAGCTTTCCCCCCTCTGCTCTCCATTCATGAACCTCGACTCGCTACCATGTTGCGTGTGCGAAGACGGGAGACAGCCATGCGGGAGACCAGGTACACCAAGGAGTAGCTCGAGGAGGCGCGCCGGCTATTCGGCATTGAGACCGCTGGTCAGCTGGACGAGGCGCTTCACAACATCCGAGTATTCTTCTCGATCCTCCAGGAGTGGGACGAGGAGGACCGAGCGCTCGGAACAGGTCAATCCGGTGAGAAGGATGACCAGCAGTAGTCCAGCATGATCAGGCGGTAGCGGGCACGACAGTGGCCATCTCAAGGTAGCGGCAGAACGCGTTTGCCAGTTTCATCTGCCGAGGTGTTCGGCAGTCCGGTTCGAACAGCCGCGGGTTCGCAACGAGGATGCAGGCACATCGAGCCCTCGATGTGGCTACGTTGAGTCGACTTGGGCTGTACAGGAACTCCATTCCTCGAGGAGCCAGCTCCGGAGATGACGTAGCCATCGAGTAGATCACGATGGGAGCCTCTTGCCCCTGGAAGCGATCGACTGTGCCCACTCGCGCTTCTTCGGGCAACCGCTGCATGATCGAGGCTACCTGGGCGTTGTACGGTGCGACGATGAGTATGTCCTCGAGCGTGAGTGATCGTCTCTTGCCCTCTGCATCGATCCAGGCTACGCCCCCTTCGGCCAACTCGGCCACAAGCTTCGCTACGACCTCGACCTCCTCTAGCGACTCGTTGCAGTTGCCCTCATGCTCAGCTGGGACAAACCACAGTCCAGCTCCTCCAAAGACTCGGTGCCCGAGGAGTTTCTGTTCTTCCAGCCCATCTCGGGAGCGAAGCCGTTTCTCGTAGAAGAGCTCGGATGTGAACTCACAGATCGATGGGTGGAGGCGCCACGTAGTAGGCAGGAACAGGCCGCGCTCAGGAGGCATCGTCTGATGCTCACCGAGGAGATGCTCTAGAGCGCTCACGTCCGTTCCGTCTGGATGGCTGCCACGCTTGGGCTGCTCCAGTTGCTGCGGGTCGCCAAGAAGGACCACGGAGCGGGCTGCTTGCGATACGGCTACCGTGTTGGCAAGCGAGATCTGACCGGCTTCATCCACGAACAGAACGTCGACGGAGTTTGCAGCTTCCTCGCGAGACCACAGCCACGCGGTCCCGGCTGCAACTTGCACTTCGCCTGACTCAAGCATTTTGAGCACATCGGGGTTCTTGTCCGTCTCGCGAATCTGAGCTGGACCGTCGTTCTGCGGTTTGTCACGCACCTTCTGTACGCAGCGAAGGTCCATCCCCTGTTCCTTGGAGGCCTCCACTGCCTCGTCAAGCAGGTTCCGGATCACCTTGTGACTGACTGCGGTGATGCCGACCTTGAGCCCCGCTTCAACCGCCTCGCAGATCATCCGTCCTCCGGTGTACGTCTTTCCGGATCCTGGCGGACCTTGGATTGGCAGGAGCCCACCATCGAGGCTGATGACGAGCTTCCGGCTGGCCTCGAGTGGTGTCACGGATTCCTGTACGACAGCCTCGACTGGGGCACCGCTGAGGCGCGGCGGCAGCCCTGTCAGAAGATCCCTGCCCGCTTGCGACATGCCAGAGGCACCGATGCCGTTCTCAGCGACCCAATCGCCTAGCCTGAGCAACGCATCACGCAGCGTCCTTGTCGGGACGATGTCGTGCGCGAACACAGAGGGCGGATGGATCGATGCGTACTTCTTGCCCTTCTTCAGGTCGAGGCTGCGCCGGACCGGGTCGAGCGAGACGATCTCTCCAAGCACCCTCATTTCAGTCTCTTGCGTGAGAACGCTGTTTCCCTCATGGAGCTTCGTCTCTTGATGAGGGAAGCTGTAGCGGTCGATGACGCTTCCTCGCCCCGTTTCATCAATCCGCTCAATGAACTGCAAGTGGCCGATGGCATCTCTCTCGTCGAGAAGCTCCTCATCACTCAGGCCGATCAGGCGGAAGTACTCCCACCAGATTGCCTTGTCCTCACGACGGTGCCACTCGAGCAGCTGAGCGAGAATCCACTGTGCTTGTTGCTTGTCCGATCGCTCGGTGCGGTCAACGGGGATTCCGGCAGCAAGACGCTCCGCCAGCTGTTGCACAAGCGTCATTGCCTCGTCAAGCGCTTCACTCGGATCTCCGCTCTTGAGCTCAGGTCGAGGGATATCACTGCCCTTCTGAATCAGGTCTGCCCGAAGCGTCTCGAGCCAGTCCCGAAGCGCAAGCGTCGCAAGGCAGTCGTCCTCGTTGTATCCCCGCACAGCTGTCAGGATGTCTTCCGTGATCGCGTCAGGAGCTTCGAACTCAAGGGCATACTCAAGGGCACGAAGGTTCTGCGAAGCATCGCGGAGGTCAACGTGTCGCTCGAAACCGAAGAAGGGCTCGAGATCCTTGATCGAGTAGGACTCGACACTGGCGCGGACAGCGTGTTTGACAACAGCGTAGAGATCGACGAAGCGATTGCCCCGCAGGAGACGATCGACTTCCGCTTCGCGGGTTGCGTATCGTCCCATCAGTCGCTTGATTGCCGAGGGCTCGTAGGGCGCGTAGTGATAGATGTGGAACCCTGCATCCGCGGCCCATCGGGCCATTGCCTCATCGATGAACCGCTCGAATACGTCCTTCTCCTCTTCGGGAGTCAACGCCCACAGAGCGTGGTACTCTGGCTTGCTCTCGGTGCTCAATGAAACGTAGCCAAACAGGTATTCGAGTCCCTCATCTCCGACGAACCGTGCCCCCTCGAAGTCAAAGAAGATGTCCTGTGGCGTGGGCTTCGGCAGGCAGTGAAGGCCGAAGCCCTCCTCCAGCGGAAGGAGCTCATGAACAGGCTCACCCTTGACTCGCCCTGCCAGCTGCACGCGGGCCTGATGGTGAACTCGTTCGTACGTCTCCGGAGCGCCGCGCTCCGGCGCCGGATCGAGCGGCATCTCCGTTGTCGCGATGGCCTCCAACGAGCCTACCTGGTGTTCCTGCAGCTCCGCAATCTGCATCTTACTGATACCCGCAACCAGACTGAGATGATCGTCGTCGTGGCGCTTCGTGTCACAGACCTTCCACCACCTGCAGACGCTGCATTGCTCGCAAGGATCCGGATACGTTTCGGCTTCCTGCCAACAGCCATTGCCCGCTGCAGCGAGTAGTCGGCTTCGAACTAGCCGGTAGTAGGCCATGTAGTCGTCTACGCGGAACGTCTCCGCAGCGAAGTCTGTCCTAGGCGGTACAACGTACATGTACTCAGGGAGCACGCCCTGTGATTGCCGAAGCAAGTCGGAGTAGAGGCAGAGCTGAAGGATCGTTCGCCCCCTCGTTTCCCGTGCTAGCTTCGTGTCCGCGACTTCGTACGAGTACTCGCCCAGCTTCGAGGGCTGCTCTACGCGGCGCAAAACGTCTGTTCGCCCGGTCCAGTTGCTACTCAGTAGCGTGGCCTGAACGATCACGTCAGGGCCTTCGTGCATTGCCTCGCACGTCTGCTTGTAGTTGGCATCCGGGTCTCCCATCTCCGGCAATTCGACAACGGACAAGCCCTGCGAACGGAGACGCTCGATGTAGTTGCGCTCGTGCTGGTAACCACGCTCCTGGAGAGCCTCCAGCGCGGGATCTCTGTACGAAGGGGACTGCATCTCACCGCGGGCTACCCGCAGATCGAGGCGCGTCAGATGACGACACCCGAGGTGATTCGCAAGATCGCTTGCAGAAAAGAAGGCCTTCCCGTCTTGTAGTCTCATCGATGGTGTCATTCTAGCTCAGCGCGCTGGGCCAGCGCGAGCTGGATAATGGCGTGCGGAAGCGTGCAGGGTATACGATGGAGTCATGGAATCCGGCGATTGGGTAGCGAGGGCGAGTGAGATGTTCGCGAAAGTCTTCGAGCCTTGGAGTATCCGCCTTCCGGATGATGATGTCAGAGAGCGAAGGCGCGGGAAGATCAATGAGGCCGGGTGGACGATTTGGTACCTCTTCGGATCGGACGAGAAGGGAGAGTACCTCGACTACTACGCGACGCACCGCATGACTTCTGACTCCCATACGCGCATTCGAGAGGATGGGACCGTTGAAGCCCTCCCCGAACTGGAGGAGATGTATATCGGATCAGCGGATCCGCTGGAGGACGCGATACGCCAGGCCGAGTACCTGCGCAGGAATCGCAAGGTCGCTCGGATGCTTGAGGAGAAAGGATTCGGCCTCTCCGGGGACGAGCCACTCAGCAACCAGGTAAGAAGAATCCAAATGGCTCCAGCAGAAACGGATGAAGCGTCGGGAGACGAGCCATCTGGTCGGTTGGGCAGCATGTCGGTCATTTCAGCACAGCAGGATGCGCGGAATCGACAAGTGGTTGAAGGCACTCCTGAGATGGGCCTCTTCGACCTTCAGAGTAGCTACCGTCTTGCACAGAAGAGAAGATTCGATGAGGCGCTTGATGCTCTCCCGGCACCTCCACTTGGCAAGGGGAACTCGAACTGGGCAGAGTTCCGGCTGACTCTCAAACTTCTGGTACGCGACCCAGTGGATGCGTTTGACCTGTTGGCGTTGTTCACCACTCGCCTTACGAAGGTGGGGAAAGAGCACGTCCGCGAGGTCGCCCAGGCAGTTGACGTGCTTCTCGAGAAGAGGAGAGCCGAGAGCGGGCGCTTGATCCTAGACGTGCTTGTGGCGGAAGCCGAAGACTACGAGTGGCGTGATTGGGATCTTGCGTATCTGAATGGAGCGTACGGGAAGCCTGGGAAGACAGTCGTTCAGACCCTGAGCTTCGGAGCAAACGACAGATTCCGGGACCTCGCCTACTCGCTCATTCGAGAAGCCGAGGATCTAGTCCGCCAGGAGCATGGGCTACCTCCAGTCCGCAAGAGGAAGACACGGCGACCGCGCAAAGTAAGCAAGTCGCCCGTTGCGCTCAAGGGTTTCGTCTCTGAGGAATCCCTCCCCCTGCCGCACGTGCACTACCCGGGGCTCTACGGGACGTTCCTTGCATTCTCCGAGACGAAGGACTCGCAGCCATTCCTGTGCTCATGTGCGGAGTCGGCTGTAGTCAACCTGATAGACCTCGTGAACCAGAGCCCGGTACTCCTAGCCGGACGAGGCTCAGTGTTTGAGTACGTGTTTCGTGACCACTTCTTCCCGGAGCAGATTGTCGACATGGCGAGCAAGCGAACAGCTGAGGGAATCGGCGCTCTGCCATTCCGAGATCGCATCTGCCACAGATGCAATCTTGTGTCGCCCAAGCTTCGATACTGCCACGAGATGTATGGTACGGTCTTCCTCCAGCACCACGGTTGGTATGTGAACCAGTCGCACCTCAGGTTTGGCGTTCTTCGGCAGGAGTTCGGCGAGGCTCTCTTCCCATATCTGCAATCGGAATGCCCTCCAGAGATCGCCTCCAGGATCGAAAGGGCGCGTGTCGATCAGACAATGTTCTTGCAGGAGGAACAGCGATTGCTGCAGATGGCTCAGGGCCCGGATCGCGATGACATCAGCCCCAACGAAGCCACCTATTGGCGCAACGTGAAGTTCGAGGAAGCCAAACCAATGGAACGGCTACGGCAGCAAGCCGCTCAATCCAAGCGCGCGGTGTCAACATTCTTTGAGAACATCGCCCGGGAGGAGTTTGGCTTCCGGAAGGTTGGCGAGCGGTGGGTCTCAGAGACACTCCTGTTCCAGATTGCCGACCGGGTGTTCGAGAGCGAAGATGTTATCCATCACCATCGGCCGGAGTGGTTGGGCGGTCTCGAACTCGACATTTACGTTCCAAGCCGCAAACTGGCGTTCGAGTACCAAGGGGAGCAGCACTTCCATCCGATCGAGATCTGGGGAGGGGAAGCGGCCCTGGAGGAGACGCGCATACGTGATGAGAGGAAGCGATCTCTCTGTGCGGACCTTGGAGTAACGCTCGTTGAGGTAGACTACACGGAGCCACTTACCGAGAGCCACGTCAGGAGGAGGATCTCGGAGGCAGAAGGATAGAAATCACCGCACATTCCCCTGAGATGCGGCTGCGAACGGAGGTCCGGATCTTGAGGACTGGACGCAGAACGCATTCGTGCGTCGTTATGTGGCCAAGCGTGTCCTCATCGGGCGCCCGCACGCTGCTGAAAGACCCCTCTGTGCCTTGGTTTCGGCCCTCCAGAGGTCCTCACGAGAGAGGCGTGTCACGCAGCTCCATCTCGGCCAAGTAGGGTGATGGCACGGCGGGCTCACCTTGAAGCGTCTGAGTGGTCAGGATGTACAACCGGTTCCGAGTGCGTGTGAACGCCACGTAGAAGAGCCTCCTCTCCTGCTCATGTTCCTCTTCGGAATCGGCCATGCTGCTAGGCCAAGTGCCGTCGTTTGCATCAAGAATGAAGACAGCGTCAAACTCCTTCCCCTTGGCACGGAGCGCGGTCATCATCTGGATCCGATACTTCCAGTCGTCGAATGCCTGTTCTTCATCAGTGGGGAGCAGAGCAAGCTTCGCAGTTGCCTCTTGAATGTCGCGATAGAAGTCGCCCAGGTTGTCTCCGTACTCGAGAGCATACTCAGCCAAGTGGGTGAACGGCGGATCTGTGAAGAAGACATCGTCTCGCGACTTCACGTAGTCCTTGCTCAGCCCCTCGAAGCCTCGGCTGATTGCTCGAATCTTGTCGGCTACTGACTCAGCGCCAATGAGGCCGCGAATCGCGCTCTGGAACTCGGGCGCATCTGTCAACGGGCACTGGCTCTCCCCAAGGGCATCTACCGCTTCCGGCAGAGTCCTGGGGCTCTGGCTTCGGAGGAAGCGAATAAGGGGCTGCCGGATCCTTGCCGGGAGACCGAATCTGCGGACTCTGTCGCACAAAGCGATGACGTCCTCGACTGGATCGGTTTCGGTGAACGCAGTCGATGTAGCGCGACCGGCTATCGCGAGCATCTTCTTGACGTTCTTGAAAGCGTCGGTTAGGAGGACATGAAGGTCCATGTCAGCAAAGAACGGTATCCCTTCTCGCGCGAAGGCAATCTGATATGGAATGAGCTGGCTTCTCTTCCTGCTGATGATCCCTATGTCGGACGAGTCTCCCTGTGCAAGAAGAGATTTCGATTCCGAGATGACGAAGTCCATTGCCTCGAGCAAGCCCTTGGGATGTCGGATGGCTATCGCGGCTTCGCTGGCTAGAGCAGCTTTGGACTCCTTTGGAACTCTCCGCTTGTTGTTCCGGATGAGGCTGGCCGATAGGTGCACTATGTTGCTGGGTGAGCGGTAGTTCACATCCAGGATGTGTGTCGCGTACTCCCTACCCAGGTACTTCTCAGGCTCGACCACAAACTGCGGAGAGGCACCACGCCACTCGTAGATTGCCTGGTCATCATCGCCAACCACAGTGAGATCCGTCTCATGCCGGGCTGCGATTGCCTTGAGCAGTTCCAGGTCAAGGACGTTTATGTCCTGAAACTCATCCACTAGAATCGCTTTGTACTGCTGCGCGCGATTCAATCGACTCCCCTGCTCAAGCTGTGACCTGAGCTGAATGAGAGGCCAGTACTTCTGGTCGGCGAAGCTGATGATTGATTGGTCGAAGAGCCGTTGAGTTGCCTCGCACCAGAAGAGCATGAAGTTCTCATGCATCATCTGCTGCTCTTCTTCCTCGGAGCTGTACTCCAAGAGGTAGAGATCGTGAAGCTCCTTGCGCAGAGCCCGAAGTGTGCTTGTCATCCCTGCTTCGTGCAGCCAACCCAGCTGACTAGAGAGGTCCTCCACGGACCTGTAGTCGTTGTGACGGAATCCAAGCGACTTGAGCGTATCTATCAGGTCGAAGATCGCGCGTGCCGCTTTGCCCTTTCCTCGATACGACAACTGCTCCTTGAGCTTGGGGTAGCGGCCCCACACGTCCTGAAGATTGTTGAGGATCACATACTGCCTGTCCTGACCTTCTATCTTGAGGCGCAGATTTACCTTCTGGCGATGCAAGGTGCGGCTGCCCCAGGAATTCAGAGTGGTGACTCGGAGGGACTGACGAAGGTTCCGGAATTCGGACTGCTCCTCAATCCTTCCCAGCAGCTCATCGCGAGCAGCCCGAGTGAACGTCAGCAGGAGTAGTCTAGGAGGGTAATCGCCGCCTTCTTCGACGAGTCGCACGCATCTCCAAAGGAGTGACATCGTCTTTCCACAGCCCGCAGGTGCCAGCAAGCGGATTGCGTTGCCCTTATGCGCACAGAAGGCCTCCTGTGATGCATCCAGTTCGCTCGCATACGTAGTAGGATGCTGCTTTAGCAGTGAGTTGTTCACGTGGCGCCTCCCCACCAAGACAGTAGCTATCCCACGAGCGATTGTCTAGAAGATCCGGAATACCGTGGGGGGCACCGGCAAGACGACTCTCGGACGGGCCACGTGGGGTACATCTGCTGGAGACAGGGATTCTCGGCGTCCGCCTCAGGGGCCTTCGGAATGCAGGGAGATGTGCGGGAGTGCGAAGACACGAAGTGCAAGAACAGGGGCGTTGTGGAGCCTGGGGGACTGAATGTAGAACGCGTTCGTACGCGGCATCTTGGTGATGGATGTCTCCGCGAGGTCGGTCATGTCAAGCGTATATGCTATTCGGATCTGCGCTCCCGCTGATCGCAGCTCTCAGAGCTCGGAGCCAAGACCCGCGGGTTCGACACTCTGGTCGGGCCGCAGTGCGGGGCAGAAGCCACCGTCTTGCTGCCGACGATTCAGTCGCCATAGAATAGCGATGCCGCACAGGTCAGTCTGAGGCAAGGGAA
>Ga0272443_10004200_pt1 | contig 15996 bp, 13 predicted proteins | sample SSMAcet12_FD_193581 | JGI IMG/M metagenome (GOLD analysis project Ga0272443, IMG submission 193581) | Marine sediment archaeal communities from Little Sippewissett salt marsh, Falmouth, MA, United States - SSM-Acet-12 | ecosystem: Environmental > Aquatic > Marine > Wetlands > Sediment ... | reverse complement strand
CTGCTGAATACGCTCGTGAATTTGTCCGCCAGGCTGCTGAAATCCTCAAGGATGAACATCCGGCTAATATGCTCCTGCTGCGCGGTTTTGCCCAGGTTCCTGAATGGCCGAAGTTCCCTGAAATCTACGACCTCAAGTCGATTGCGATCGCCATGTACCCCATGTATCGTGGGGTTGCCAAGCTGGTTGGGATGTACAGCCCTCCCGCTGCTCATGATTATGACGAAGAGATCGATATGCTCGAGGAAAACTGGGATAAATATGATTTCTTCTTTGTCCATATCAAGAAGACGGACAGCTATGGCGAGGACGGTAACTTCGCTGCCAAGATCGGCGAAATTGAGAAAGTCGACAAGCTCCTGCCGCGGATTATGGCTCTGGATCCTGATGTCCTGATCATTACCGGGGATCACAGCACGCCTGCCGTAATGAAATCTCATAGCTGGCACCCGGTACCGGTTTTGTTCTATTCCAAGAACAACAGCCGGCCGGATAACGTGATCAGCTTTGGTGAACGAGCTTGCACCCAGGGTTCCCTTGGTGTTCGCTTCCCCGCTTTCGAATTGATGCCTCTGGCAATGGCTTATGCCGGGCGGTTAGAGAAATTCGGCGCATAAGAGAGCTTGAGCCTTAAAAATATGAACCGGCGTCAGTGTTGGCGCCGGTTTTGTGTTAAGTGGGTTGGCGATTCAGGATAAGCTGTAATGTTCGGGGCGGCGGTCCTCAAACAGGTCATTGTTGGGATTAAGCTTCTTGACCAGCGCCAGTTCCGGGTCGATATCCACGAGGTGAACCGCATTTTTGGAAAGCGGTCCTCGATAGAGAACCTTGCCGGCGGGGTTTGTGATCTGGGATTGGCCCGTGAATGTCAGGTGAAGGTTAGTGAGGCTCTCCGAGCCGACCCGATTGGCGGTGACTGTGAAGACCTGATTTTCGATTGAGCGGGTGATCATTGCATTCTGGCAATAAGGCAGCACCAGGTTGGCCGGGTGGGCGATGATCTGAGCGCCTTTGAGCGCCAGGGTACGAGCCGCTTCGGGAAAGATCCAGTCAAAGCAGATCATCAGGCCGATTTTGACGCCCTGCCATGAGACCACCGGAAAGCCGGTGTCACCGGGCTTGAACAGCTTTTTCTCCTGGTCAAAGAGGTGAATTTTACGGTAATTTTCAACGACGCCATCCGGCGTGACGGCAGCAGCGGAGTTATAAAGGCCATCCTTTGCAGATTCGGCATAGCCGCTGATGATCATCGCACCGGATTGGGTGGATAAGTCTTTCAATGCGGACAGGAAGGGCCCTGAGCCGTCCTGCTTTTCAGCGAAGGGTTGGAGATCTTCAGGAGTGGCATACAGGTATCCGGTGTTGGACAGCTCTGGCAAGACGATCAGGTCAGCTTTGATACCCTCCATGAGACGGCGGAGCTTGCGGATGTTCTTCTTGACATTATTTCGTGTAGGATTGAATTGGACTACAACAATTGAGAATTTCATAGGAGTAGAGGTCCAGAGAATAGTAAAGAATAGATGGAAAGAGAACAGCTTATGATTCGTTCTCTTTTGCAATTATATTGTAAATTGGGCAATAGTTGAGAGAAGTCGTTGTAATAGTGAAGCATCCGGTGAAATTTTTCTCACCGGAGGCTTGTGTGAATTTCAAATATAACTCTTATAAAACTTCTTGAAAACCCTGCCTCAATGGATTAAGATTAATTAAAGGAAGGGTTCAAAATGTCCACTTTCAATCTCCATGACGCCTTGTTATACGATCAACTCGAAGATGAACGAGTTCAATGCAATCTCTGCGCGCATCGCTGCACGATCAGCGAGGGAGGCAAGGGGATCTGCCGGGTGCGGGAGAATCACGGCGGGCAACTGTATACTCGGGTATATGGCAATCTGATTGCCCAAAATGTGGATCCGATTGAGAAGAAGCCGCTCTATCATTTCTACCCCGGCTCAACAGCCTATTCGATTGCGACACCGGGCTGCAATTTTCGCTGTGAGTGGTGTCAAAACTGGCAGATCTCCCAGATGCCGCGCCTGATGAACCTCCCGGATCGCAAGCGGGTCCAGCCGGATGCGATTGTGGAGGCAGCGATCGCCACAGGCTCCCAATCCATTGCCTATACCTATACGGAACCTACCATTTTCTTTGAGTACAGTCTTGATGTGTCCAAACTGGCGCATGATGCCGGATTGAAGAATGTCTATGTGAGCAATGGCTTCATGACGCCGGAGATGATTGACCTTTATCACCCCTGGCTGGACGCTGCCAATATTGATATTAAGGCTTTTAAGGACGAGACCTATCGCAAGCTGATGGGGGGCAGGTTGGAACCCGTGCTGGAAAGCTGCCGGCGATTGAAAGCGGCCGGTGTGTGGCTTGAAGTTACCACACTGATCGTGCCTGGTGTGAATGATGACCCGGATGAACTCCGTGACCTGGCGCAATTTATTTTTGATGACCTGGGGCCGGAGACACCCTGGCATCTCAGCCGGTTCTATCCGCAATATAAAATGACCGGCCAGCTGCCGACCGGTGAAAAGATCCTGTTGGATACCAAGGCCATGGGGGAGGAGATTGGCCTGGACTATATCTATGTTGGCAATGTCGTAGGGATTTACCCGACCCATTGTAAACAATGCGGGCAGGATCTGATTGTGCGGACTGGCTATCAGACCCGGATTGTTGGGCTGGATGGCGAGGGCTGCTGCACAGCCTGTGGAACGCCTGTGGATGGCGTGGGGATGGCTGACTGATCCATTTTTTACGGGTAACCTTATACAAAAGCTGTCATTTTCCTTCCCATTTGTGTAAGATAAACACAATCAATGTAACCCTTTAAGTCCTGATCTCATCAGATATATTAGAAATGTTTATCAGATATTAACAATTATCTGCTAAATTATATTGGAACCAGGATATAATATGAAAGAAAGAAAAATAGAAAGTAACCTTTCTCGCATATTGCAGGCTAATTAGAAGCCCATTGACGAACCAAAAACCTGGTCAATGGCTTTTTTATCGCGTCGTGGTCGATGGCGATAGTAAGACAAACAAAGATAGGAGCAATAAATGGCAATTGTAGACGCGTATTCTGATGACACGCTTGAGGATGAAAATATTAAACATTTACTTGACAATGATGATGTTGATGGGAAAGAGCAGGTCAATTTCGAGGAGATCATTTCGGATCACACCGGAATCACTTCGGATGACTCGGTGAGCCTTTACCTCAATGAGATGAGCCGGGTGCCGCTTCTTACCAAGGAAGAAGAAATTTCCCTGGCGAAGAAGATGGAAAAAGGTCGCATAGCTCGTTCTCTGATGATTGAGAATGATGGCGAGGTTGAAAACCTTAATGATATTCAGGAGATGATTCGTGAGGGCAAGGAAGCCCGTGAGTACCTTATTAAGGCCAATATCCGGCTGGTCGTCAGCATTGCTAAGAAATATCGTCAATATGGATCATCGTTTCTTGATCTGATCCAAGCCGGGAACGTTGGGTTGATTCGGGCCGTGGATAAATTTGATTACTCCCGCGGCAATCGGTTCAGCACCTATGCCACATGGTGGATCCGCCGGTCCGTCTTGCGATTTCTCAACCAGAAGGAACGTACAATCCGGCTGCCAAATTACCTGAGCAACCGGTTACGCAAGGTGCGCCATGTGACTCGTGACCTTTCACAGCAATTGGGTCGACAGCCCACTCTGGATGAGATTTCAGAGCATGTGGAGCAATCACCCGAAGAACTGCGTCAATTGATTGATTATGCACGGCTGCCGATTTCGCTGGACAAGCCTGTTGGTGAAGATGGCGAGACTGAGCTGCTCAATTTTGTTGAAAACGATAGTGAGCCTACACCCTTTAATTCAGTCCAGCAACGAATGCTCGAATCGGATATCGAAAATGCGTTGGATGAGCTTTCGGAGCGTGAAGCCAGCATTATTAAGCTTCGTTTTGGCCTGGAAGGTAACCGGAGCCATACCCTGAAAGAACTGGGTGAGATCTTTGGTGTGACCCGTGAACGGATCCGCCAGATCCAGCAAAAAGCCCTGCGCAAACTTCGCAGCCCGCAAAACCAGGTGCGGTTACGCAACTACCTGTAATTTGATCAAAAACCTTATGATGACCAAACCCCTCACCAATTGCTGAGGGGTTTTTACTTTTATATTTTTACATCAAATGGCATATCTTGGTAAACTTAATAATGAAGCATTCGTAGAAAGGTTGCTAAATGGATTTTCAGTCGATATTGCAGGGTTGGTTGACTTCGTTTATTGATTTTTTCCCTAAGATCGTTGCCGCACTTGTTATTTTTCTGATAACCATTGTGGGTTCGGGCTTTGTCGCAAAATCAGCAAAGAAGATCAGCGCAAAGCGGATTAAAAGCCCTGAACTGCTGCAACTTATTTTCCGGGTCACTCGCTGGACGCTGTTAGTCATAGGGACGATTGTTGCCTTGGATCAGGTTAATTTCAATGTCACGGGATTCATTGCCGGCCTGGGTGTGGCAGGTTTTACGATTGGTTTTGCTCTGCAGGACATTGCGAAAAACTTCATCAGCGGGCTGATGCTGCTCTATCGTCAGCCATTTATCATTGGGGATGCCGTAAAAATCTCCACTTTTTCCGGTGTAATCACGGAAATCAATATCCGGGACACGGTTCTAAAAACCTATGACGGAGAACTCGTAATTATTCCGAACCAGGAAGTGTTTGAAAATCCCATTGTGAATTACACGCATACCAAGCTGCGCCGTCGACAGGTGACAATCGGACTGGGCTATGAAGAGGACAGTGAAAAAGCACGGGAATTGTTCCTGAGCGCTGTTCAGGGAGTGGAAGGGGTGGAACTAAACCCTGCGCCGTCCATTTATGTAAGTGAATTGGGGGAGTCGGCACTGATCATGAAGGTCTATTATTGGTGTGATCAAAAAGAGGAAAATATCTTTGATGTGCAATCCAAGGTGATTACGACGATAAAGCAGATTTCTGAAGAAAACGGCATAAATCTGCCCTATCCGATTCAGACCATTCGGTTGGAAAAAGTGGAATAGGCCAGTGTCTAGGTGAGCGGGGCATTGGGGAAAGTAACTGTAAAGGTGGACCCTTTTCCAATTTCGCTTGCTACATCAACCTGCCCATTGTGGGCGTCTATGATGGCCTTAACGATGCTGAGCCCCAGCCCGGATTCCCCTTTTTGGGTTTGGCGGGAGTTGTCTGCCCTATAAAATCGGTTGAAAACATAGGGTAAATCCTCGGCGGGAATGCCCTCACCGGTATCTTCAACTTCAATCACGGTGCTGCCATCCGAGAGATTATAGGATTTAACCATGATTTGCCCGCCCGGGTCAGTGTGCCGGAAGGCATTGTTGAGCAGGTTGGAAACGACCTGAATGAGCCGGTCCTCATCCGCAAAAAGCGATTTATACCCATAGTTCACAAAGCTAAGCTGGAGTTTCTGGGAATCAGCAATTAATTGATAGGCGTTAGCCAAATGGTCAAATACGTTCTTAATATCTACTTCAGCTCTTTGAATGATCAATTGACCTGAATCCGCCAGAGCTAAAGTGCGCATATCATCAACGAGACGGGTTAACAGATTCACCTCATCCTGGACGATAGCCAGACGTTCTTTGGTGATCTCCAATGAACCATCCTGCATGGCCTCAATGTAGCCGTTAATTACCGTCAGGGGGCTGCGTAATTCGTGTGCGATATCGGCCGTCATTTGATCGCGCCGGGCATTGGCCGAGGTAAGTGCAGCGCTCATCTGGTTGAAACCCTGGATCACTTCACCCAATTCATCGTCCGAGTTGGTTTCAACGATTTGATGTAATTCACCCTGTTCCATATTTGAAAGGGCTGTTGAGAGCTTCGAAAGGGGGCGCAGAAGGGTCTGCGTGAAAATCAATCCCAGGATGATGGCCAGGGAGATAGCTCCCAAACTGGCATACATCATCGCCTTATTGGTTGTTTCTATGTAACGTTGTTCTTCGGGATTCGGGAGAAAAGTTGGGTTGAAGGTCACCAGCAGGGCGATGGTTTTATCTCCGTGATTGATGATGGTTGCTTTCTGCATTTCGGATTTTGTGAGAAATGTACCGGCGGGGTGAGTGGGATCTCCGACTAAAATCCCGCCATTTGGCAGGGCGATAATGAAGCCGGTTTGAGTTGCCTTATCAAATGGTGTCCCGTTGGCTGGGCTGGACCGGAGTATTTTTTCAATGCCAAACAGTGTTCCTGTGGTCTCGTAGTAATCAATAACAATTGTGGAATAATCACTCGTAAACCGGTCCAGAACCAGGTCTTGAAATTGCTGGTGTGAAACTCGAGTTGTAAAAATTCCCACCAGGGCAATAGCCAGCAGGCCCACAGCCATAAAAGCGATAATAAATTTCGTTCGGATCGAGAGTGATTTCATAGAATTAGGTGTTATCAGTAAAACGGTAGCCTACGCCAAAGACAGTCTGAATATATTTGGGATTTGCCGGGTCATCTTCAATTTTTACCCGCAAATTACGAATATGGACATTGATGGTTTTTTCGAGGGAATCATAGGAATCGCCCTGGATTTCACTCAAAATCTGTTCCCGAGTGAAAACTCGGCCAGGCTTTTGGGCGAGTGTTAATAGCAGTTGGAATTCCATTGGTGTCAGGGTGATTTCCTGGTCGTTTAACGACACTTCGAATTTCTCAGGATCGATTCTCAGATTCCCGGATTGAATGATCTGGTTTTGGATGCGGGATGGATCTGAACGGCGCAAAACAGCTTTGATCCGGGCCGCCAGCTCTGCCATGCCAAAGGGTTTGGTCACATAATCGTCTGCACCTAAGCCTAACCCAACCACTTTGTCCACCTCCTCAATCTTGGCCGTAAGCAAGATGATGGGGGCATTGCTTTCCTTCCGGAATTCCTTGATGAACTCGAATCCATCCATGTGGGGCATCATGATATCAAGCAGGATGATATCCGGGTGATTAATACGGGCTTCGGTTAAAGCCTGGTTGCCATCCCAGGCAGTGATCGTTCGGTAGCCTTTGGAATTGAGGTAATCCGTGACCAAACGTGTGACGGATAATTTGTCGTCAACGATTAAGACCAGTTTATTATTAAAATTATTATCACCAACGGGCATCTTAATCCTTCCTTTATAAATTATACATGGCAAAAACATTCAGGAGGTTGCCAACTACAGGTTAGCCCGTTTTTATTCAGAATTGATAAAGAAAATGCGATAAAATGGAAGGACTACGATCACACTCATCATTAGAAAAGGATCGCAGATGTCAGGAATATCGTTACAACCAGGGATTATTTATGGACCGATCCTTTCTCGACGTTTGGGACGGTCATTGGGGGTAAATCTGCTGCCCTCCAATCGAAAAGTCTGTTCTTTTAATTGCACCTATTGCCAATATGGATTTACCCAGGAGTTGATGCTCCATCCCATTCGGTCGACATTGCCCAAGCCACCAGAGGTCTATGCGGCGGTCGAAGCGGCTTTGAAGAAACCTCGCAGTATTGACTACTTGACCTTTTCCGGAAATGGCGAGCCGACCATTCATCCCGATTTCCCGGAGATTGTCCGCGGGGTAAAAGCCATCAAGGATAAACTGCGGCCGGACGCAAAACTGGCGATATTGTCCAACTCTTCGAAAGTCAATGATCCAGAGGTTGCCGCTGCGCTGCGCCTTTTTGATGCGCCGATTATGAAGCTGGATGCAGGGGATCAGGATACGTTTGAGGCGATTAATCAACCTTTCAGGGGGCTGGAAATTGACAAGATTGTGAAAGGGCTGAAGAGGTTGCCCATATTATTTATTCAAAGCGTGCTGGTTGAAGGGGTGGTCAGCAATATCAAAGGTGAGGCATTCGAGCATTGGGTTGAAAAGCTTGCGGAACTCCACCCACGGATTGTGCAAATCTATTCAACGGAACGGCCCACGGCTCAGGATGAACTAAAATGTGTTTCACCGAAGAAATTACAGGAAATCGCAGCCTTGCTCCAGGAACGACATCAATTGAACGTCCACGCGTACTGGCAAAACTGATTTCAACTTATTTGATTTGGCGTTGGGGGAAACTACAGGTATAATTTTGAGGTTCCTATGCCAGTACTCATATGATTTGAGTCTGCATTTTGAACGATACTACCCGATCAATATTCGGTGATGATAAATTCTGGCTTCAAAAACTGAAACCAAAAAACCAATCCTGGCCGATGGCTGGAATATCATTGCAGGGAATTCCGGGTGAAACCAAGGAGGTGAAACGGTCTTGATCAAAGTTGAAAAACGCGATAACGAATCTTTTTCTCAGCTTATGCGACGATTTCGCAAAAAAGTGACCGGTTCCAAGGTTCTTTCTGAGCATCGCAGACGTCGTTTCTTTACATCAAAGAGCGAAGAGCGGCGCATTGCAAAAAAGAAAGCAATTCGCCGGATGCACAGAAACAATAATTAGAATTTCAATCGGTCAGGATTGAATTTCCCAATTTCACAATTGAATCTAACCTTTGAGGGGAAACGACGCATCCATTTATCGGATGGGCTGTATGTGTTTAATGGAAAAGAGTATTGATAACCTGAAGAATTATTAGGGTTAATAATTCTATGGGATTACAAATACTCATTTTTCCTTAAGGCTTATGTGAAAGTAAAAAACAGAATTACGAAAGCTTAGTTAATTTTATTTACTTTAACTTTGTTGCCAAAGAAGAAATCAAACCATTAATTCACCAATCCGGTTATTGAAATCTTCTTTGAGGATAGTTCAAATGCTATTCGCCAAAATTATCTTTGATCAATGCTGTAAAGCCTTCTAAGGCTTGTTCTGCATCATCACCATCGGCAACAATCTCTATTTCGTGGTTCTGCATCACACCCAACGTTAGAATATTCAGAATACTCTTGGCGTTCACAACAGGACTGGCTTCTGTGAGGTTCTGAACCGTAATATCAGATTGATATTTGTTCGCCGTCTGAACGAATAGGGATGCGGGCCTGGCATGAAGACCCGAAGGATGTTGAATTGTGGTTTTAAGGGTTAGTTTCATTTCACTCCTTTAAAAATATTCTTACAGAATTAATAACTCGGGCGTTTCGAGCACTTTCGCCGGAAACTGACAAAAAGTTGAAACGACTGCGTTCTCGATTATACGATGATCGTCAACTATTGTCATTAAAAATTTGGATTAATTTAATAAATTAGTAAGCATTTGGCAGAGAAATGAGGGGGACGCTGAAGTTCTGGATATTCTCCGACCTTTTTTACCCTTCAATAAATAATTGATATCCCTAATATCCATAAATTGGTGTTGCGTGGCTTTGATCAGTTCTGCTAAAATAGAGCAAGTCATCAAGCGAACATTAAGTATTAAGAGAATAGGCATGACAAGAACACTGATTAAAGCCAGAACAGTTCTGACAATGAATGACCAGGGGGGTATTTTCGAACCTGGTTATTTATTAATTGAGGGGTCATCTATTCTTGCTGTTGGACGTCCTGAAGAAGTGCCTCAGGACGGGGTGACTGAAGTGATCGATTTCAGCGACCGTCTGGTTATGCCCGGCTTGATCAATGCTCACGCCCATACACCGATGTCTCTATTCAGGGGGTTGGCGGAAGGTGTTTCACTTTTTACTATGGATGGGTTCATCAACTGTTTGCGCAGGTTGGAAGCAGCCGCAGATTCCACAATGGTTCCAGCAGCGGTTGAGGTTAGCTGTGCGGAGATGATCCGCACCGGGACAACCTGCTTTGCAGACCAATACTTCTATATGAAGGATATTTATCCGGTGGTGAACAGAAGCGGTTTACGGGCCACTCTGGCTTATGGCATTGTTGAACTGGGGGATGAAGATTCGCGCCAACGTGAGATCCGGTCGGTAACTGAATTCCTCGAGAGTTTTTCGGACCACCCAAGGATCAAAGGCTGGGTTGGCCCGCATGCTTTCTTTGTGGATAACAGCGAAGAAGTCATTGCCCTGGAATTGGCGCTTGCCCGACGTTTTAGCACGGGTTTACATATCCATTTTGCCACCAGCAGTGAAGAGGAAGATTATTGTCAGGCCAAATTTGGTGTCTCCGCGGTTGAAAGGATGAAACAACTGGGAATTCTGGAATTTCCCCTCATCGCGGCGCATGCCATCACTGTTCCCGAGATAGATTATGCCATTCTAGCGGCAAGCCCATTTACAGCCGTAATTTGTGCGTCTTCATCCATGCGCAGCGGGTTCCCGGCCGCGCCAGTCAGGGCGATGCGCGAAGCGGGGATTAACCTGGCAATTGGGACGGATAATGTGGCGAATGCTAATTCCTATGATCTTTTCCGGGAGATGGATATTGCAGCCAAGCTGCAGGTCTATCGGGAATCGGAACCGGGAGCCATTCCTGCCAGTGAGATACTGGAAATGGCTACTCTGGGCGGGGCCAGAGCCCTGGGCTGGGAAGATAAGATTGGCAGCCTCGAGCCCGGAAAACTGGCCGATTTGATCGCTCTTGATCTGACGGATATCGGCTGGGGACCAAAGGGTGCTCAGGACCTTTATACCGCCATCGTGTACGCCATCAGCGGCATGCATGTGACGGATGTGATGGTCGATGGCAGGTGGCTGCTCAAGGACAAGGCCTGGAAGACCGTAGACTATGCAGGCGCGGTAAACCAGATGAATCAGGATTACCGGCGTTTAGATGCAAATTTGAATCGAGTTTAGGAGAGAAAATGCGACGAATTGTAATTGATTGTGATCCCGGCATTGACGATGCCCAAGCCATTATGATGGCCTACTGCCATCCAGACATTAAGATAGAAGCGATCACAACTGTTTCGGGAAATGTGGGAGTGGAACATACTTCGACCAATGCGCTAAAGATATTGGATGTTCTGGATGCAGAACCGATCCCGGTTTATGTTGGTGCTGCTTCAGGCTTGGTGATCGAGGGGAAGAGTGCCAGTTATGTGCACGGTGAGGACGGCCTGGGCGGGGTGGATATTCCCGAATCAAAACGGAAACTTGAAGATAAACCCGCCGCCTTGGCATTGATTGATCTGGCAAAAGAAAATCCCGGCGAGTTGGAATTAATTGCCATCGGACCGTTGACCAACCTGGCTTTGGCTTTACGGCTTGATCCGGAGCTGCCCTCACGCTATAAGAAACTGGTAATCATGGGCGGTGCACACTTTGCCCAGGGAAATACAGCCAACTATTCCTCGGAATTTAACCTCTATGCGGACCCGGATGCGGCGGCTGTGGTGTTTGCCAATTGGCCAAAGTTTACAATGGTCTCCTGGGAGGCCACCATCGCGCACGGCATGCCGATTGACGAGTTTACAGCCTTATTTAATTATGGCAACAAACGCAGTAAGTTCCTGGGAGCCATCACCCAACATACGATTAAATTCCTGCGAGAAGTGCTCAATCGTGAAATGAGCTTTGCGGCTGACCCGCTGGCAATGGCGGTTTTGATGGAACCAGAGATTGTTGAAGAGGTCGCCGAAAAATACGTCCAAATTGAGCGGACAGGTGAACTGAGCAGGGGTATGACGGTCATCGACTGGTGGGGGATGTCTAAGAAGCAGCCGAACGTCGAAATTATCCTGAAAGTGAACCAGAAGCGGTTCTTTGAGCTTCTGAAACAGGCTTTTGAATAGAAAGGAAAATCAAATGAAAGTTGTGCTTGCTCCTGATCCCTGGCAAAAAGTGAAGACTTATCATGATCTTCCGGCTGATGAAGTCATTTCCGCACTGCAAAAGGAAATCCGCCGGGGACATATGGAAAATGCCGTCAGACTGGCTTATGAGCTTATTCAGACCAGCCCTGAACTGGAAGAGAAACTCTGGGCGCGGCTGGCAGTTATTTCTGTTGAAGATGTGGGCATGGGTAACCCGGATGCCCCGGTGTTGATCAATGCCTTATATGATATGCATGCCCGGTTTAGCAAGGGCGCAATGGACCGGCCCTTATTCGCAATCCATGCCGTCAGGTTCCTTTGCGAACAGGAGAAAGACCGTTCCAGTGACGAGTTGCTTAACTGGATCAAGCAGACCAATCAGGCGCCTGAGATCCCGGAATATGCGATTGACATGCACACCAAGCGGGGGGCAGAGATGGGCCGAGATTTGAAATACTTCTTTGACGAAGGCTCAAAAATCGCACCTGAGAAGGCTGATCGAAATAAAACATATCGTGAAAGACTGCTCAAAATGCTCGAGAATGAGTGATATTGATAAGCGAAATGTGTTTGTTTTACAATAGGATTAGTTAGGGAAGAAAAATAAAAACAGAAAGGAGGTGGCAGGAAGCTCAATAGCCTTAAAACAGAAGTTTCCAATTACTTGTTAGTATCGTATTTGAATAAGGAGAAAAGAATGAAAAGCCGTTTTTTGTATGCTGTGTCATTACTTGTGATCTTAACCATGGTTTTGACCGCTTGTGGATCTACAGCCACCGAGGAAGTAGTGGAAGAACCTCAATTCACTGCCGCATTGATTACACCGAACCCATTGGGTGACCGCTCTTTCATTGACTCTTCAGCCCGCGGGATTGAGCGCGCAAATGAAGAGCTTCCGGTCCAGGCGGATGTGATTGAGACCCAGGGTGTTGCAGAACATGAATCTGCACTCCGCGCCGCTATTGCGCAGGGTTATGACATCATCCTCCCCCTGGCTTTTGATGCGGAACTCTTGATGAACATCGCTGCCGAGTTCCCGGAGCAAAAGTTTGCTTCCCCGTCAGAAGTTTTCGCGACTGAACTTCCCGATAACCTGATTGCTTTCCAGATCAACGTTCAGGATTCCAGCTTCCTGGTCGGCCTGATCGCCGGCAGCATGACCCAAACCAAGGTCGTTGGTGCGGTAGTTGGTGGCGATTCACCCGGTTTGAACCAGTTCTTCTATGGTTACAAGCAGGGCGTTTTGGAAGTCTGCCCCGATTGTGAAGTCATGGTGAGTTACCTTGGTTTTGACTTCTCCAACCCAACCCTGGGTAAGGAGACTGCCGCTGCGCAATATGACGCTGGTGCAGACATCATTTACCAGATTGCCGGCCGTTCTGGCGAGGGCGTTATCGCCGCTTCCCAGGAATATGGTCTGTTCTCGATTGGTGTTGATTCCAACCAGGACTTCGTTGCTCCCGGTAATGTGATTGTCTCAATGATCAAGCGGACGGATATTACTACTTATCTGCCCATCGAAATGGTTGTTGACGGCACATTCGAGGGTGGTTTCATGGAGATCGGTATGGCTGATGGCGGTGCCGGCCTTTCATGGGATGATGGCTCCACAACCTTCGAAGAAGAAGGCCCCGCAGACATGGTTGCCATGCTGGGTGATGTCAAGGCTCTGGTCGAAGATTACCGGACCCAGATCCTCGCCGGCGATTATGTTGTCTGCAACGCGCTGATTGACGTTGAGATGACAACCGACGCCTGCGCGCCACTGAAATAAGCACCTGACAATTCGTTTTGGTAATAAACAGCCCTGGAGGCAACTTCAGGGCTGTTACAAGGATGGATTATGGCTAACGCAGTAGAGTTGATCGGTATCTCCAAGTATTTTCCCTCAACTGAAGTTCAGGCAAATGACAATGTCAATTTCTCGGTCGTTGAAGGTGAGATCCACGCCCTGGTGGGAGAGAATGGCGCTGGCAAAACCACATTGATGAACATCCTTTATGGACTGATCAAGGCCGATGACGGGAAAATATTAATAAATGAGGAACTGGCCCATATCAATCATCCGGATGATGCCATCCGGCTGGGTATTGGTATGGTTCACCAACACTTTAAACTGGTTCCATCTTTTACCGTAGCACAGAATATCATGCTGGGCATGGAACCTAATAAATTCGGATGGCTTAAACAACGGGATGAAATTGAGCAGGTTGAAGCTCTTTCAAAGAAATTCGGCCTACCCGTTGATCCGCGAGCCAAAGTGAGCGAATTGCCAGTCGGCATGCAGCAAAGGGTGGAAATCCTGAAAACGCTTCAGCGTGATACCAAAATCCTGATTTTGGATGAGCCAACCGCCGTGCTGACCCCGCAGGAAGTACGGGACCTGATGGTTGTGGTCAAGCGGTTATCAGAAGACCAGGGCCATACGATCATTTTTATCACTCACAAGTTGATTGAGGTTGTCGAAGTTGCCGACCGGGTGACGGTCATGCGGGATGGAAAGAATGTCGGTACCAAGAAGGTTTCTAATACGGACATTCCTGAAATGGCCAGAATGATGGTTGGACGGGAAGTGCTTTTCAGGGTTAAGAAGGAGGCCGCGAAACCCGGCGAACTCGTTTTAGAGGCCGATGGCGTTACGGTGGCTTCCGATAACGGTTACCCTGTAGTGATGGACTTATCGTTGAAAGTCCGCTCCGGTGAGATTCTGGGTGTGGCCGGCGTAAGCGGGAATGGACAGACGGAGTTGGTTGAAGCCATCTCGGGTATACGTCCGGTTGAAATTGGCACCATCAAGTTGAACGGAAAAGGGGTTACAGATTCCTCTGTGAGTGCACGCCGGCATACCGGCATGGCACATATCCCGGAGGACCGGATCCACATGGGCCTGAATTTGAACACTAACCTGGATGAGAATGTCCTCCTGAGCCGCCAACGGGATAAGGGCTTTAATAAATATGGCCTGATCCGTCGAAAGAAGGTCTCGGAATTTGCCGGGCAGATCATTGAGGATTTCGATGTCCATGGAGCAAAACCGGGAGGCAGTGTGGATACGCTTTCCGGTGGCAATATGCAGAAGATTGTGGTGGGCCGGGAGCTTTCCTACGAACCAGAATTTATTATTGCCAACCAGCCGACCCGAGGCCTGGATGTCGGCAGCATTGAGTTTGTTCACCGGACTTTGATTGAGGCGCGTGATCGGGGATCAGCTATCCTGCTGGTTTCTGTGGAATTGGATGAGATCATGTCCCTGAGTGACAGGGTCGCGGTGATTTATCGCGGAAAGATCAATGGAGAGTTCGACATCAAAGATGCCACCGAGGAGAAATTGGGGATCCTGATGGCGGGTGGCTCGCTTGAAGACGTCGAAGGAACCAAAAATGGCAAAGCGCCTGCTTTGCAGGAAACGCCATAGAGGTGAGGGATAATATGGATAAAGAACGACGTAAAAAATTTACAAATACGCTGCTTATCCCCGTTTTAGCCATTGTCTCTGGCTTGATTGTGGCGGCTTTTCTGGTCCTAACGACCGGAAAATCGCCATTTGATGCCTATAAGGTGTTGTTTAATTCCGGTTTTAGTTGTGAAAGCCTGGAGCGGTGCACATTTGTGACAACCCTGGAACGTGCGACACCGCTCATCCTGACAGGCCTTTCCGCATTGGTGGCCTTTCGGACCGGTATTTTCAGTCTGGGGCAGGAAGGACAGATGATGCTGGGCGCCGTCACGGCTGCCTGGCTGGGTTATGCGCTGGATCTTCCTTATGTCATCCATCCACTTGTGATTATTTTGGCTGCTGCTGTGATCGGGGGCTTATATGGTTATTTGCCGGGTGTTCTGAAAGTGAAACTCGGTGTGAACGAATTAATCTCAACAATCATGTTGAATGAGGTCGCGATCCTCTTTCTGGAATGGGTGGTCAACTTCCCCCTCCGGGCGGATTCCGGCTCAGCGGCTCACTCCTTCATTATCAAGGAGACAGCCTGGCTGCCTTCATTCTTACCCAGTTCACGCTGGGGAGTGGGATTTGTGATTGCCATCATCATGGCTGTGGTGATCTACTTCCTGGTCTGGCGGACGTCCACCGGCTATGAGCAGCGGATGTCGGGTAATGCGCCTCGATTTGCCAAATACGGCGGAATTAAGAATGAAAAAGCTGCACTGCGCGGGATGATCATCAGCGGTGCGCTGGCCGGTCTGGCCGGTGCGATTGAGGTGATGGGCGTTAACCATCGGATCATGACGGGCTATTCAACCGGTTTGGGATTTGACGGCGTCAGCGTGGCGATTTTGGGCCAGACGAACCCGATTGGTG
>Ga0272443_10004199_pt1 | contig 15996 bp, 17 predicted proteins | sample SSMAcet12_FD_193581 | JGI IMG/M metagenome (GOLD analysis project Ga0272443, IMG submission 193581) | Marine sediment archaeal communities from Little Sippewissett salt marsh, Falmouth, MA, United States - SSM-Acet-12 | ecosystem: Environmental > Aquatic > Marine > Wetlands > Sediment ... | reverse complement strand
GGAAACGCGAGCAGCACTCTTGGGGCACCCTCACGGTTCGTGGAGCCCCGCCAGCGTTAAAAAACACGGGCCTGCGCGGGTGTATTGAACGTAGAAAAGCTCCGGCGACTGGTAGCCCTCGTTACCCAGGCGACAAGTATTATCACGGGCTAGCTCGCTTTCCAGGAGACCCTGCGGCTTGGACGACCAGTGAGCGTGACTGGGACGAGAAGCGGGCCAAGCGTGGCATGACAGGAAACTTTGACGACGCGATGAACGACGCGTAGCCAATAGAGTGTGTGCGGGCGAGTGTCGTCCGCCGTTTTGTGTGGTTTTTGATAAGGAGTTGAACAGTGGCAAACGAGGAAACCGACAACCTCGACACCACCGACGAGGCGGCGTCCGCTGAGGACACAACCGAATCGACGGAACAGGCCGAGGCCGGACTCGACGATACGGAAGCGTCCCTTGAGGACACAACTTCCGACGCCGAGGAGAACGCGGATGCGACTGGTGAGGTGGAGGACGATGGTTCGGAGGCGGAAGCTGAAGAAACATCGGAATCCGAAAGGCTCTTCGCGGATAAGTATCCGACAACCGAAGGGCTTGAAAAGGGATACAAGCACTTGGAGAGTCTCGTCGGCACTCCTGAACAGGTGGAATACCGCCAGTTTCTGAAGAGCCGGGACGACTTCCAGCGTTGGCAGCAGCAGATGGCCGAGGCTTCGCAGGCTCAACAGCAGCCTGAGCCGTTTTGGAATCCTCCGGTGCGCTACAACGAGCAGTTGGCGCAGCACCTGATGGCCTACGAAATGGCTTTGGGCGGCGACGAGAAGGCGTGGCAGGCGTTGAACCCGGAGACACGGGCCAACGTCGAGAAGTACGCGAGCTATGTTCAGGAGGCAGAGGCGACACGACTTCATAACCCGGTGGAATACTTCCAGAAGTATCAGATGCCGCTGGTGAATGAGGTGGTGAACGATGCTCTGTCCGGCCTGATGGCTCGTGTCAACACGACGGCCTTTGTGGAAGCCAACCAGGAACTCGTGCGAGATCCTGAGTTCGCGTCCCTTGTCCGAGAAGGTATGTCGCCCGAACGAGCGAAGGAGTTGCTGGAACTGCGTTCTCAGCTTCAGCGCCGGAGCCGGACGGACGGCGACGAACAACGGTTGGATAAAAAGCGGCAGGAGTTGCGCGGGAAGAACACCCGGTCGAAGGGCCGACAGGTTCGTCCCACCAATCGCTCCGGCAAGGATTACGCCGAGATGAACTTTCAGGACATCGTGGCGGAGACCGAGCAGGAGTTGGCGGGCAGCAGCGTCTAGTCGCGGAAAGGAAGGAAACCTATGGCAGGCGAGCATGCGGAACTTCTCGCCGTCACGACTTCCAAGTATATCAAAGGGAAGTCCGACGAGACCACGCGTAAACTGCCTGAACTCGCGTTTCTGCGCGACAAGGGCAACATCAAGTACAACCAGTCCGGCACGGCGATTGTGTGGGTGGTGAAGTACAAGCGGCGTGACCTCAATACCCACGAGGACATGGCCGAAGTCACCTACACCCGTCAGGAAGTCCACAAGCAGGCGACCCTCACGTACAAAGCCGAGTACACGATGGAGGACGCCATTTCCTGGGGCGACGAGAAGAAGAACCGGGGCAAGGAAGCTCTGGTCACTCTCGCCAAGGACAAGCTCGACGACATGTCGAAAGACGCGAAGAACGAGTTTGTCGAGGAAATGTATATCGACGGAAGCGACACCGGGAACGAGCGGAAGCTGGACGGTATTGACACCATCTTCCAGCAGTCCGGCACCGACGCGACCGACGAGTACATGGTCAACAGCGGCACCTACGCTGGGATTACCACCACCAAGGGTGCCTATGGTGGCTCCAGTGATTCCGATCCGCAGTACGACTTCTGGGCGGCCAAGGGTGTGAACTGCATCTACAACCCCGGAACGGCCCTGTCGTGGGCAGCGAATGCCGACGACATTTTGTCGAAGGCGATTCTCTCGGTGCTTCACGGGAACGCCAACGAGGATATGCTTGACTTGTTCACCTTGACCAAGTCATCGTATCTGGCGTATCTCGAACTGATGCGCGAGAAGGAGCGGTACATGGCGGACAACACGAACCTCAAGCGTTTGGGGTTCGGCGCCGGCAAGAACATCGCGGTGAACCACGACGGCGTGGACGTGACGTGGACTGCCGGTGTACCGTCAACGGACAGCGACAGCAAGACCGTGCATGGTTACGGGTGGAACTTCGATTTCATCGAACTGTGCTGGCTCGGCTCGGAACTGTTCGAGGGTATGAGCGACTACGACAAGGATCAGCACGCCTATCGGTTCAGTCTGATTGGCGGTGGAAACCTGAAGGTCAAGTCGCCTCGCCACCAGGTGAAACTCGCCGAGTGGCCTACTTAACCCTGAAAGGAGGTGACACATGGCTGGTAAGATTCTCCCGATCAATCCTTCTGACCATCAGGCGAACGTCTCCAGTGGCGGTATCAACTGCCTCGGAGATCGGTTTGAGGTCGGCGACAAGGAATATACCTTTGTCGAAGTGGATGAGTCCACTGGTGTCGTCAAGGCCCGTGCGTTGACCTGGAAGGCCAGGGCTTCGTCCACGGTGGACTACACCGACCTCGGTTCCGACAGCATTATGGGCTTCACGCCCGACACGCTGATTGGCACCGCCGAAGATGGTGCGGGCGTTCTCGCCCAAGTGACAGGTGAAATCACGTTGTCGGTATCGAGCGAGACCATCGCTGCCGATGCCAACCTGTACTGGGATTCGAGCAACAACCGTGCTACCGGCACGGCTGGCTCCGACCCCATGTACATCGGCAAGAACAAGTCGGCAGTCACGACAGCAGATACTTCGCTGACGTGCGTTCTCGACCTGGTTCCCGATTGGTTCAACGTGGTCAACTAGCACTGACCCATCGCTCCCGCTTGGCCGCAAGCCGGGCGGGAGCCTTAACTATGGACGAAAAAACAGAAATCAAGTGGGTAGGCGAGGCGGCTCGGCAGTTCTCCGGCGGGAAGTCGGATAGGCCCGTCGTGCTGTCCGGCGGCGGTATGGGCGACCTGATGCGTGCTGCGGCCTTCTGTACGGCCCTCAGACGCGTCGAACCTGCTACCGAGTCCTGTTGCCTTATATTCAACAAGATAGGCCATGACGCGGACGGTGGGAGCCTTGGAGAGGCCATTGTGAAGGGGAACCCCGCCATTGATTTGCTGATTGAGCATGACGGAGTGGCCCACGAGCGGATGTTACGTGGCCTTTACGCCATTCCAAAGCGGTTCTATGAGGTGCAACCGGCGACAGTTCGGGCTTGGCATTGGGGCGATACAATGGCACAACTCAAGGCCAACATGCACTTGGAGCCGTATCGGTGCTTCTCCGACCACATGCCGGTGGCCTGCCGCTCGATGATGGAAGCCTGCGAGTCGCAATGGGAGATGATGTCCCATTCATCCGGTATCGAGGTCAAGCCAAGCGACATGTTCATCGCACATGGCGATATGCCGGACTGGTTCCAGAGCGAACAGTACGTCGTGGTAAACAACGGCTCCGGCGGGAACACGCCGCTGAAGCGTATCCCCAACACCGTCTTGGGCGAGGTGTGTTCAGCCTTTATCGAGCATGCTATCACGGTAGTGCAGGTGGGGTTGAAAACAGAGGACGTGGTTCCAAACGCTCTGGATATGCGTGGGCTTGGAATTCATGATAGCTCGGAGTTGGTTCGGAACGCCGCGATGTATATTGGCCCGGAAGGCGGGATGTCGTATATCGCTCTGGCGGTGCAGACGCCGGGCGTCATTTTCTACGGCCCAACGCCTGTGAATGTGTTTCACGCTCCCGGACAGATGTGGGTGAGCGAACGGAAGTGCCGTCCCTGCTGGTGGTCGAGGGTGGATTGGGGCGTTACTTGTGGTAAGGGATGTAGCGTATGCCAGAATATGCCGTCGTCCGGTCTTGAAATAGGCCATAAATTGGCAGAAATAGTTGTTCATGAGGGGTCTATCGAATGAGTACCACGTTCAGCGACCTGAAAACGTTTGCACAGGATCACGTGGCCGACATGAACGACGAGAAGGCGGTACGCCAAGTCGAACGTGCGGTGAACAATGGGTTCCGAAGGCTGGCCCGCGAGCATGACTGGAGCTTCTACGTCAAGCACGAGGGTGGGCGTATCAACTTCACCGCCGAATACGATACCGGCACGGTGACCGTAGCGCAGGGCGGGACAACCGCTACGCTGGCGGACGGCACGTGGCCTGACCCGTGTGCCGACCGAAAGATTGTCTTTGACGACAGCAACCTGCTTGAGTTTGGCGTCAAGACACGCAACAGCGATTCACAAGTGACGTTCGAGGACGGGCAAGTGTGGGTGGATACCTCCGTAAGTGGCGGCACCTACACGATGTACCAAGACATCTACTCCCTTCCAAGCGACTTCCAGAAGTTCTACACTGGACGTGGCGAGACACAATACCTTCGCTACCTTGAACCCATCGAGTTCGCCCGATACAAGCTGGCGACTCGCAATGTGAGTGACGACCCGCCGCATACCTACACGCTGGTGGGCGACGACAAGGTGCAGGTCTATCCCTATCCGACTTCGGCCTATGTGTGGAACTTCATATATCACCGCTGGCCGACCGTCTTGAGCAGCGACAGCGACGTGATGGACTGGCCTGAGCGTCGGGTGGATACCGCCGAGTATGCCATTCTTGTTGAACTGGCCCGTGAGTTCCCGAAAACCGCCAAGATCAATCTTGCCGAGGCGATGGCGCTCTACCGTGATGCGGTGGAGGAAGCGTGGGCAGAGGACAGAGGACGGCACCGAACCTATTACCGCTGGGGCTTGACGCAGATTTCGCAGAAGCGGCTCCAGCATCCCAAGAAAGCGGGGTTGATTGTCGATGGCTAGACGCTTGGCTGAACGCGGCACCAACAGATTCCGTGGCATCGAGCGGGACACAGCGCGTCTTGACTCGTCTGCCGGGTTTGAGACAGACCAGAACGGCCGGCACAAGGTACGAAACGAGTGGCAGCTTCGCAAGGGCCTATCGCGTGCCCCTAGCATTGTCAGCAGCGGCCAGATTGTTCACCGCCTGGCCGAGTTTGTGGCGCAGGGTAACAACCGGATGGTGGTGGCTTTTCGTGGGAACGGCGAATTGATAGCAGCCCCAACGCCAGACGAGGCCTGGACAAGCTAAGGAGTTATGACGTGCCCGAATGGATGGAAAAGAAGGCGGAGCGGATCTGCCGAAGGCTGAAGAAGGCTGGGAAGCTGAAGGGGTCATTCGATAAGTGCAAGTACGGTCTGATGTCGAAGTGGGGCTGGCGTAAAGGCGAACGGTAACTCTTTTAGGAGTGAGGCAATGTTTGGAATCTTCAGGAAGCCGAGGCCGATTGACGAGAATATACTGGCGATGTGTGTGGCTGATCGTGAGGGAAAGAAACACGAGTTGCCCATCGGGCAAATCAAAGAGGTGCAGAAGATTCTGCTTGACCTGCTGGCGAACGAGAACTGGCGGGCGGTCAAGGCCCTGTTGAGGAAGCACCGGAAGGGTAACTAGGAGGTGATTGCCTATGGCGGCGTGAATGTGTGGTGTTTGTGCTTTGAAACTTGAACAACGAAAGCGGAGGGAATTGAAATGATACTCAAGGCAGATTTTGCAGTAGCGAACCCGTTGGAAGCCAGCCCGCAGTGGACGAAGTTCGCTGGCGAGGGCGTGGTGAAGTCCGCACGGTCAGTCAACGCCATCGGCACGGCGTGGGGAACCTATCGGTTCGACCCGGCTGCTGATGTGGACGGTGATTGCGAGATCGCCATTACCAGCGGTTATGGATTTGAAGCGGGAATGTTCCCTGCCTTTTTCAACTCGGACGGTAGCGGCATCGTATTCAAGACGATGCAGGTAGACCGACGGAACTGGAACTCTCGCGTGGCCCAACTGGTCTTGGTAGACCCGGACGGCAACGAGATGATGGTGTTGGACGAGGTGGCGACTGGCAGGGACGGCAGCATGTTTGCCCAGCTTCGCCTGACTCGCAAGGACGGCGTAGTGACCGGTAAGCTCTTTGCTGGCCGGAACACTTACGCGGTCACGGCAGAGGCTGCTGGAACGCCGGGCCTGCTCATCAAGGGGCCGGGTGGCGGCTGGCTGTATCAGGTAACGGTGTAACACAACTTCCCGGCGATGGCTGTGGTTGTCGTCGGGAGCCAGATGGGGAGCGGAGGATAGAGCGATGAAGATGGTAGCCGTGATGATGCTGGTGCTTATGTTGTCGTTGTTGCTGGCGATGACGTGCTCAGGCTGTAGTTGGAGCCTGTTCGGCGAGCGTGAACTCGACGATATCGTGCCGGATGGCGTGAGTGCGCCGAAGGAGGTCAGTGCTGAAGGCTCCCACCCTTTCCCGTGGGGCTGGACGTTCGGGATTCTTACGGTCGGCAGTCTGGCGGCTGGTGCAATGATAATCAAGGCACCGACGTTGGTGGACGAGGTAATCGTCGGAACGGTTGGGGCAATGGCCCTGATTGTCGGTCTGGAGATGGTGAAAGAGATATGGGAAATGAAGTGGTTGCTTATCGGGACGCTGGCGGGAATAGCAGTTGGCTTGGCTGCGTGGAAGCTGTTGCGGCGCTGGTTGCTGCGGCCCTCGGAGGCTGGTGCCTCGGATTCCTTACCCGTCACCGATAAGCCTGTCAAGCCGGAGTTGACGAAGGAGAATTGACGTGGAGCATACCGTCAACGCCGAATATGGAAAACGTCTTGATTTGGAGATAGATATGACACCACACGAGGATGACACCGTAACCGTCGGTCAATGCAAGGAGCGGTTCAACAGCCTCAAATGGACGATTCGCATCATAATGGCCGTGATTGTTGTCTCTTGCTGCCTGGCCGGTTACGCGGCACTGTCGCAGGGCGTGATTTTCGAGAGGCAGGCCAACACTACACTTCAATTGAGCCGGATGGAGCGAATGTTGGAGCGGCAGATTAACGTGCTGAACGAGATGCAAGCGCGTCTCATTCGGCTTGAAAGCAGGAAAGACTGATGACCGAGTTCACACGCGAACCAGAGCCTATCGGTAAGCCGATTGAACCGGCTCCGGTGAAGCCTACGCCGATCAAGACGCTGGAGAAGCAGGAGCTTGTCTGCCGTCGCTGGCCGCTTGCTAAGGATATGCTCGGCCTGCACGGCGGCACGGGCGAACCAGGTGGAAACACCTTTATCCGCTGCGATATGGAGACGGTGGACGAGATGGGGACGCTTGGGAAACTCGTCCCTGTACGAAAGCCTATCATTGCCAGGTTGGTTCCAGAATGGGCGAGCCGTGGTAACTTGGCTGCAAGAACAGGAGCACTCGCCGGTGATGCGATGATTGTCCGAATCAACACTAACCACCTGCCTGCAAGGCTTCCTGTTGGATGCGAGGTATGGCAGGCCGATATGGGCAAGCTGAATGACGCGAAGTTCATATCCTTGCTCAGAACCACGTTGGCGACTAAGGGGGAACACGCTGCCCAGAACTTGCTCAAAGGAACGGACTTTGAACTCGGCGACTATGAGGAACTGGTGCCGCGTATCACGGACAAGGCGAGCGGAAACGCTAGTATTCTCTACCCGACGCCATACAGTACCTATGATTTCGGCACGAACCATAATCCTCTGTCCCTCGATAACACCAACTGGTCTTATTCGACATTCAATCAGGCCAAGGCGAACGGTGGTAAGTGGGAGCGAACGACAACCGACGCTGGACACTATCCGTATTACCGCCGACTTGTTGATCCGCCGAGTGCAGACTACGGCGTCAAAATGTTAATTACGCCATCTGGGACGCCGACTACTTTGCGTCTGGATGTTCGACACGAAAAAGCTGACACTTTGAATCAAAACTCATACGCCTATTATGTTACCAGCAGTTTGACTAGGGTGTATGATTTTGACGGCGGTGCTACTGGAACATTGGCAGGTTCAAGTGACACGTCATCCGGTTACACGTCGATGCGTTTTGAGGTGGCAGGCCAGAACCCGAATATAGCCCTTTACCCGTACAAGAACGAGGTGGAAATAGGGGCTTTGGTTGTGACTGGCGAAACGGCCCACGACGCCGCAGGTCACGGTATACTCGGTAGCCGAAACAGCACAGCGACCACATACGACGACTTCCAGATTCTGGTGGCGGCGGCGGCAGGCGGCGGAGGCCCGTTCCGAACCGGCCCATTCAGAAGCGGGCCTTTTAGACGAGGAGCATTCAGATGAGAGCGACTCTCGAATCGCAAAACGGCGATTACGACCTCACTAGCAAGGTGCAGGTTTTTAACTACACGATGCCTGCCAGTGCAGGGCCTAGCTTGTGCTACGCCCGCTTGGTTTTTGGAGACGGGGCGAAAGACCTGGACGGCACAGGTGGCACGTTTGAACTATACGTCGAGGTCGATGGCGTTCCACGCGAGCCGTACCCTCAGGAGGTTGAGTTCTCGACCGAGACGCAGACTGGAATTGACGTGGAGCCGTTCGTGGCCGATGATTCGGAGGACATCGACATCTACGTCACGTCGCCCAACGCCGGCGACTCCGACGTTGACGTGACGGTCAAGCTGTACGACATCAGCCCGTTCCAGTCGCTCACCAGAGGGCGTGATGGCTTGGTGGATGCTGATGGCAAGGTTACGGTGCCGGATACGCAGAAGGTGGACGTTGAGACAATCAAGACAAAATCTGTCACAGTGGACGCTGGAGGAACCACGTTCCCGGCAAGCGTAGGCACGAGCACACTGGCTGCCGGAGCTAAGATGGACTTGGCTGACAGCCTCAATTCAACTGGCGTGACTGACCTCAAGACCAAGCTCGGAACCATCCCGGCCAGCGTATCGGGAGGTGCTCTTGAGGCGACGCTGGAGGCGATGAAGGGAGCCACCTTCAACACAGCGACCGACTCGCTCGAAGCCATCCGCAATCGCGGGGACGCGGCGTGGGCTGCCGCAGGTGGCCTGACTGCGGACGACGTGAAGGAACTCTTGGGCGGCTTGGGCCGATACAAGCGGATGAAGAACGTGACCTATGACGACGACGGTGAAGTGACGAGTGCTGAGATTCACATTTACGATGATAGCACGAACTACGATGCGAACGGAGACGGCGACGTGGTGTACGATTACACCGCGACGGTAACGAACGGACAAGTCACAGCATACGGGTTCAAAAAGCGATGAGTACGATTGTACCGCTGACCAGCTTTCATATTCCGACATCGAACGGCGCACAGAGCGGCGGGAGCGGGGCCGGTTTTGCCACCGGGACGTACACGCTATCCAGCAGCTTGAGCACCGACCACCTGCCCAACTTCAGGACGTATGACAGCCAGTTGTACGTGGTGAACGGGTGGGACGCCTGTAAGGTGTGGGACGGGGTATCGGCAACGATTGTCAACGCCGGGATCGCGTCCGGCGGGAGCGATTGGGCACCGTCGCCTTCCAGTGCGTCTGGCGACATAGCTATTGGTACGCATCTGATTCGATACCGCTACAAGAACTCGCGAACGGGCTATGTGAGTGACCCGTCGAAAGAATACAGCCACGCGGTTAGCAGCACCACCAAGAAGCTGACCTTCAGCATTGGCGACAGTGGAAGCTCGAACATCGTGCGGAGTACGGACTCCAAGGCTGACACCATCGTGGTGGAAATGACGGCAGCAGGCGGCACTACCTTCTTTGAGGCCGAGACGGCGGCTATGACGGCAAGCTCGGTAGTAGTGAACATCGACGATGACGCTCTGGCTGAGGCAGTGCTTGATTACGACAATGACGGGCACGGCGTCCCGCCGGTGTGCTCGCTCATCGAGGAACACAACGCACGAATGTGGTACGGCGGGCGGGTGGTTCATAGCAGCGGGACGTGCAGCGTGACGAACGGCAGCACGACCGTTACTCTCAATAACGCCAGCCTTACCGATGCGATTCTGACGGCGTATCTGGCGATTGACGGGGACACCAAGAGCTACAGTATCGCCAGCAAGACGAACGCAAGTGTGCTGGAATTGGACAAGAATTATGAGGGAACAACTGGCAGCGGCAAGTCCTACAGCATCTTCTGGCTGGAGCCGAACATCGTGTTCTGGAGCAAGCCGGGCTACCCTGAAAGCGTTGACCCGGACAATTACACCGTCGTCTTGAAGAAGCGTGGCGACGTGCTATCAGCAATGAAGGCGTACAGTTCAAGGATGCTTTTCTTCGGACAGAACTCGATTGACGAGTGGCGGTACACGGACGATCCTGCGGACGGGATGATACGGCCTTGTAGCGACGAACGTGGTGCGCTGAACAATCAGTGCGTGATTGAGGCACACGGACGCATATTCGTTATGGACAAGCTGGGCTTCTACCAGTGGTCTTGCCCTACGCCCTTGCCGCTATCCAGCCCGATTGACGAGATTATCCCGGACATCAACTGGGATCAGTCTGACCGCTTCCACGGCATTTACTCGCCGCAGGAGAAGTGCGTTCGGTGGTTCTACTGTGCGGACAGCGACGAGCATCCTCAGAACTACTTTGAGTTCGACCTTGAACAGAATACCTGGTGCATCGGGCGGCTTGGGTTTGGTGTGCGTTCAAGCACGGTGGTACAGACAGATAGTGCCCGTCGCGTGTTGTACGGCGACAGGTACGGGTACACCTGGTTCGCCGACATTGGTCGTTCCGACGGTGCCCACCCGGACTACACATTGACCGGCACGGTGGGAAGCGGCAGCACGAGCCAAATCATCCAGATTGACGAGGCTGCTCTCTACATAAGCGGAGATGGTCTTGACGGCGTGGAACTGTATTGGAAGGAAGGCGAGGAGTCTGGCGTGATTGACAGCAACACGGCCAGTGCGGTGACGCTGAAATCAGCCTTGAGCGAGACGCCGAGCGAAGGGGACACCGTGTATCTTGGACGGATAGCAGGGAAGCTCAAGACGAAGGCCATTGCCGTGAAGCGTCCAGCCGACCGGCAGGAGAACCTGTACGCCCACATCTTCTTCGTTCCGACCAGCAGCAGCAGGAAGGCGATATGCCGCGTGTACGAGGACTACAGTGCAACGGCCAAGAGCGACTACGCAGCGAAGGCCGAGCGTGGCGTGACGTACACGGCGAGCAGCGACGACATCGAGATTGACCTGAACAACGAGACGGGTATGGTGCGTATCCCGCTAAGCTCGTCGGCCTCGCACGTGGTCGAGTTGGAGTTCGAGTTCAACCAGCCTGACACGGCGGCACGAATCCTGGGTGTAAGCATTGGTGGTGAGACTGTGGAGGCCGAGGACTGATGGCTAAGAAGCCCGTATCTCACCGGAACGTGCAGAACCTTATTGACAGCATAGACCCTCTATGCCCGCACTACTACGAGTTGCTTGAGGAGACGATTGACGGACTATGCAGGGCGGTGAAGAACGCGGACGGGAGCGAGTTGCTTGAGGGATTCCGGGACGCGATTCAGGACTTGGAGGGTGGGGATGCCTTCACCGTGCTGGCCTCGACTACCGACCAGACTCCTGGGGTGCTGAACGTGAAGCTCGCGGTGGACGCTACGAGCGGGTTGACGTTGACGGAAATCGTTGGAACCTCTTGGTCTGACGAACTCTTGATGGACGTGAACAACTCGTACCTTGAGTTGGACGCGACGTGGGGCGAGGTAGGCGACATTGCAGCGGTTGGTACGGCGGCTTCGGCTGGATCAACAGGAAAGCACGCTGACGCTGGGCACGTCCACGCCATTAGCTTTTCGACACCAGAGGAGGACGCCGAGGATATAGAGATTTCCTATGCAGCCGGAACATTCACGGTAAAGGCTGTGCGCTTAGGGCCAAGCGGCGCGGCTGGAACACCTGGCCTCTGGATTGCCGACTACGGTGATAGCACGAACGCCGCTCGTTCGCTACACAAACACAACATTGTTGGCGTAGATGGGCTTGAGGACGCTTTAGGCACCATTCCTAGTCTTAGCGACGCGACGCCGGAAGCGGTGGCGGCGACTGGCAACTCCGGCACGAGTTCCGACGTAAGCCGAGCTGACCACGTTCACGCTGCGGCAGCCTTGCAGATTGTCTGCGACAAGGGCAACGAGACGACGACCACCATCATCACCAGCAACACCAGTGGGTTCGTGATTAACGGTGCTGACCACGACTACTCTTTCGGCTACGCCGACAACGTTGGTGATTCGACAAGCGACCTGGTGATAACGGTTGACGGCGGTACGCCGACAGAGATTCTTCGTTACGACCAGAGTGCGGCGCAGTGGTTGGTGCCTTCCACAGCGGCGATAGCGTTCCGAGATGCAGCCCTGTATATTGGCTCGGACGACGACGGCCACCTTGACCTTCACGCCGACACGCAGATTGACCTAAACAAGAGCGTTGCCGTGTCGGATTCAGGCGGCACAACGATTACGCTGACAGAAGGAGCGTCTGCCGGTTCTGGACAGGCAGAGGTGATATGCCAGTCGAGTGGCGATTCGTCTGGTGCCAATGTCGGCGGATACCGGGTAGACAACCTCGGTACGGGAAAGCGCTGGCTTTGGAAGATGAACTATCCGACCGACGACTTTGAGCTTCAGTATTACAACGGCTCATCGTGGGCAGTCTATCTTCAAGGAGACATCAGCGAGGGTAGGCTTGATGCCAAGTTTCCATTTATGTTTTCAGGCAACGTTGGGTTCTACGGCACTGCGCCTGTCGCGCAGCCAGCGGCACCTTCTGACGCGGCGACGCAGGACTTGAGCGGATCGGACACGGTGGACAGGACAAAGCTGGAGGCCGACCTGAATAGCTGCAAGACGGCAGTGAATACTCTGATTGACAGGTTGCAGTCACTTGGGCTATTATCATAAGCCCTTTGGGCGAAAGGAGCGTGAACGATGAACATTAGTGAGTTGATGAAGGGACTAACTGGTTCTTCCGTAGAGATGCGAGGAGGAATCCCAACGGTTGTTGGCAACAATGCATCTGCATCACAGCGTTCCGGCGAACTATACCCACGCGGCTCGTATTTTGATAACACGGGTGCGTTAGTTGGCGCAAACCAGCCGATGGCATGGGACAATCCGTGGAAGCCGAGCGAATCTCCGACGCCGATGTCACCTATTCCGGACTGGTTGCAGAAGCAACTGACACAGGCAGGTGGAATCGGGGCAGGAGGAATAAATCCTTCTTTCGGAAGCACGGCCCGCTTGGGGCCGAGTGGGATGGGCTACGATGCGAACGCACAGAAGATGGCGGAGCGGGAACGACGTGAGATGCTGAACCTGTTGGGGCGTGAGCGACAGGGCTTGCAGACGCCGGGCCTGATGCAGACGGCAACGAGCGGGTACAACCAGATGGCGAGCGGCAAGTTGCAGCCGTATTCACCGGAGACCATCAACATGCTCTTGGGGCGTGAATACAGTGCGGCTGGTGCGGCACAACAGCGGGCACAAGGCCAGACACGCCAGAGCTTGGGCGCACGTGGCCTGTTGGGCGGTGGCGTGGAGCAAGGTGCGATGAACCGGATTGCGAGCCAGGGTGCCCAAGCCCGGCAGGAGGCACGGACGAACATTCTGCCGCAAGCGTTGTTGCAGAACTTCATGGCACGCGAGCGCGGCATCAGCGGTGCAGGCGGGTTCGCTTTGGGTGCGGCTGCGGCACGGCAGCCGTATGTATCGCAGGAGGCGAACTTGCGGGCGAACACCCAGTTTATGGGGCGTGAGCCTTCCTACGGCTCGGCAGGTGGCCGGACAGCGGCGACGGGCCGTGTGGGCACCAGTTCGCTCAATGCAGCCCCGCCACGCTTGGTGATGAGAAAAGCATAAGGAGGTGAACTATGCCGGTTATGTATTCAGCACTTCGGCCTACGGGCGAATGGAAGCCGGGGCGTCGTGAACACGAGGAGGCCCTTCGTGCGGACGACCTTCGGCGCGGGTTGCAGCAGTACCTTGCCGAGACGCGGATGGCGCAGCAGGCCAACCAGTTCGGGCAGGAGATGGAGTTCCGGAAGATGGCCGAGTCCAACGCTGGAGATCGGTTCAGGACTGGGCTGGAGCAGAGCAAAGAACTGACAGAGAAAGGATGGGAAAAGAATGCAGAACTGGCTGGTCTAACTCGTAAGCATCAGACTGAATTGCAAGGACAGAATCAGGACTTCATGAGGGACAGGTGGAGCGTCGAAGATAAGAGACGAGAAGCAAAGGAGCCGTCACTCTATGACAAGTTCATTTCCGGCGTAAGTAAGATATACGGGCTTCGGGAGCAGGGATTGAGAACGCAAATGCTCCAGAAGCAGCTTGAAACGATGGGTCAAAAACAACCAGCAATAGACGCCTTGGAAGCTGGAACTCGGAGATTGATTACCGGCCAGACTACTCTTGAAGATGAGGTCGAACTGAATCCAGAGTTAGAGAAGTATTTGAGGAACGTAGTTACCCCTCAACAGAAGGCGGCTACAGAGCAAGCGGCTAAATCCGTATCTGAGCAACTTGATACTGCTCCTATTAACGCTCCAACAACACAGGTTGGGGCAAGGCTTGGTAACTATGTGAACGCGAGAGAAGTCTTAGGACGCCCGTGGGGTTCTGGAGAACAGGCGAGTTTTGAACTAAGCCAACATGCCGACCTCGTGAGAAACAGGCCAGACCTTGTTGTTGGGCAAGCGGCTCCAAGCATCAGGGCTTTTTATCAATCTGGATGGCCCCGTGCAAAGGCAGGGGGGGCAACGAAGAAACAGTATGCTGATGAACTGATTTCAAGTGGTGTTATTGACATGCTTGCATCGCGTCCTGAATTCATGGCAGACACACCAGAGAAACAGGCTATGGCTGTCAAGACGCTTATTGCAATTCTGCGTCGATGGGCATCAGACAAGAGCAAGAGGTAAACTATGCCAGTCCTGAACTTCGGAACACGGGCACCGGCGTATTTACGGGCCGGTACAAAGCTGGCCGGGCGCACTACCGACGAGTTGGTGCAGGACGATACGGGCGGGCTTGGTAGCCAGTTCTTGAGCGGCTTGGGCCGTGTCGGGACGTGGCTTAGCTCGCTTGAGTTCGGTGTCAAGAACCTGCTGATGGGGAACCCGGAAGGGGCACTACGCAACGTGGGCGACTTGGTGACTGGCCTGCCGACGCTCGGCTTGTATCAGCCCCAGTGGATGCAGATGGCAAGGCCGCAGGACAGGCCGGAAGCTACGGACGTGATGCGGCATTACGGCATTGCTCCACCCCAGTCTGCGTTGGGCAGGTTCGGTATCAACGTGGCTGGCGGGATTCTCCTTGACCCTCTTTCGTACATAGGACTCCCGGTATCGGCGGCGGCGAAGCGCTTGGCGAAGGCTGGCGGGAAGCTGGCGAAGGGGCGTGTGTTTGCCGACGCGGCGACGGACGTAGGCCGGAAGGTGCTGGCCGAGAGGACTGGCGAGATGTTCAAGGCGCTGGCTGCCAAGCCGTTCTGGAGCCGTGCGTTGAAGGAAGGCGGCGAAGGGACGGCGGCAAAGCTGATGAACGTGGCCCGGCGTGGTGCTGCGAGCGAGTTGGCAGAGGAAGTCTTGAAGGCCGCTCCGGCGGACGCTGCCCGTCTGTTCAGGATGCCTGGGATCCGTGCTGGCCTACCGTTCACGACAGGCCGGATGGTGCGTCCGTCTCTCAAAGCCCCGTTGGGCGAGTTGGGTGAGGAGGCGGTGAAGTCGATGCGCGGGCCGTTGGGTTCGCTGGCCCGGTGGACGGTGCCTGGTATGGCGGTTCGCGTGGGCAGGAAGGTGGCCCCTGGGACGACAGCGGCAGCGGTCGAGTCTGCCCAAGCTGCCGGGAAGTGGATACGCGAGTCGTTCAGCAAATACAGCGGCGACGTGCCGGACGAAGCCAAGCGGTGGGCGAGAGACTTGGACGACGCGGTTCCCGTCCGTAACGCCGATACGGCGACGAAGATAAGCAAGTACGCCGACTTGGGCGAGGATGTTGACAAGTTTGTCGGGCGTCGTTACA
>Ga0272443_10004198_pt1 | contig 15998 bp, 12 predicted proteins | sample SSMAcet12_FD_193581 | JGI IMG/M metagenome (GOLD analysis project Ga0272443, IMG submission 193581) | Marine sediment archaeal communities from Little Sippewissett salt marsh, Falmouth, MA, United States - SSM-Acet-12 | ecosystem: Environmental > Aquatic > Marine > Wetlands > Sediment ... | reverse complement strand
ATTAACCTACGGCAAGGAAGAGGACAAGATGGGTATCCGCGCCTCCGCCACCCGTGAACTGATCTTTGAGGACTGCGAAGTCCCCGCTGAAAACATGATCGGGCGTGAGGGCGAAGGGTTCATGGTTGCCATGAAAACGCTCGATAAGAGCCGTCCGGGTGTGGCTGCACAGGCGCTCGGAATCGCCCAGGGCGCACTGGACCTCGCTGTTCAGTATGCCAAGCAGCGCGAGCAGTTCGGCCAGAGCATCGCCAGTTTCCAGGCAATTCAGAATATGCTAGCCGACATGGCCACAGAGGTCGAGGCAACCCGTGCGCTTCTCTACGCCACCACCCGCATGATCGATGAGGGAGTGAAGAGCTTCTCCAAGGAATCGGCGATGTGCAAGGTGAAGGCTGCGGATGTCGCGATGAAGGTGACCACGGACGCCGTGCAGATCTTCGGCGGGTACGGCTACATGCGCGATTACCCGGTTGAGAAATTCATGCGCGACGCGAAGATCACCCAGATATACGAAGGCACGAACCAGATTCAGCGTCTAGTCATCGCCCGCAATATTATCAAGGAAGCCGGCAAGATCAGCTAGACCTTTTAGTCATCCTGAGCGATGCGAAGGATCTTTGTTTTATGTGGCCCGGACAGCTTGATGTCCGGGTTTCTATTATGCTGTTCTGTATGTTCTTGTTCTTGTCTAGCAGGGTTACATGTATACATGGGGACATGTTCTCTTTTTGTGCAGCAAAAAGGTACGTGTCCCTTTTCGGGTATGATGATAAACAGCCGTATGAAACCCGGGACTGATCCGCCAAAGGCGGACAAGCGTCCCGGGCCACCCAGTATGTAGCCCGGACATGCCTGTCCGGGAATTCAGAAACTGTCACTCATCTCCCACTGAAATATGTAGCCCGGGGTCACCGAACCCGGCACTTGTGGTAGTATCTTTTATCCGATAAATGGACAAGGGGGTGATCATGGCACGTGTGCGGATTGACGACATCGTCGAAGCCGTGGAACAGGAGATGAAGGTAGCGCTAGGGCAGACGGTCGAGGAGATGTGGCCCGATCTCGCTCCGGTCGATCGCAGCGAACTGCTCAGGACATTCCGCCGGAAACTACGAGCCCAGTTCCGCGACTGGACTCACGTTCCCGACAAAACAGTCGACACCTACTAAACCTGCCCGGTGGTTTCAGCGGTTATCCTGCATTCCACTGGACCACCCGAAATACTCTTCGAACCGCTTGATGCTCTTTGGTGTTCGTACGCGTTTCGGGTCACGCCATTCGCGCATCAATTCACGCACTTCAGTCATATCCGGATCCTCAGGATCATGGCTAAGCAGCATGTGCAGGCGCCGCTCCTTCTCCATGGAGTACAACGCCAGCCAGGCCTGGACAGGGTTGGCACTCCACACAGCATCATAAATTCCGCTGCCATCCCCCGAAAAAAGAGCGCTCATGAATTCGGTTCCATCAACGGCGATACGAAGCCATTGCCGAGGCCAGTTCGGGACCCGCGAACTGGCCGTAGCCTGAACACAGGCATTCACTTTCGTCTGGATGGCTTCGTAGGTAACCATCCCAACAAATACACCGCGTGCTGATACTGTTTCCAGTTCGTCTCGGAGCTGTTCATACGGTGCCGGGTAGATATAAACAGAGACCAGGTCGTTCGCTCGCAGCAACATCCCTTTTGCACGTTCGTACACCTGCTCAACGGTGGAGAGGGCGTAGATGTGGTCGTCCCAGCCTTCGCTGCGAATGGACTTCAGATTTTTTTCCGCACGGGTTAAACGCGCTCTGAACCCCTCTTCAAGTTGATGGATAAATTCATCATAGGGTGTAGCGCGCAGGAGCTTCGTTTCCCCCTGCTGTTTGAGCAAGGCCCCCTTTTTCTCCAGCGCATCGACTGCACGATAGATGTAGGCCGCAGGCTTTCCGAGCTTTTTGGCGAGTCCGTACCCACTCTGGGGGGAATCCGCGAGCAGGGCGATGTAGACCTGCGCCTCCATCGGGGTGAATCCCAGCTCTGTCAGGCTTTGGATGATCTCTTCATTCATGGGAAATGTTCCTCTAAGGCTGGTGGAGTCTCCCGGAGCGAAAACACAGCTCCAGGAGAACAGGACTGGCAAAACGGCACCACCCATCAGTATAATACTATCAATAGGTAGTAATATCGTCTATTAGCGGTTGATTTTCAAGTGCCGGTGAGAATCCCTGCGAAAAAATCACCTTGAAAGGGGGGAATCGTGAGTCGTTTTTCCGCGATTGCAGGCCACTCTCTTCTCATTCTTCTGCCACTGCTTTTCAGTTCACGTAACGCTCAAGCTCAATTCGGTTTCCTTGAGCACACCCTCTCGGATACGTGTGCGCAGGCGGCTTCCGTCAATGCTGGAGACCTGGATAACGACGGCGATATCGACATTCTGGTCGGTGGGATTGGCACAGGGAATACGGCGTGGTTCGAAAACCTCGGTTCAAAGCAATTTGCTGAGCACGAGTTGTCCGCCACATTCGACCCTCGGGATGTGAAGGTTGCTGATTTGGATGGTGATCTTGACATGGATGCAGTCGCAGCTTCCTACTGGTCAAACGGAATCAGTTGGTGGGAGAACGAAGGCGGGGGCGTGATGACCGAGCACCTCGTCTCGGACACAACAAATGGAGCACATACTCTGGATGTGTTTGATGCGGACGATGATGGTGATGCGGATATCGTCTGTGCGGCGTGGGACAAGGGTGTTGTTGTTTACGAGAATGACGGTTCCGAGAATTTCACCTGCCACACGTTGGGAGCACTGGTAGAGGGATTGAGCTGCGTCCACGGCGTCGATTTGGACCAAGATGGCGATTTTGACGCGATAAGTGCACACTATAACGGGAACAAGGTCAGTTGGTGGGAGAATTGCGAGACGGAGCATGTAATTTCCTCTTCGGTCAACGGGGCTCATTGGGTTGACGCTGCGGACTTCGATCTCGACGGTGATTTGGACATTATCTGCGCAGCCTACAACATCAGCACGGTATTCCTCTACGAGAACGATGGGTCTGAGCATTTCACCGAAAGGGAAATCGCCAGTCTTGGCGGCACAAGCTGGGTCCAGGCAGTAGATATGGATAACGACGGCGATTCTGATTTTCTCCTGACAGGCGAGACTGCTGACCAGGTGAAATGGTTCGAGAACGATGGCGCCGGCTCTTTCACGGGACACTTGATTGGAGACGACATTGATCGTGCGTTCGGTGGGTGGGCGGTTGATCTCGATGAGGATGGCGACATGGATGCCTTGGCTGTCGCCATCGATGGTTACAAGCTGTACTGGTATGAAAACGACTATGAACAGCCGCAAATAGTCGACTTCTCATTGACGCCGATCTGCGCCATTCCCGGCGAGGAGACGATTGTCATCGAGGCTGAAGTGCGAAACCTGGAGGAGCACAACATTTCGGTTTCGGTGACGATCACAAACGAAGATTCGAGCCAGACTGAGGAGATCACCCTGTACGATGATGGCCTCCATTCAGATGGCGATGCAGATGACCAATTCTGGGGCAATTCTTTCACGGCTCCCGAAGAACAGTGCTTCCATTCCGTTGACATTCACGTCGAGGATCTGGACACCGAAATCATCAATTCGGATTTGTTGTCGGGCACCTTCACTACTGCAGGTCCGTTGACTCTGGACTCGCTCCTGGTCATCTCGGGCGATGTGACCGATCTGCAACCGGGCAGCATGATCGGTTTTGATATAGAGGTGTTGAATGAAGGCGCCGTGGGTGCGGTCACAGATGTCGAAGCGGTTGTAACTGTGATCAGTGAGAACTCCTATTTCCGTGGCGGGGTTATGGTGAAGACATTCGCGTTGGCCGATGTCGCGGCGGGCGAGACGGTCACCAGGGGTCGGTCAATGTACGCGGTCGTTGATCCGGCGTTTGATCCTGCGGATGAACTGGCATTCCGTCTGGATTTCTATTCGCATGGGAGTCTCTTCTGGACCGAGGAAAAAAGCATTCCGGTGCAGCCATTGTCAGTGGAGGGAGAACCGGGATCAGGGATTCCCTGTAGTTGGAGCCTCGCCGAGCCCTACCCAAACCCGTTTAACGCATCTGCGATGATCACGTTTGAGGTTGCGCAGACCTCGAGAACCGAGTTGACGCTGCACGATCTTCTCGGACGAGAAGTGGTTACTCTGGTTCGAGGTGAGCTGTCCGCTGGAAAACATCTCATCAATTTCAAACCGGAGCAGCTGAGCAGCGGAGTTTACTTCCTCCGCATGAAAGCTGGGAACGGAGTGACCTTCTCGCGAAAGCTGGTCTATTTGAAATAACGCAGTTTCCCAAGAGTTTTTAATGAATCTCCGCGGGAGGGGCTCTGTTTAGCCTCTCCCGTTTGCCATCCAGCGTGAAACTTATCCTCGATAATGTCGGTCTCTCAGTGGCGTGAGTGGATCAAGGTCAACATATTTCTCACAACAAAGTTCCTATTTTACCCATCTGAGCGGTTTGCGACAGGGGAGGCAGGATGCGGATAGCGGTTGCAGGTGCGACGGGACTCGTTGGTGGGGCAGTTCTCGACTGGCTGGGACAACCGGAATGGGCGGGAACTGAAGTCGTTCCTTATGCAACTTCCGGCAACGGCAGGACGGTGATGTGCGGCGCGCAGGAACTTCAGGTTCAGGCGCTTCCCACTGAACCGCCGGACGTCGATTTCGCGTTTCTGGCTATTCCCAACGATACTGCCAGGGCAATTGTTCCTGCATGGACAAAAGCTGGAATCCGCATCGTTGACAAATCCTCAGCCTACCGTCTCGATCCGAACGTCCCGCTCGTGGTTCCCGAGGTGAACGGTGATCGTATCACTAGGGAAACCTACCTGATCGCCAATCCGAATTGCTCAACGATTCCACTGGCTGTTGCACTGCAGCCCCTCCGCAAGGCTTACGGAATTCGGCGCGTTGATGTCGCCACCTATCAAGCGGTAAGTGGCGCCGGGTTCGAGGCTGTGAAAGCATGGCAATCAGAGATCAAAGGCGCCCCGCTGGGAAATAGCCCATTTCCGCAACAAATTCATGGCAACGTAATTCCTGCAATCGGTTCCGCTGATGAGCAGGGTTGGTATACCGAGGAAACAAAGGTTAATCTTGAACTTCGGAAAATTCTCGATGACGATTCCATGGCTGTAGCCTGCACAGCGGTTCGTGTTCCCGTGATGGCGGGTCACAGTGAGGCTGTGGTCGTCAAGCTCGGCAGGGAGACAACCATCGAGGAAGTGCTCGAAGTACTCGGTGCGGAACCTGCGCTGACACTCGAACGAGATCCCCGCATTCCGTTAACCCCGCTTCAATCAGAGGGCAACGATAACATTTTTGTCGGCCGAGTCCGCATAGACCCGTTCGACAGGCGACGTGTCCACCTCTGGGTTGTTACCGACAATCTGCGCAAGGGCGCGGCGACCAATGCCATACAAATTCTCCGTCGCTGGATAGACGTGATAGGTGAGTAATAAGGTGTAAGGACCCTTGAAAAAGGAGCCCGACAGATGAAACGCATTCTTATCGTGACGCTGTTGTTGTTGATGGCCAGCAGCGTATTCGCTCAGGGCGAACTTCAACAATCCGAGAAATTGACTCTCTTCATATTCCCGGTCCGCTACGAATCCAGAGTAGACGATTTCAAGGCAGAAGACCGCGCCTGGGCGCGCGAACAGTTCTTTGAGACGTTCGTTACAACGTTCGAGCGGTTCGATTTTGTGGAACTCAAGGGCGAAGCGAACATCGATTCCTTCCTCGCGAACGCCGACCAGTACATGGCTGAGCATGCCCGCGAATTTGTTCAGAAACGCAAGGAGCCGAATGGGCGGATCGGAGAGGTGATGGTTACCCTCGATGATTTGATCGCAGCCATCGAGAATGGTTTCGCATTCGTTCCCGTATTTGACGAAGTGAAAATCGTCGAAAAGAAGGATGAAGAACCCCAGTATTTCGTTGATTTTCATATCGACATCTGGCGAACCTCCACAAAAGAAAAGATTGGTACGGTAAACGCCTCCTCTGAGGGAATCGGTGCGATCCTCGGCGCTTTCAAACAGATGGCGACCGGCCAGATGGGGACAGTGTCAGGCAAGGACGATGAGGAAAAGAGACTGCGCCAGGATCTTCACAGCAAGGTGGACGGCATCTACGAAGACCTGAAGACTCAGATCAGCGGGATGTGGGAATTCAGTCTTAAAGCCGTCGCGTATGATACAGGATTGAACGGGTACAGCATCGACCTCGGCAAGGATTTTGGAGTGCGCCACGGCAAACAGTATAAGACGTGGTCGTTGAATGATGAGGGCAAACCCTACAAGATGGGATCATGGGGGAAGGTCCGCAGGGTCGAAGAGGCATCCAGCAGAATTCAGGTTCTCATCGGGCGCCCCGGTCCGGGTGATCAGGTTATTGAATATCCCAAGGCCGGACTCAACATCGGCGTGCTGGGAGGAATCGTTCCGTTCAGGCTTAAAGGATTTGACAACATCGGTACAGCAATCAACCTGCTCGATCCAAACCTGATTTTCACCTTGCCGGAGGACAGCGATGCGGACCGGCTGATGCTCGGACTTAACGCGGAATACGACATCGCGTGGATCACCAGTGTCAACGAACTCTACATCGTCCTCGAGGGAGGATGGATACCCGTGAACGGTTTGTGGGTGTATGAGGGCATGGGCGGTGTCCGTAAGAAATTCCTCTTCCGCAGGCTGGGAGTCTGGGGAACGGTTAAATTTGGCGGCATTGGCATAAACTTCATCGACACGGACATTTTCGATGATGAGGATGTCGAAGAGGGAGATGACGCCACGGTGATCGGCGTCGGAGTCGATGTGGGTGGCGAGTTCTGGATTACGCCCGATTGGAGGATGACGGGTCAAATCGGGTTTGCGGGATTCCCGGAGCAAATCGTTCTGATTGCTGCAGACCCATCGGATGGTTGGAAACTTAAAAATGCACGCATCGCCAGCGCTGGGGTAACGTTCAGCTTTGGGGTGTCACGGACATTCTAGAAATCTCGGACAGGCATGTATAAACTCGTGGCCCGGGCAACTTGATGCCCGGGTTTCTATTATGCTGTTGTCCTGAATCCGGAAATCCATACTTGGGGGGCGCGTGCTTTCTTGAATTCCCGGACAGGCATGTCCGGGCTACATACTACGTGTTTGCGACGGGTGGCCCGGGACTTTAGTCCCGGGTTTCATAATGGACGACGAAATTGCTTCGTCACAACTTTCGGTTGTTCCTCGCAATGACACACTGATCCACCCTAACCACTATCTACTTCAGAACTTCCAGGTAAATCGACCTCCCCAGCGAAGAAATCTCTGCCCACCGTTTGCGAAGCTCATCAATGCTCTGGCTCGAGGCGATGGCGAACCGGGGCGCATCCTCATCATTCTCAAGTGGAAGCGATCCCCGCTTGCCGATTTTGGTAATGATAAGCAGGATCTCCCACCGCCGCAATTCCAGATAGGCTTCCGATGCAGAGTGCCAGCGATCATCCCCGTTCTTCTCTGCCAGAGACAGCAACCTTGATCCAATTGGGTGATGCCACCATTCACCAGGCTCGATCCCCAATCGCCATCCCGCCATGGTTGCGGCGAATTCAAAGTCCATCATTCCGCCGAGAGCTTTCTTGATCGGGATTCGTCCGCTCAGGCTTCTGGTCTGTTCCGCGGCCTTGTGCCGGGCGTAGTCTACCTGTTCCCACACATCTGGATTCTCAGGCTTGGCTGTGCTGAACGCTTGAAGGGTTTCGAAGGTTTCATTGCCAATGGAATCTGAGCCAGCTACAAACCGCGCCCGGGTCAGTGCCATCTTCTCCCACGGCTGAGCGCGGGAGGTGAGGTAATCCCTCATGCGGGAAACTGTGCTCACCATTGGCGAGCCGGAACCCTCAGGCCTGAGCCTTGCATCCGGCTGCAACCGTCCGCCGAGGGCAAGATCATTCATCAGTTGAGTGCCGAGCTTGACAGTTTCAGCGACCTCTTCCGCGCTGCCATCTTCGCAGACCAGCATCAGGTCAAGGTCTGCATCCGGGGCGAGTTCACCGCCACCCCATTTGCCGAGTGCGAGCAGAGCGGTGGGGCGTGGGAGGGAGTTCAGGCGTTCCCCAGCGAATTCCTGTACCGTTCGATCAACGGCATTGGACCATCTCGAGGTCAGCCCGGAAGCATCGAGATCGTTGACGAGGAAACGCTCACCCAGATGGAACAGATAACTTCCCAGTCTTTTGTTAAGGTGCTTCTGATCGGAAATCCCCTCCACATCAAATTTCCATTCCTTCAGCCCCAGCTTTTCCCACAGGCTTGGGTGGTCGTGGGTCTCTTCGACCAGGCGTGGACCGAACAGCATCAGGCGCGTGATTTCTCGCAGGGCGTCCGGGTTCCTGCCAAAGACCGATCGCCAGGGTTCCGCCCCTCCGAAGGAAGTGATTGCCGATTCAAGGCGCAGCAATGCGTCGGATCTATCGGGATGCCCAGCCAGGACGGCCGGATCAAAGAGACCTGCCACTCCGCCCTGTCCCCGTGCAAGGCGGCGGAGTGCGGAGATGGCCTGCGGATCATCAACGTCCAGCGAGCTGAGGGAACCCTCGTTTTCCTCTCGCTGCGGATCAGTGATGCCGGCTGCGATAAGGTGAAGGTCGCTGTCCATGGGGAGGTATTTTGAGACGAGTTTTGATACCGCAGCCCGGTGCTCGGACCAGACCTTTTCGAACTCGTCCGGTGTCAATCCGAGAGCATAACTAAGCCTCAGGTGAGCGGACGTACCGGCAGGAGGAGCGACGAATCGGGCGCGTCCCTCTTCCACCTGCAACACGTGCTCGATCCTGCGTGCAAAAAGATACCCCTGGGAGAGGATTTTGCACTCCCGGTCCGTGTGAAGTCCCAGCTCGCCTGCTTTATGGATAAGGTCGAGAATCGTTCCGCGGCGCAATTCCTTGTGGGTTCGACCTTCCGTAAGCTGTATGGCGGCGATGTGGAATTCAACGTCACGGATACCGCCCGGCCCCCGTTTCACATCCCGTGTTCTTGCGGTCCCGTGAACAGAGATCAAGGCTTCTGCGACCTCCTCGATTCGCCGTTTCGGGTCCATCTTCGTTCCGAAGAGAAACGCGTCCAACAATTCCTGGAACCATTTCGGCATTTCACCCGCAATCGCCCTGGCGCGCAGGTAGGCGATTCTCTCCCACGGGGCTGACCTCTGGAAGAAGTAGCGCTCAACCTCGGATAGCGGAAACAGCAGTGGTCCACCAGCTCCCTCGGGACGAAGGCGCAGGTCAACGGGATAGAGAGGATCCGGACGGTGCTCGACGATGCGGCTGATCCAACTGCGGACGAGGCGGTCTCCCTGAGGACCGGTGAGACCGGCAGGGGCAAAAAAGACAGGGTCGATGTCGCTGGCTGCGTTCAGCTCCCGGCCACCCCATTTGCCCATCGCCATCATCAGGGGTGGTTCCTCTTCTCCAAGCACATCCCGTAACGCAGATCGGCTCACTTCATCGGCCAACCGTGCAAAATCGGTAGCCGTCGAAGCAAAATCGGCAAATCCCAAACGCTCTTTCAGCACAATACGCAGCCATGAGAGATGTTTAAATCTGGCCAAGGTGGTGTTGTCTGAGGGGCTGGGCAGCAGCGGATCGTGACTCTCCGAAATTTCGAATAAGTCTTCTAAAAACATTGGATTGCGCACAACGAGATCAACAGGAGCATCACCGGAGGCGAGAAGAGCCAGCAAAGTGTCGCGCTCGTCCGCTTTGCCCTTAACCAACACGGGTTCAACAACCTCTCTGGCCTGTTCCAGCCTGATCAGACGCAGAAAATGGGTTTGTTGGTCTGGAAGTCCTTCGAGGGCCTCGCGTGCCGTTTTTTCTTTGGCAGGTTCTATGTGAGGGGCATGCTCCATGGGCGGCAAGGTAGTTTGTCTGAGCTCGGGCGGCAACGCTGGCAAGCCATTTGCACAGTTGATTTACTGGAGTGGGTCTCCCTTTTCACCTTGGGTGGGGCGAGTGAGTGGTTTGTCGAGATGCATTCCTATGCTTACTTTAGCGAACCATTCAAAGGCTGCCAACAGGTGGCCGGAAAAGTTGTAGAGTCAAACCCCCAGGGAGATTCGGGATGAAGCTCAAGTCTGAAAGACATGGAACAGTAGTCGTCATTGAATTGAAGGGCAAAATCATGGGTGGCCCGGACTCCACGATTTTTCGTGATGAGTTGAAAAGCCACCTTGATGCCGGCATCAAGAAGGTCATCGTGGACCTCGGAAAAGTTGACTGGATGAACAGTTCCGGTCTTGGAATCTTGATCGGCGGATTGACGACGGTGAAAAACGAAGATGGCGAAATGAAACTCGCCCGAGTCACCGAAAAGATCAAATCGCTACTCATGATCACCAAACTCGTGCAGGTTTTTGATTCCTACGATTCTGTAGAGTCGGCGATTGCATCGTTTGCCAAGTAAGGGTGTTCTCTTGCTGAAACACCCTGCTCCGGACCTCAGGAACATTGCGTGAAACCAACGTTTGTTCAGGAGATTAACGGCACTTTGACGTTACTTCAGGAGTATCGTCAGCTCCTTCAGAAGAGCATGGAGGAGCAGCCGGATGACGTGCAATGTCGTGACGTTCTGGACCGACTGCCACTGCTTGAGAATAAGCTGGCACAAATCCTGCAAGGGTTTGAATTTCAGGTAGAGTTCGACCTGCTTCGTGACACGGCGATGTTGCTTGCAAGAGCCGTGGATGAAGATCAGGTGTTATCGGCGATCCTCGAGGGGTTGAAGAAAGCAATCCCCTACGATGCCGCCGGGATCTTTCTCATTCGAGACGACCCCGACAAAGGGGGAGCGACCATTCTGGCTCAAAAAGTGCTCGGCTATCCGAAGGCTCTGTTGGCCTACGATCGGTTCCGCCAGAAGGTGGACGAGGGCATCCTCGGATGGGTAATCCGAAATGCCGAGGGCGAAATCGTGGATGATGTGCTGGCGGATTCGCGGTACATCATGGCGCGTGAAGAGACCCGGAGTGAAATCGCGGTGCCGATCATCAGCAAAGGTGACGTGGTTGGCTGCATCAACATGGAAGCCGATAAAAAAGGCGCATTTCGGCCTGACAGCCTGAGGTTGCTGGAAAACCTCGCCAGCTACGCCGCCATCGCACTTGATCGCACCAAGGAAAACAGGCAGTTGGTTGCTGCTCGTGAGATCAGGCGGGAGCTTGAGATTGCCCGCCAGATTCAGATCAATCTGCTGCCTCATACCGCTCCCAGAATGACGGGGTACGACATTGCGGGAAGGAATGTGCCCTCCACTGAGGTGGGGGGTGATTATTACGATTTCATCTCGATCAACAGCTCGGACCTCGGCCTCGTCATCGCTGATGTCGCTGGCAAAGGGATTGCCGCAGGACTGGTAATGTCCGGGTTGCGCGGAGCCCTTCGAGCGCGGGTGGAGGCGACCTACTCGATCAGTAAACTGGTTGAAGATGTAAATCGGTTTCTGGTTGAATCCACAGGGGCTGAACGGTTTGTTACTGGATTCTACGGGGTTCTGCATTACCCATCGGGCCGCTTGACCTATGTGAACGCAGGGCACAATCCACCGTTTCTCCTTTCGGCGAATGGTGAGGTGAAATGGTTGACCAGATGTGGACCCCTGCTTGGGGTGATTCCCGCTGCGGTGTATGGACAAGAATTTGTTGATTTGACGCCAGGTTCAATCCTGGTGATGTATACAGATGGAATCGTAGAGGCAGGGGGCGAGGCTGGCGAGGAGTACGGCGAGGAACGTGTCGTCCAACTCGTTGAGAGCCTCAAGGGTGAGTCTGCAAAAGTGATCGCCCGAGCCATCGACCGTGAGGCGGTGGAATTCAACCGGAGCCGGGGTGAACTCGATGATCGTACGGTCATCGTAGTAAAACGCGCATGAGTAAAATGCACACACTCGCAATCCCATCGGAGCCCGAAAAGATCGTCGATGTCGACATCTTCGCCGAGGAACGGATTAACCGGATGGGGTTCACCCAGGATCAACGCGATGATATCGCGATTGCCTTGTCCGAAGCGGTTAACAACGCTATCGAACATGGCAACGAAGGGGACCCCTCGAAAACCGTTACCATCGAGCTGGAAGAGTTGAACACCGGCATCAGGATCCGTGTGACCGACCAGGGGGATGGTTTCAACCCCGAACAGGTTGCAGATCCCACCGACCCGGACAACCTCCTTGCGGAATCCGGACGAGGCCTACTCATCATTCGCCATCTAATGGATGAGGTCAATGTGATCCCCACGAAGAAGGGGACCAAAGTGGAGATGTTCAAAAAGTATATGGCGAGCTGACGAACCTGACATTCGACGCGTGCCACGTAATGCTTTTACGGCGCGGCGAAAATATTTGAAGCCCGGACATCCAACTGTCCGGGTTTCTTCATTTCTGATAAATCATGTTTTGTTAACATCACCAGAGGGCACCGCTTGTTAGAAGAGGACGGAGAGCAGTAGTCTGGCGGTCCAGTCGTGCGTTTGTCCGTGCTCGAGTGTCAACGTCTGGTTGGAGTAGGAAAACTTCGTGTGGATGGATTTGGTGAGTGACCACCCTGCCGCAAAGCTCCAGCGGTTGACGCCCATCTCCCAGATCGTCGAGGAGCCGTCGCCGGGGTCGTTCATTACGAAGGGGCGGAGCATGTCCCAGCGGCCTGCCGCGTACCCACCGTGACTCTCGTTGAAGTGCCAGATCACGTCCACCCAGCCTGTTGCGAGTAGCGGGATAGTGGTTGCAGGAGTCGTTCCAGCCACGTTGACCGGCACAAAAGTGGTATCGCCATAACGTGGAGCAGACCAGCGGCTTGCCAGCGCCTCCCAGACAATCTCAATCGGTTTCCAGTCGTAACGCCCATCTAAGCCAAGAAGCGTCTGGCGGTATTTGGTGGGATTGCCCAGCAGCGGCACAAGCTCCGGATCCTGGCTCATCCATGATCCCCAACAAACCGAGAGGCCGTGGCTGACATCATCGTTCAAATGGTGCACAAGCCGAGCTGTGGCGGCGTAGGTGAAAGCGTTCGTCCATTCGCGCGAGGTGCTGGGAGTAGCATCCGTAATTGCCAGCATCCACTCCCACCCTCCGGTGGTCGTTGCCCAGTCCATGCGCAGCCCGGTTGAGAGTCCCTCAAACCCAAGTGCCGTCACACCAACGTCGTCCACACCGTAGATGCCCCCAGATCCGGCGGAGGGCCAGTAGCCCCGTGTGTCCGAGAGGTCCAGCAGCCACGAGTAGGCTAGCGGTCGTGTGAGAAACGTCCGCTCATGGGGAATCAGCTTCGAGTTCTCGATGCCGAAGGGGGTGGGGATTCGTCCGAGGGACAGGCTGAAGAGGCCCGGGTCCGGCGTCCAGTTGAACGCGAGGATGCCAAACCGGGGAGCGCGCAACCGACCATCACCTTGCAGGTCGCTGAGGATTTCCATTTCCACGTTCGACCATTCGCCCACAGGCGCATACCCGAACAGATGGAACTCCTGTATCGCCAGATGCCCGTGGTAGAAATCGTAGGGCATTTCGGTTGCCGCGAAAGTCACCTCTTCGCCGCCACCACCCATCACGAAATCGAGGGAGCCGTTGAGCGATACCTGTGCGCTGGAGGGCACGGCAATTGCCATGCACAGAATGACTGTGCAAATGGACAGGTTTATCGCTCGTTCCTTCATAGCAATCCCAATAAAATCAAGGAATTCAAAGACTAACCCGTACACACCTCACCCATGAGGGTCCAAACCCCCTCTTCTTCATCGGCGGAGAGGGGGTTAAACTTGAGTGAACTTCTGATTATTTCGGTACTTCGCTTCTCTCTGTTTCAGGCTTCCGTGGATTTCATCTGGGTCTGGTTTTTCAGAACCCAGACGGTTCTGCCGGCGTTTTCCACAGCGTCCTTGAACTCCCTGACATTCCCGTCCTCTTCCTCAGCAAGCAGAATAATTTGCGGGGTCGAGGTTTCCGCCAGAATCCGTTTCGCCAATTCCGCCTTGATCGGCTCGTCGTACACCTTCTCCGCGCCTATCGCCATGGGAAGCATGGAGGCGCCGATGCCCGCGATCACCGAGAGCGCGGGTGCCACAACCATATCCTCCGGTGACACACGTTCGACTTCCCGCACTCCACGTTCCGGGCGGAAGAGCCGTGCGATGCGCTTGTCCACCGGGAGCACTTCGATGGTGTCGTTCAACGAGGGGATCGTGACCGACCAGTGCAGCTCCTTTTCGATGCGCGCTTTCCACGCCTGCAAATTCTCCGGCTCGCCATGAACAAGGAAGGTTCTTGTTGGTTCAACCATCCTCTTCATCCACGGCAACATCTCTGTGTAGTCGGCATGCGCGGAGAGGCTGGACATATTGACAATCTCAGCCTTCACCTGCACCATCTGTCCGTGGATCTTTATCTCCTTCTCTCCCTCGAGCATTCTGCGCCCACGGGTTCCCTCGCCTTGGTATCCAACGAGCAGGATCGTGTTTTTGTGGTCAGGTAGACGGCGGGCAAGATGGTGGAGGATACGTCCAGCGGTCGCCATGCCCGAGGCGCTGATGATGATACAGGGCTTCTTGCGGTCGTTCAGCGTCATCGACTCTTCGCGGGATTCGAGGAAGTGCATCTCCGGACGGCGGAAGATGCGCGACTCGCGAACGCCGAGCAGCGTCTGAAGGTCCAGCTCTTCCTGATGTTTCCGCGACATCTCGGTGACCTTGATCGCCATCGGGCTGTCGAGGAAAACGTCGATGGGATCAATGCGCCCCGAATCGATCAGTTCCGCGAGGTAGTAGAGGAGTTGTTGGCTTCGTCCCACGGCGAAGGCGGGGATCACAACCATGCCGCCGCGCTCTACCGTTCGCTTGACCACATCTTCGATTTCCGATAGCGGGTCCGTGTTCCCGTGGACACGGTCGCCATAAGTCCCCTCGAGCAGGAAGTAGTCCGCACCGATGGGCGGCTCGGGGTCCTGCAGGATGGGTTGGTTGAATCGTCCTACATCGCCTGAAAAGACAATCCGGACCGGATGTCCGTTCTCCGTGATCGTCACCTCGACGAAGGCGCTGCCGAGGATGTGCCCGGCGTGATAGAGGCGGACCGTGCAACCGTCGAGCAGATCGTAGCTGCGGTAGTAATCGAGTTTTTTGAACAGGGGGACTACGTTTTCGACGTCCGCTTCGTTATAAAGCGGCTCCGGCACTTCGTTCTTCTCCGGGTTCTCGTGTTTAGAATAATGAAACTTTAAGGCGTGCTTCGCGTCTTCCACCTGGATGTGCGCGCTGTCGCGAATGATCAACTCCGCGATGTCCAGCGTGGCGGAGGTTCCATAGATCGGGCCGTCGAATCCTTCTTTCACCAGTTTCGGGAGGTAGCCGACGTGATCGAGGTGGCCATGTGTCAGGACGACCGCGTCGATAATCTCGGGGTTGATGGGGAACTCGTCCCAGTTCTTCCTGCGCAATTCGCGAAGACCCTGGAACATTCCGCAGTCGATCATCAGGCGGTGTTCCCGTTTTTCGCCTTGCCAAGTGAGCAGATGTTTTGATCCGGTGGTGGTTTGTGCTGCGCCGAGGAAGGTGATGCGAGCCATGGTGCCTCCGTGACGGTGTGAAAAGGCAAATTAGGTGAAACCACCTGAAGCTGCAAGCTGGGCAGGAGCGGGTAGCAAGGTAAGCCTGTGTCAGGCAGACATTTTACATTTGCCTACATACGCTTCACGGATAGCGCGGATTATGTTAAGAAGAATGTCATCCCCCGGTTCAACCAGGGGATCCACGTTTCTGGATTGCCCGGTCAAGTACGCCCAAGGCTGGGTGGCCTCGTTTGCTTGCAAACGAGGTGTATTTTCGTTCAGAACGACGGGTGGCCCGGGATGGCAACCGCAGCCACATCGTGGCAAGCTCGCATGTCCGAAGGACTTGCAATCCCGGGTCTCACTTGGTCGTTTGTTGTT
>Ga0272443_10004196_pt1 | contig 16001 bp, 13 predicted proteins | sample SSMAcet12_FD_193581 | JGI IMG/M metagenome (GOLD analysis project Ga0272443, IMG submission 193581) | Marine sediment archaeal communities from Little Sippewissett salt marsh, Falmouth, MA, United States - SSM-Acet-12 | ecosystem: Environmental > Aquatic > Marine > Wetlands > Sediment ... | reverse complement strand
GCCATCCTTTATGCCAGTGCAGGTTTCATCCTTGGGGTCAAAGTTGCCTTCGCACCCGCTCACGTTGATCGTGTCCATCTTGTCCGCCATTTCGATTTCTCCTTGTGTGGCTTGACTTTCGATTTCTGTTGGCCTGCTACTATTCTTGAGTTTGCGCCAAAAGCGCTGACATCACTTTGCGGATTTTCCACATTGAGTGATCCACCTGATTCTTTGTCAACCCAAGAAAACGGGCAACGCTCGAATTCTTGATGCCGCCAAAATCACGCCCTGCGTCGTCAATCTCAACCAACTCCTGCGGTGGATCCAATTTCAAATCAATGATTCGTGCCTCTCTGTCGCCTAGCTGCTGTTTGGCCTGCTTGATGATACTTTGTACACGCTCAAGGCTTTCCGCGTCATAAATCGCATCTTCAGGCGTTTTTGATACATCCTCGATGTGCGCTGCCATCTCGATTGAAACACGCCCGCCCTCTGGATTGCGTTTTTGGGCCAACTGGCTGCTTACATGATCAGCAAGGGATTTCCGCGCAATGTCCCTGTACCACGCCAGCGGTGATCGGCCTGACTGCTGCCCTTTCTTCTTGACCACCTTCACAATCGCTTCAACCGCATGCTGAACCAGGTCGCCACGGTCGTGGCCGTGGAGACTATATCGCAAAGCAGCGCCATTTGCCGCCTTGTACATCATCGTGATATCGTCTGGGGTGATTTTGCGCCGTGCTTTCACCCGTCCCACCGCCTTTATTCTGACAACGTTTTCCATCTTGCTCTTGCCCCTTTCGCCTGCGATCAAGCAACGCCCTTGATCAGTCGTTTATGAAGGATGCCCATGAGCTGCTTGGGCAGGTCATTCAAATCGTTGACAACGATGTTGTGCTTGTAGTAAGTCTCAACTGCCGTAGTCTGGATGCCGATGCCGACAACCTCGATGCCCTCTGCCTCTGCCTCGGCAACCGCGTCGTGCAGGTCTTGGTACAGAAGCGAACGATTGCGCGTGGGAGCGCAGGGTGAACCATCGCTGAGCACCAGCAGAATCTTGCGCGACTGAGCCTGCTGCGCCAACCGCTTGGCCACAAACCGAACCGCGTCACCGTCATGATTTTCCTGCTTGGCAGAAATCCGGCTCATGGCGAATTTGACAACCTTGTAGGCTTTCCCGAATCCCTTGTACACAGTGTATTCGTTGGGCATCACCCGCGTGTATGCCCGCTCGGTGCCATCTTTGGTCACTGCGTAGTGCCCGTGCGGTGAGTGAAAGCCGATGACCTCAAACGGGATGTCCAGTGAATCGAGTGCTTCTGAGATTGCGATGGCCGACACCCGTGCGGTGTACTCCCTGCTGCCACCCATCGAACCAGACTCATCCACCAGGATTTCGATGGCCGTGTCCATCTTCACACCTTTGACATCGTTGGTGAAGATGTTTTTGTTTCCTGCTTTGACGCTGTGAAGTGCTTCCGTGTCCAGGTCACCTGACTTCTGGTCAACCAGAATCCGATCCTGCGAACGTGCCCAGAGCACCGACCGCAGGCGTGACCGCAAACCACCGATGGCCCGCTTGGCTTCATCCTTGTAGCGCTTGTACTCGCTGGCGCTGCCCTTGGGAGCATCCTTGCAGCTGTCGAGTGCGGCAACCTTGGGATCAGCCAAGTACAGCCCCTTGGCCACCGCCGTCTCCACCGCCCGCTCTTCAATCCAGCGCTCGATGACTTCGCTGAAATCCGGCTCAGGCGTGTCCATCTCGCCACCAACTTCACGATCACAACTGTCGTCGCTGTCGCCGTCCTTGTTCAGAATTTTCTTTGCGGTGCTCTTGTCGCCTGAATCGCCATCGTCACCGCTGTCGCTTTCGTCTCCACCGTCACCCTCGCTGCCGTCCGTCTCGTCACCGTCCGTCTCGGTGTCGTCGCTGCTGCTCTCGCTGCCGCTGTCGCTTCCAGTGTCCGTCTCGTCATCATCGCCCGTCTCGTCACCGTCTGCGCCATTTGCGTCATCCTCGTCACCATCCTCGTCAGCGCCTTCATCCGATCCGTCAGCGCCGTCCGTGTCGGTGTCGTCATCGTCGCCTTCATCCGATCCGGCTGCGCCCTTGCTGCCGTCCGTGTCGGTGTCGTCATCGTCGTCAGCGCCTTCGCCCTCACCGGATTCATCCGACTCGCTGCTGTCGCTGTCGTCAGCGCCGCCCGCGTCACCGTCATCGCCCTCACCCTCATCCGGCTCATCCTCGGCAATCTCTTCAATCCGCCGCAGCGCCTCACGCGCCAACTCCAGCGACTCCTGGGTGGTGGCGGTGCGTGCGCGCTCGATCAGGTCAGCCAAGTTGTTGGTGACGAATTCTTTGATGTCTGCGCCGGTCCAATCGACATCGTGGCCGAATCCCTGGCAAAGCATCTCAAGCGTGAGCATCCTGAATGGCGTGTAGGATTCGCCCTTGGCAATCTTGTCCGCGTGCAGCTTGATCGAAAACTCGATGGAGTGCCGCCGTGCCTGCCACGCGCCCTCATATCTGTCCTTGATCAGAAGCATGTCACCGCTGATGTCCTCAAAGACGTTGAACAGCGATTTCTCTTTGGCGCTGCGGCAGGCGACAACTGCTTGCTTGGGCGTCATCGCCCCTGTCGCCTCGTTTTCTTTCTGCCGCACGACGTGATTGAGTGCTTCGTGATAGAAGTGACCGTCAAGCACCAGCTGGTCTGCTTCGCTCATGTGGTCGGCTGCCATCGGCAGGTTGATCATGCCGGTCATGTCGGTGCTGCAGGACATCGTGTTGAGATTGACCCTGATCCCGAAATTCTTGGAATACACGCGGGCCAATTTCTCGTATTTGCCTGTGAGGCGGTGGTTTTTTCTTGCGGTGGCGCGTCTCATCTGCTTGCTCCCTTATTGATATGTTCCAACCGATATGATGTTACCATAACCGATGCGAAACCAAAAGTCAAGAAAAAAGTTGCCCAAAATCGAATTTTTTTTGGGCAACTCTTTTCCTTGACTCCGCATTAGATGATTTCCACCTTGATGATGCCGTCCACGAATTCCCGATCATCACTGCTGAGCTTGCTCAGCACTTCCAGTTTCGCCGCCCGCCGCAGCCCCAACCGCACCGCTTTGCGCGCCCACCGGATCAAGCGCCGCGTGGACAGCGTGCAGTTGCACTCGTCATTCTTGAGGCCAAACCGCACCTTTTCGGCAACCTTGCGCATCTTGGTGGCGTCGTCACGGCTGATGCCAGACTTCTGGACAACCAGGTCGATTTCCGCCCGCTTGGGCAAGTAGCCTTGTTCCAAGACCACGAAACGATCCAAGAAAGCCTCGTTGAGCAGGTTGGTGCCGGTGTACAGCCCCGTCTCGTCACCGCGCCCGTTGGTGTTGCCGGTGGCGATGATGCGGAAACGCGGGTGCGCGTGGACTTCCCGCCCGCCGTCCTTGTCGAGCACCAGCCGGTGGTCATCCTCAAGGACTGCCTGGAGCACGAACAAGATGTGAGGCGGTGCCGCGTCAAGCTCGTCAACGATGAGCCACCAGCCGTTTTCCATCGCCTGGACCAGCGGACCATCAGAGAATTCCGTGACGTTGTTGCCCGCTTCATCCGTCGTGAGCGCCATCTCACCCTCGAAATTGGCGCTGCGGACATCGCCGCGCATGTTGAGCCGCTTCATGGGCTGGTTGATCAGCGCCGCCAACTCTTTGACGTTGTGCGTCTTGCCGCAGCCGGTGGGCCCAACCACCATGACGTTGTCGCCCTGCTCGATGCTGAGCGCCAATTCCTCAAGCAGCTGCTCGTCAACGACAAAGTCAGGATCGTGAACCGGAATGAGCGCCGAATCCTCTGCGTTCAGGTCGGTGTCCGGCACGATGTTGAGTTTGGCGCAGCCAAAGTGCAGCGTGGTGATTTCGCCCGTCTCGGTGTCGCCGCTGTAGCTGGTGGCCTTGTCCATCGGCTTGTCGCTGCCCTTTTTGGTCTTGCCGCGCTGGGCGTTGGAAACCTGCTTGGAACCGAATTTGGAAATGGTCGGTGCGCCTGGGTAGCGCTCGTTGTATTCCTCAACGCTGATGCCGTGCTTGCTCTTGAGGTGAACGCTGAGCTGGTGGAACCAACGATTGTCGCGCCCTTCATCGCGGCAGCAGAGGCATTCGATGCGATCAAAACCGTGGCTGTCTACTGATTTAGTGCTCATGTTCGTGCTCCCTTACTGATATGGTGGACTTGATTTGCTCCCGTTTCAAACATGAACGTATTATCGGCTGTAGCATTTCAAAAGTCAAGTAAAAAATTGCCCAAAAGTCAACTTTTTTTGGACAGCATTGTAACTGCGCGAAAAGTCTGCGCTTTTTCACGCAATTTTTTTCGATATCTTTGCAAGTAGCCTGGATTTTAGCATGGATCCACCAGAAAATGGCACCGCCTTTGATACAACTAGCATTGTTTCAGCAGCGTCCATTTCGCCTGGGTCGTGGTCCGAAAGCACTGCCACATCGACCTCAGCGCCAGCCAACTTCAAAGCCGTTGCGCCCGCCTGGGCTGAAGCAATAGCATCAGGATCAAGCATCATCACAAATCTAACATCTCCAGCCAAGGACAGCAGCAGCTTGATCTGCGCCGCGTGCAACGTCTTGCCAAACAATCCCACAGTCGCCTCGAATCCGTTTTGCCACATCCGTGTAACATCAGTTGGCCCCTCAACTATGTACACAGTCATCGGCTTGCTCGAAAGCGCTGCCTGATCGCAAAACCTCTTGACTTCATCGTAGTGAAACAGAATGATGGCGTGATAGCTGTCTGTTGGATTCTTGACTTTCTGGACAACGCCTCGTTTGACCAAGCTCTGGTCCTGAGCCCACCTGGCAACAAAGCTCGTTTGTCCATCGCACCGAATCGGGAAAACGATGCGCCCTGCATATGGACCGCCCTTGCACCAGCCAACCTTGAAGTGGATGGCCGTCTTGCGCTCGAATCCTCGCTCAGTTAGATACTTGGGCCAACTCCACTTGCCACGCCTCTTATCATACACAGGGACAAACTCATCAGGCAAGGCAACCTCGTTGCGCCTTTCGCCCTCGCTCTTGCCCTTGTCGAGCATCGCTGCTATCTGCTCGCCAAGCTCCCCAGGGACAGCGTGGCGGATTTCGCCAAGCGCCCTCTCGATGTGCAAACGCCTTGCCTCAGCAGGCGTGACATCTTCAAGCGCTCCGATGATCTGCCAAACATTGTAGCCTTTCCTTTCTTCACAACAGATGTAGCACTTACCGACTCGTTTGCCTGCCCTATAGTAGAATTTCCAACGGTCATCGCCACAAAAAGGACACTCTTTGAGCCGCCACTCATCATCCCTGCCAGGCTTCAGCCCACTGTCACCGTGGACTTCCCTGTAATATTCAATGAAGAAATCGGACTTGGTCATCTGTTACCCCAAGAGTGACGCCAACGGTCGTGCGGACGTTGATCAGGCCAACTTACCACACTGGGCTTGGGTTGTCCGTTGGCGTCACACTTGGAGCAACAAGACGGCTAGTTGCCCAGCCGCCCTGCGCCCCGTGGCCCAACGTGCAGCCCTATTCGGTGCCGCCGTCCGTGCCGCCGTCCGTGGTGGCCGGATTGTCACGCAGGTGGATGAGCAGGTTCATGACGCCCGTGACGCTGCCACAGACACCACTCACAAGCTCCTGCCACTTGCTCCGATCCTCGATGAAGTCACCCACCTGGTCCACGGTGGTCATCAAGCTGTAGATGAGCTGCTTGATGTAGTCCGGCTCTGCGCCCACCTGATCCTTGACGGACTGTGCGAACGCATCCAGAATGTCATCCAGCTCCTGGGAATCAACCGTGCCGTCATCGGCTTTCGCATCGTTGATGGCCTGGACCATCACGTTGACGGGCACCATCAGGTAGCCCAGCCACTTCATCAGGATCGCAAAGAAATTGTCGTTGATCTTCACCTTGTCCGGCATCGCTTTTCTCCTTGTGTTTGCTTGCCGTTCCAACCATGCGGCTTTCGCCGCGCCTTGCCTATCTATTCCAAACAGGCACGCCTGCCTGATCACTCAATTTCGACCACAGGCACTTCGTCATCAAGGAAAACGCCCGCTGTCTTGAGTTTTTCCTCATGCTCTGCATCTGACATCTCTTTGTACATCATTATCTCAAATGACGTCGAAAGCCTGATTGGGATTCTTGATGCGCCGTCTCGATACTTGGCCAAAAACGCCGTTGAACCATCTGGATATCCCGATTCATTCAAGGTCACAATCATGTCTGCGATCCTTGACTTGTCGTGCGACTCACCAGCTGAATCCTCGCCAAGCATCCACTTGCGCCGCTTCACACGCCCTTTGTCATCCCGCTTGGCAACGAATTCCTGCTTGGAATGCGTGGATGACCAAACGGCGCAGCCGGTGCCCGCCAACGCCTTCATATCCCAATACACAGCCGACTGCTGCAACCTGAAATCCTTGTAGTGGACAACCGGATTCAAGTGGTCACCAGAATCAAAGAACACAGCGTGAGTGGGGATGCCCAACGCCTTTCGACGCGCAATGATCTCACGGGCAATCATAATGTTGCCGCCTCGAATGGGCACCTCAACGATTTTCAACCGCCCTGTGTAATCCTCTTTTTTGCTGTGATACGATTTCCAAATGCTTTCCAGGTCTGCTTCACCAAGGTCATAATTCTTGAGCGCATCATATGGCATGCGCAAGAATCGGCTGTCAAATCGACTCGCCACCTGTTCTGTCGGCATCTCCAACGTCAAGAACAAAACGTTGTAACCTTGAAGCACAGCCATGAATGCCAGGTGCACCAAGAATATCGACTTGCCACGCCCTGTCGGTGCGACCACCAAGCCCAACTCGCCATCTCTCAGCCCGCCTGTGATCTTGTCCAGCGCCGATATCCCGTGCTTGATGGCGATGTATTCTTCAGGGTGATCTTTGCGATGCTTTCGCCGCTTCATGCGCTCTTCAAAATCACCGAACCAATCAACCTCAAGATACGCACCAAAATCAGGCGTGGCCAAGATGCCCTTGGTCAGCTCAGCTTTCGCAGCCGCCACATCCCACTTGTCCAGTTTGTCCGCACCGATGAGCATGGCTTTTTCAAGGGACTTGAATTGCGCATACTCGGTCAGCGTCTCGAAATCTGAACGCACTTCATCGGTCGTGGCTGTTGCTATCTTTTCCAGCAGCGCCAGATATTCAGCCTGGTCATCTTCATCCTTGACTTCCCTCTCCACCAACGTCATCAGCCTGCCAACGCTGGGTTTCCCCGAAACCTCTGAAATGTCCTTCATCTTTCGGGCAAACCATCTCAGCTTTGGGTCACTGAAGTCATCTGGCCCAACCACCATGAACAATCGGGACAGGTGCGTGAAATCCCTGAACGCCAGCGCCAGCTGACTGATCTGGAAATCAAGATCAAATTTGGTTGTTCCTTCAATCATTCGCCGTCACCCAAAAGCCTGTCAAACTCCTTGGCTTGTTCGTCTCGATAATCGCCTGGGGCAAACTGTACAGGCTTTGACCTGCTCAGAAGCACCGACACAAGTGACTTGCCATATCCATCCTCGATGTCATCCACCGTCTCGTAATTGCTGATGATGATCGTTGGCCGGATATCCCCACGCCGGTTTCTCACAATCCTGTCAAGCTCGGTGTCCACAAAGGCTGAGCCTGTGCGCTTGTATTCCTTCCCAAGCTCGTCAATTATCATCACATCTCTAACCACCAGATCAGCCAGCACTTCTGCCAGCCACTCATCGCCTTGCGACTTCCTGATCAGGTGGATCAGGTTTGGGAATGTTATGTACAGCACGCTCATGTTTCGACGGATTGCCGCCAAAACGATCTGCGCTGATGCCGTTGTTTTCCCAACGCCGTTTTCGCCAAGCATGATGAGACCAAGCCCGTGTTTGACTGCATTTTCCATCTTGTCGATGTATCTCCTGATCTCAGCAAACGCAGGCTTGTTCCGCCTGACTTTGACCTTTTCTGCTTGCCAGAATTCCCGTGGCAGCCCTGACTCCATCAGGCGAATGAGCAAAGATAGCTTGCGCCTGCACACGCACCAATCGGCTGGCCGCGCCGCTGTGTCATAGTCGATACCCTCATCACCAACAATGTAGCCTTTGCCGCCACAAATTTCGCATGGCGTCTGAATCTGCTCCTTGAACTTCAAAGCAGCTTGCGCCCGTGCGCCATCATCTATCAGCCAATCAATTGCCGTTGTCATGACTTCCACCCCGGCAAAAGGTTTTCCATGACCCACTCGATTTCGCCCTTGTATTTTTCATCAAACGACGCGCCTGGTGTTCTGGCCAACGTTAGACACACAGATTCAATGTATCTGTACTCTGCAGCCCCTCGTGCAGCAAAGCCTGCTTTGGCCAGTTTCCTGGGCAATTCTGCGTGTTTTAGACCATAATCTTGGCCTGCAACCCGCTGCCCTTTGGCCGGTTTCTTGGCTGGTGCACTCGATAGCTTGACCATGACTTCTTCAACACAACTGGATATCATCCAAGGCTGGATAACCGAAACGCTTTCACGCGCCTGCCAATTCTTTGTGGACTTGTCTGCTGCTTCCAAAAATTTGGCATACGAGACGCCAGCAGCATCAGCCGCCATTGCCCCTGTCAGAAACGCCGTCACCTTGGCTTTCTGGAGCACCACAAAAAATTTCTCCGATCCTGTGCGCTCCTTGACAAAATCTTCATACGCAGTTTTGAACTCAAGCACAGCCGTGCGTTCAGCCTCATCAAATTCCTTGAGAATTGCCGCGCCGTTGAGCGTGTCTGCTATCTTTGAGCCTATTTTCTTTTTGCGTTGTTTTGTGAGCGCTGGACCTTGTTTGGCTGGTAGGCTGCTGGGTATGTCGCGCCCGCGCTGAGCTGGCACACGTGAGTGTGCCCTCTCGCTGTGCGAAGCACTGCGAGATAAGTTATTATTTTTATTTATATTTATAGCTTTTTTTCGTACAACTTCAGTTACGTCACTTGGGATTGCATCACTGCCGTCGCACAAACGTCTCTTGCCGAATTCGACCTTGCGATTGGCGTGTTTACATGTGGTGGATTTCGCACACCCCTTTGGCTGTGCGCCGAATGGTTGGAACAGATGGCATTTCTTACAAGTCAAATCCCAAGCCCTCTTACAAATAGCTCAAACGATCTGTGATGGAACGCAGAGCGTATTATACCCGATTCACGAGAAAAGGTCAAGTATTTCATTGATTTCCACAATCCCGTGGGTTACAAATTCCTGTTCAGAGCTATAAACGGCCATGCGAGCATTTGAATGCCCTTCCAGCCGTGGTTCAAATTCGTCATAGAAGTCTATGAAGATGGCCAGCTTATCCGCGCCTTCAGGCGTCAAGTTGCGCATTCTCTGTATTGTGCTGACTTCATCCTTTCCGCCTTCAGCGTTGATAACCACATTCACAAATGGAACATCGACGCCTTCACCGATGACTGTGCCAATGGCAGCTTTGATCCGCCCGCTTTCCAGGTCTGCAAATATCGCCTCTCTTTTGGATTGTGGCGTGCCACCGTGGATGGGCATTGACGGGACTTCGCACAGATCGTTGATCTGTTTCATCTGTGCCTTTCGAGTACAGATGACAAACGTGGAAAGCCCGTATGGTGCAACCAGCTTTATGATGTCGGCAATAATCCGATTGCGCAGCCTATTCTCGGCAATTCCGACCTTGTACACGGTCTGATATTTTGCCTTTTCAAGCAAGCTCAACAACATCCCTTTTGGCGGTTTCGATTTCACCATGAAGATGTGTGGCTTGGCAAGGTATCCTGCCTTGATCAGCGCTGATGTCGTGGTGGTATAAACGATTGGCCCGCAGACGCCTCTCAGCCAGATGTTTTCCGACCGATTTGCCTTGGATTTGTCCAACCAAACCGTTGCTGATATGCCAATCCTGAACGGGATGTCGCAGCCAAGGATTGTGTCACGCCACTTTTCGCCTTTGGCATAGTGGTGCACTTCATCAAGGATGGAAAGCCCGAATCCACCAAGCAGCTTGTTCAGCGTCTTGCTAGGCAGGCTTGCCAGCTTTTGGATGGTGGCAACCGTGACTTGTCTCGGATCGTAGGTGTCACCGCCAACCTGGCCAACGACTTCTTTGCCAAAACATTTTTCAAACAGCTTTACCGTCTGTGAAAATATCTGCCCTGTGTTGCAAATGAAGATAGCACGTTGTCCGACTTCCCTGATGATGGCAGCCGCAACAAACGTTTTCCCGCTCCGAATCGGCAACCGCAGAATTGATCTGAGTGGCACGACTTCCTGGCCCAACACCGCGTCCACAGCCCGCTGCTGATACGGTCGCAGGACCATGTCTGTTTTCCACCCATAGGAACACGCAAATGCACCGTCTCGGTGATCCACTATCTCACGTGGCCATTCGTGTGCGTCTATGACAGAGACAACGGACGTGACAAGCCCAGATGGCACCTTGTAACCGCGCTTGGTCAGCTTCATCAGCCGCCGTTTGCCGTCCCAATTGCCCTCTTGATATGATGGGGTGAACCACGCGCCGTCTACAGGATATGAGCACGCATCGTTGATGGTGGCTGCCCGTTTGACACCTATCCCGCTCAAATACGCATGCGATGAATAGATGTCGATTTTGATCATGGCAGCTCCACACGAAACCAGCGGATGATTCCACTGGCCAACCCGTCGATAATTCTGGATTATGTATGCGAGCGCCTGACTAGGTGTATTCAGGGATGGAATAAAGTCCATGACGGTCGATGAACTCGTTGAGATTGCCCATTGTTTGTGGGCCAACGATGCCATCTACATCAGTTTCAATTCCGAATCCCGTCAAGAGGCTTTGGAAGCGCTTGATCACAGCAAAGCGGAAAGCGCCCGCATCAAATTTCATGCCAGGGCAAGTCTTGCGAAGTTCCCTGGGTTGCATCATCCCGTCGCTGTTGCGGTCAATCCAGCCGGTGCCAGGAAGCTCCCTGTGGAATGCCACGTGGTGTGCTTGTGTCCAGAATCCGGTGCGCTTGTTTGGCACCCAGCCAAAGTGAAGGCAGACGTGGGCGCACTGGTCGATGAGCGTTTTGAGCACGGCTTTTGGCGGTGGCGTGTGGGCGTTGCCCGTTGCCCGATCCTCGCACGATATCGAAACGCTGCTTCTGTTCCAAATGCCTGCGTGCGCTGTCTTCAGGTCGAAAGGCACCAGGAAGTGCGCCATGCCGTCTTTTGTCACGTAAATGTTGTATGTGGGCGTGGCAAGCCCGTGCTTGCTGATGTGGTTTGGTCCCAGATCGTATTTGATCAGCCGGTCCACAGGGAACGGGCAACCGTCAGCTGTATGAACAACGATCCGTTTGCGACTCGAAAGCGCAACCTGTTTCGGCTTTTTCCAACCATGAGCAGGCACATTGTGCCGGTAGTCAACGAAATTCTCCATTGTCATCCCCTTGTCAGCCGTTGCTTTTTGCTTCTGCAATGGCTGTCTTCACGAGCGTAGGCAAATCCTTTTTGAGTTCAACAAGGTGGTCGCTGTACTGTTTCTGAATGGCTCGACAATCGGCTTTCGATGGAACATCTTTCACCCGCGCCGCCTCTGCGTTCAGCCCAGCAACCTCTTTGGCCAAGCCGGTGAAGCTGTCCACGATCCGATTTGTCTGCTGTGTGAAGCATTCTTTCAAATCCTTGCCAAGCTCTTGGATTTCGTCACGCCTCGCATCGTTGTTCTTTGTGATCTTGTCGGTCAAATCCTTGACCTCACAATCTATGCGCTTGTGCGCACGTTCACCAACACGTTTGATTTCCTGTTCATTCTGTTCCACATCGTGTTCAATCCTTCCCAGCCGCTGGTCGGATTGGGATGTGTTCCGCTTCATCAAAAGCAGGATGACAGCCAGGGTAATCGTGGTGCCCAAGCTGGCTATTGACAAACCAAGGCCAATATAATCTGCTGTAGTCAACGTTTGATCCCTCTCGTGCCATCACATTGGCCTGTGTTATTGTATTTTTGGGTCACGCTCCAGAAATTGTGCTTCAGCATTCTCTGGTCTTGGTGTGTTTTCGCCTTTCGGGTTGGCTGAAGCCCACGTGGCAAGATCGGTCTCAAGTTCAGCGAATTCCGCCCGCTGAGCCTGCAGCGTTGCGATCCTCGCATCCAGCTCTGCAATCTTGGCCGTCAGTTGCGCTGGTGTGCCATGGAACACAACATAATCATTTGGGTCAGCCTCGTCACCGTCCGTTTTGAGCGCCTTGACTCGGATGATGTCTTGGTCATAGACATCCCTGACGGTTGTCCCGCCGTCGAAATCAAAAAGAGTTGCCATCATTCACTCCAGTCTATTTGTTGTGGACCACTTCCACATTGACGTTGCCCAGCCCCGCGTTTGTTGAGCTAATGGCATTGCCCGTCATGGTGTTGCCCAGGATTTCTCCATCAGTCACAGATGTATAGTTGATGCCATAGTCTGCGCCGGTGCAGATGTTTCCAACCACTGACAAACGAGTAATTGTGTTCACTTCGATGCCAGCATCACCACCGCCTGTGCCGGTGTTGGCCACGATATTGTCACCAATCGTGAGATTGGTATGGTTGTACATGTAAATGCCAGCGCCGCTTGATGCATCGCCTTTGATTATGTTCCCGTTCACAACGTTATTTGCGCCATAATAAATCAGCAAGCCTGGACTGCTGCTCTTGGTCATCCGATTGTTTGTGAATTGTGACCGAATCAGGTTCCAAAGCCTCGTGACTTGGGCTGTGATGCTGGTACAATAGAACAAGCAATTGTCCAGCAAGAAATATGCCGATTCATCAGAGCCCACGTTGTCACCGAAATCGAGACGCGCCTGGATGAATTTGCAATCGCTGAAAACCGTCCGCCAGCACGGCCCAAGGATGTCAACGCCCGCGCCGTCAAACCTGACCGTGTGGAAGGTCAAATCATCACATACATCTGGATCTGCAAGCAATCCGACTTCGCCAGATGCCGCCGGTGAATTGGGATAATAGAAGCGAGTGCCATTGACGAATTTCACATGGCTGATTGTATTCGGATCGCCACGCAATTCCATCAGCATATCCGTTGGGGCAGAACGATCATCTGTGAACAGACAATGGTCGAAAATGACTTGGCTGATTTCGCCACCAATCCCAGCCACCATCAGAGGCGTGTTGTCCCAAACACAATCCTTGAAGATGACTCGTGTCACATCGTTGGTGCCGCCAATCCACTGCTGAGCATAGTCGCTTTGCCACCTTCCACGTTCAATCGTGAAATCGTATGCGCCCCAAAGCCATGGCCAAACATTCTTGAGCCCAACAATTCTGAAATGATGGCACGGATTGATGAGCCCAATCCGAATTGCACTGACACCGAATTTGGTTGGATCATATCCGTGCGGGATATACCTGCCCCAGTCCTCGATGCTCACGTGCTTTGTATCTTCAAATGAGGATGTGCTGCTGGTTGTGGCAGATTCGGTGATGTTTTTGAACTGAAGCTGCCTTGAGTTGTCAACCTCGAAAAGCGCTTCATCAGTGCCAGCACCGCTGATCTGAGAAATCTGCCCGTTGATCCCTCGGTTTATCCAGATCATCGGGCTGTTGACCCAGACCACGTTGATGAATGTGATGTTTTCCAACTCAAAGTTGATCGCACGATTGACGCCGATTGCGTGACGACTTGAGTGGTTGCTGCCATCAGCAATTATGCCAATGTTTTTCACGGCAACATTGCTGATATGGGCACTTGCTGAAACGTTATTTTCCACAGACATATTTCGGTCAAGCTCAATCTGCGTGCTGCTGATCTTGCGCTTGATTCGCGTCCACCCCTGTGAAATCGCTCCATCCAAGTACAGCATGCAACCTACATGCCTGTCCAAGAAAACAGATCCACCAGCCGTCGCTGTCGTGCCATTGATATCCAGCGTCCACGCCCCACCGCCTGGCATGTAAATTGCAGCACTCGAATCAGCAAATACGTCATAGTCGCAATCAAGCACAGTTGCCGCGCCGTCTCCAACCAGGTGGATGTTCGATCTCAACCAAATGCGATTTGTGTTCTGTTCATAGTGGCCGCGCTTCACATGAACGATGCCGCCCCAATCGTCAAATCCGCTTCTGCTTGCTTCTTGGAAACAAGCGTCAATGGCATCTTGAATCGTGGAGAAATCATTGCCGTTGAAATCACCAAACGACTCGACACCATCACCGACCGAAACAACAGTCAACCCCGCGTTGAGCGCCTGTATGATGTTGTTGTAGTGGCCACGTTGCGGTTCAAATTCTTTCTGCCAGTCACTTGGGCCAGAAAGCAACTTGCTTGTGTATTCATCCTCGAATTCAACTGAACCAGATGCCCTCATGTATTTTTCGGCTTGCATCGAGCAGTCGCCATTGACACCCCAAAGCGCCGCGCCAGCCCCGTTGCGCACAACCGCTTTCAGCCCCGTGTCGCCAGAGCTGTGCGCCCTCATGTCGAATTGCACGCCTGTGTACCCTGCCCCATATTTAGAGATAATCGCGTCAGGGCGCACAACTGCGTGGCTGTAACGCTCAAGCGGTGTGGCGTCGTTGTCTGCCCTGTGCTCCTGGTTCCACCAGTGTTCAATCGGGTTGTTGAACAGCGCGTTGCCGTGCGCCGGTCGTGGCAGCCCTGCGATGTATACATCTTGGAACAGTGTGTCAATGTCCAGCGAATTGTCCATGAATGGGCTGTTGATTCGCCGCTGCCCGGATTCATCCCAGACGTTTGGCACCAAGCCCGATCCTCTGCCCTGGATTGTGCCACAGTAGATGTAGTCACCATCCGTGGACAGGTTGGTGTTCCGCCTGACCGTTGCGCCGCCTGCCCAGCAGAGATAATCTGCAGCATCCTCTGACACGGCACCGTATGTGCCCATCTGGCCCAGGTCGTGCGTTGTTTCGATGTAGTTGTTCACGCCGTCCCAAAGCACGTCGCAAATCTCATATGCCAAGCTGCCTTGCGCAGCCGGTCGCTGAAGCATCACAACGACTTTCCGCCCTGCGTTGCTGACGCCCGCCTCGAAAAGACTGTCAACAACGATGGTCAGGACATCGTATGTCGCATCACCTTCCACAGAATCCGGCTGGCCCAGCTCGCCATATGCTTCCACCCAGTAATTGTACTCCAAAAGCCCGCTGCGTTCATTCTGTACAACGTCACCGATGGATGGCACTTCAGCGTACTTGAAGCCCACGTGGTAATCAACCCCGTTGGCATTCTCAAAAGGCACGTTACGGTTGTGCGCTTGCTCTGTCTCAAGCCAATTCCCGTTCTGATCAATCCCAATCAGTTCATCACCGATTGGACTGATGTTGAACGTGTCAGGATTCGACGCGCTGAAATGGGCGCCGCTGAAGATGCCTTGGCCCTGATAGATGTACTTTTCATTGTCATCGATGCGCTTTTTCAGGTAGCCAAAAACAAAGTCACGCAAATCCTCACGAGACAGGAAACGCTTGAGAAAGAAATTTGGCCGTTTATCGGTCGTTGCCATGGTTCAGCTCCTTGGCATCACTCATTGATGTTCACGTAGTCAGCCGCTTGTGGCCGCTGGTACAATTCAACCGCGTCGATTTCCAAAAGTGTGTTCTTGCCGGTAGCAATATACACAGTTCCTTCGCTCCTGGCTGCCAACGCAATATTGTCAATCTGGCCGATGAATTCATCATCAACCCAAACCTTACAGACGGTAGTGCTCAGCCCTTCATCCCACATGAAATCCAAAGTGACGACATGGTCAATCAATGGATCCATTTTCATTCCGGCTGGGACAACCAAATCCTCGCTGTATGTGGGTGTGGCGTTTTCGATGACTTGGAAATTGACGCCCAAATTCATGAATTGGTCAACCCAGAATCTGACCATGTATCCTGTGCCAGCACTTGGGTCAAATTCTGACAAGGGTGTGCCCAAAACTTCGCTGTTGTAGTATGCCCCAATTACAAAATCCCAGACGATGCCGCCATCAGGCGTTGGTATATC
>Ga0272443_10004195_pt1 | contig 16001 bp, 16 predicted proteins | sample SSMAcet12_FD_193581 | JGI IMG/M metagenome (GOLD analysis project Ga0272443, IMG submission 193581) | Marine sediment archaeal communities from Little Sippewissett salt marsh, Falmouth, MA, United States - SSM-Acet-12 | ecosystem: Environmental > Aquatic > Marine > Wetlands > Sediment ... | reverse complement strand
AGCGGGTGCAAAATCCCATCACCACCGATGCTCCCGATGACCCTTCACCGTAAACCCCTTTGTAGGGTCCCTCAGTCACACTATACTGCTGGGTGCAGGGCATTGGGCAGCTGAAGCATGCTTTTTGTCTGACAAACACTTCCTGTTTGATATGATCGGGATTAAGTCCTTCGATGTCTTCAAAAAAGCCTGAGGTGCCGTTCTTGACCAGGCTACTCCCCATTTTATTCATTGATTCGGCAATGATGCTTGTTCCCTCTTGACTATACCGTTTGTAATAGGGTTCTTTTTCCAATGTTTTTATAAATTGCAAAACCCTTCTTTTAAGCCGAGCCGGGTGGGCCGCCCGTATACCTCCCGAACCGCGAACAACAATTGCCTTAAGGTTTTTGCTTCCCATAACGGCCCCCAGACCACCCCTTCCAGCTCCTCTAAACCGGTCAAACACAATGGTAGAAATGGGAATCCGATTTTCACCGGCCGGGCCCACACAACCCATGCTTACATTGCGATATCCGTGCCTGGACCGCAATTCGTAGAGGGTATCTGAAATCGGTTTACCCCACAGGTCCTCACATGCCAAGACTGAAACGTCACCGTCATCAATCAGCAGGTAGGATGGACATTTTGCTTTTCCATTGAGCACGATCATGTCGAATCCAGCCCGTTTTAATTGCACACTGAATGAAGCCCCAGTGTTACCGGACCCTGTAATCGACGTAAGAGGTGCCTTTGCACCAACGCTTCCCCTGCAGGAAGAAGGAACGATCGTCCCATTACAGGGACCGGCGGAAAAAATTAACAGGTTGCCCTCGGAAAGGGGCGGCGTGTCAGGGGGAAGGTTTTCATAAAGCCAATGTGACACAAACCCTCTTCCACCCAGATACGCCTTGATCATGCGATCATCCAATGAAACATTGTCCGTCTTGCCAGAGAGAAGATCAATGATGAGTATTTTGCCGATATATCCGTTCATCCGTTTTATTTTCCGCGATCAGTCCATCACCGGTGCTGCCATCCAGCTCCTTTTTTTTAACATGTGGGGGACAGCTTCATCATCTACAAATTGGATCGCCCCCGCATTGCATATCTCTTCACATGATTCGGACCCATCCCTGCAGATACATGATGCGCTGTGAATGGCCAAGAGATTTGATCCAAGGTCAGGGTGTGACAACACATGAATAGTGGCCAGGTCCGGGTTGTATTCCCCTGTATTGACCTGGGAGCAGATCAGTTCGCACAAACGACACCCCGTGCATTTATTGGGACTGAAAAAAAGGTGTCTTTTGGCTTTCATGGTGTTGCGGCCTCAAAAATGCCCGCTTTGGGGCAGGCTATGTCTCATCCAGAAAATGGATCACAATCCTGGCAAAATCATTCGGCATTTGATCGACGACCGGGACCATTCCCCCTTCGATGACGGCGGTTTTGCTACCTTTAATCCCCTTAGAAAGGGGTTCCATCCTGGGAAATGAAAATGGATCGTCAGCCCCTGCGACCACAAGCGTTGGGGCCTTGATCAGGGGGGTCTTGTCTTCCATGATGTATGCATTAACCGCTTGATGACCTTCTTCTAACCGGTCTCCGAGTTTAAGGGCGTCGATGACAAAACGTGTTAAAAGATCGGGACGGTTTTTTGGGTAAAATGGTATTCTTTTCTGCCAGAGCTCAGTCAAATGCGATCCATCTTCTTTAGACTCAACGGCATCTATGGGCGGGTGGGTCTTTCGTCTTTTTCTATCCTCCGCGTCCACATAGGGGGTCGATGAGAGCACAAGCTTTTCAATACGTTCAGGGTAAGATGCTGCCACTTCCACGGCAATCACACCGCCGGTATGATGACCGACAATAGATATGCGATCAATGGACATTGCATCCAAAAAGCCTATCACGCCACCTGCGTATTGTTCTATGGACCCTTTTTCTGCCGGTTTATATGAATCCCCAAACCCAACGGTATCCATTGCAATGGCCCAATATTTCTTTCCAAGAATAGGCAGCACATCCCGGTATTCATCCCATGACCTGGGGGTCTGGTGCAGCAGCAGAACCGGTTTGCCCTGTCCTGTCATTGCATAATGAATCTGTCCTTCAGGGGTATCGACAAACCCTCTTTTTATGATGGGTTTTTCCATAAAAGCACCTCAAATTCAAACGAGAATCAGGAGAAGGTTCCGATTAATTGCGAAAGCTCCTGGATATTGTTTGACATCATATAGTCCTGTATCCCGTTTATAACTTCGATCATAATATTGGGGTTTACAAAATTCCAGGTCCCGATCTCAATGGCGGATGCCCCGACAATGAAGAACTCGATTGCATCTTCCGGTGATGAGATCCCGCCAATACCGATAACCGGTATATCGATACTTTCATAAACCTGCCGGACGAGATAAAGCGCAAAAGGCTTGATTGCGGGCCCCACCAGGCCACCGGACACGTTCCTTCCCAGCCTGGAACGGGTTGTCCGGATGTCAACAGCCATCCCTGGCAAACCATTGATTAGAGATACCCCATCCGCACCACACTGCTGGGATAGCGTCGCGAAGAGACGGATATCGGTGACCAGGGGGGTCAGTTTGACAATGAGTGTTTTATCCGTAACATCCCTGACACGTGTAACGATATCTTTGGTCGCCACAGGGTCCGTGCCAAAATGCATGCCGCCCTGATGCACATTTGGGCACGAAATATTTATTTCAAGGGCGTCAACCCTTTTTTGCCTGTCTAAAATTTTTGCCAGTTTAACATATTCTTCTACAGACTCCCCGCCAATGCTCACAATAAGCAGTGAGTCAACAGTTTCAAAGTAGGGAAGTTTTTCTTCAACAAAACGGTGAATCCCGATATTCTGGAGCCCAATGCTTGCCAGAAATCCTGCTGAAACTTCAGTCGATCGATGGGGGTGGCTACCCATTTTGGACTTTAATGTAATGGTCTTGACAATAATGGCCCCCAATTGATTGAGATCTATATAGTCTTCATACTCTTGGCCATATCCAAAGGTACCAGAGGCCGGCATGATCGGATTCTTCAATTGGATTCCACCTATGGAAAGCGACAGATCAGGCAAGCCACTCATCCCATTCCACCTCTCGAATGTCATATACCGGACCATCCTTGCATATGAGAGAATAAACCCGGCTTCCATCTGCTGACCAATGTAGGGAAGGCTTTTTCCAGTGTTGCTCTCTGCGGATAGAATCGGCTCTAAGGGGGCATACACACGATAGACAGACCCCTAACCCGCATCCCATATGCTCCTCCAGGGCCACCTGGCCCGGCAGATCAAATTTTTCAGAAATATTTGCTAAATCCCTTAGCATGTGGGATGGGCCGCAGGCATACATGTAAAGTCTTTGCGGCAATTGCTCGCTCGCCATCAAATGCCTGAGCAGTTGAGGGCCGTTCCCCTGAAATCCCTTGCTGCCATCATCGGTATAGAAAAAGGCCCGTCCAATCTTACTGCACTCTTTCTCATAAAACAGTCGCTCGTCTGTTTGTGCGCCCATCAGAATGAAGATCCCGGCCTCTTGATTTCTCATGTGTACAGACTCGGCAACACCATAAAGGGGGGCGAGCCCTATCCCCCGGGCAACCAGAATGACATTGGGGACATCTTCCTGGAAAAGAAATCCATTGCCCAAAGGACCGATGGCATCCACTTTTTCCCCGATCTTACGTCTTGAAAGCCAATCGGTTCCCTTTCCAACGACCCGGTAAAGAATCTCCAGGTGAACGGCTTCCCCTTTCTTATCCAGTCTATGCATACTGAACGGTCGTCTGAGAAGGGGTTCTTTTGTTTCCCCACACCGGACGGTGTAAAATTGGCCCGGCAAGGGAAGCTTGGCATTTGATGGGATACGCAGGGCGAGTTTATAATAGGTCAAGGAGATATTGATATTTTCGATTACCTGATATTCCATGACCACTCACCTCCTCCCACATAATATTAATCGTTACACTCTTTACGCTATGTGCCCTGTATCAAACTCTTTCAGGACAATCCGCTGGCCCCGTAAAATATGTTCTCTGACCAGGCCTTCAACGCCATCTAAATCGTGCTTTGAAATAAGTTTCAACATTAATTTGTGATCTTCATTGCTTATGCGGGCATTCTCCTCGGTCTTTAGGAGGACCTGTCTGAAACGGTAGATCTGGTCATGGAGGTCATTGATCATCTTGATCAGTTTTTGACTTCTGCTGAGGGCATACAGGTAATCATGAAATTCAGTGTTGATCCGTAGTAACGCCTTCAGATTCCCCTGGTCGAGATGGCGTTGGTACTCGTGAATTTTTTGATGCAACGGATCAAGTTCTTTCTCCTTTTTGTGGTGTTTGGCCGCCAGTCGGGCCGCATAGCTTTCCAGCACACTTCGAATACCAAAAGTCTCCTCGATATCCGACCGTGTCAGCCCAACAATGAAAAAACCACCCGACGGGGTGTGGCGAAGAAAGCCTTCTCGTTCCAGCTTGTGGATTGCTTCCCTAACCGGTGTGCGGCTGATCCCCAGGACATTCGCCACGCGGCTTTCGACTAAACGACTATCCGGGGGCAGGTCTCCCTTAACAATCGCCTGTTTCAGTTTTTCGTAAACATCCTGACCTAAGGATTTTCTTTCAGGCAATGATTTTAGTGTCTCCAAACCGGAGTTTTTTAAGTGGGAGTTTCGTGCTTCACCCATAATTAGGCCCTTAGTGCATGATAGTCGGATACCCCTTTCGGGCGATTGACAGACTATTCAATCGCTTCGCAATCCTTGGCATTCCTGCCATGGGGCCGCTGCCGCTTAAAAAAGAAAATGTCTATGTGATAAAGCTAAAGGGTGTCGTACGGTTTCGTGATTGAAGTTAAGATGTTGATATTTTTTGATGAACAGCCAACACGTTTCTAATTAAAGAATGGACTAAATTAATGAGGGAAAATCACATCGATATAATTGAATGAATACCGTATACCGTATACAATAAATGGTGTCAAATCTTTTTCCTTTGTATTTGAATTATATCGGCTTTAATAAAATTCTGTGGATCGGGTACTTTTTGGTGTTTCAGCATTTATAAATCTAAAGATCCCGGAACATCAGGCTAACGAAATTTCTGAGAACGCCATCCATCAAAAGAGATCATAAAGAGGTGATGATGACAAGTTTTTTATTGGTGTAACAATCTAAATTGAGAGAAATAGACTGCTCCCTAACAAAACCTTTACACAATTTTAGCTCAGTGCTAACATATTTAATTTATATTAGATTTTTGTTAAGCTAAAAATTCGAGAGGGTTTTGATCATGGCAAAGGAAAAGATTCTTGTTGTTGACGATGAAGAGGATATCCTAGAGTTGATACGGTTCAATCTTGTCAGAGAGGGCTATAAGGTCTTATGCGCGCCATCGGGTGAAGAGGCCATGAACATTGCTCAATCGGAAATTCCTGATCTCATGGTACTGGATCTCATGCTTCCCGGTATTGATGGTCTGGAAGTTACAAGGGTTCTCAAGAATGATTCCAGAACCAAGGATATCCCCATTGTGATGGTGACGGCCAAGGGCGAGGAGGCAGATATTGTGACAGGGCTGGAGCTTGGCGCAGACGATTACATCACAAAGCCGTTTAGTCCCAGGGTCCTGGTGGCGAGGGCGCGGGCGGTTCTGCGTCGGCAATCAAAAGAATATAAAGAAGAAACCCCTGTGCTTCGAATTCACGACATGGTGATCCATCCGGGGCGTCATGAAGTGCTTATCGACGGAAAACCTGTCCAATTGACGTTAACGGAATTCGGCATTCTTGAGTATCTGGCAAGGAGACCGGGGTGGGTATTTACACGCACCCAGATAGTGGATGCTGTGAAAGGGGAGGACTATTATGTGACGGATCGTTCCGTGGATGTCCAGATCGTTGGTCTGCGGAAAAAACTGGGAACTGCTGGCACTTACATAGAAACAGTACGTGGCGTCGGGTACAGATTTAAAGAATAATCATGGCTAAAAAAAGACGGTTGCTCTGGCAAATTTTTCCCTCTTATGTAGCGATCACGGTCATATCGCTTGTGGCGGTGACATGGTATTCGTCCCACTCCCTGCGGCATTTATATCTTGAACAGGCAGCAGCCGATCTCAAGGCACGCGCCTACTTTTTTGAGAGTCAAATCGTAGAACACCTGAATCCGCTGGACGAAAAGGCCGTTGACATCTTGTGCAAGAAAATCGGAAAACGCGCTGCCACCCGAATCACGGTGATTCTCCCATCCGGAAAGGTTATTGGTGATAGCGAGGAAGATCCGACGACAATGGATAACCATTTGGATCGCCCTGAGATCGCTGAAGCCTTAACCCAGGAATCGGGCACATCCACGAGGTATAGTCGAACCCTTGATCAGCATATGATGTATGTGGGAATACCCCTTAAACAGGATGACCGTATCGCGGCGGTCATCCGGACATCCATACCGATAAATGCCATATATGATACCATCGAAAACTTGCAAGTTAAGATTGCCATCGGCGGTCTTGTCATTGCGGTATTTGCAGCAATCCTGAGTTTGCTGCTCTCCCGAAAACTGAGTCTCCCTCTTGAAAAAATCAGGAGATGGGCCGAGTCAATTGCTCGGGGTGAATTTCAGGTTACCCCCCCCATTTCTGGATCAGAGGAAATCAGCGTCCTTGCAGAATCAATGAATCAGATGGCGCTTGAGCTTCGGGACCGTATCGATACAGTCATGCGCCAGCGGAACGAAATGGAAGCGGTGCTTGCCAGTATGGTTGAGGGGGTCATCGCTGCAGATACGGAAGAGCGTCTTATCAGTATCAACAGCGCAGCCGCTGAGATGTTCGGGTGTGATCCCTCCAAGGCACAAGGTCGGAGTATCCAGGAGGTCGTTAGAAATACGCATTTTCATCGTTTTTTTAAAGACGCCTTATCCGGTCAGGAACCCATAGAAACGGATATTGTTCTGTCCTCTGACCGGGATCGATTTTTGAATGCCCATGGTACGGCACTCCGTGATTCAGAGGGAAAACAGATCGGCGCACTGATCGTGTTAAACGATGTCACACGCATTCAGAGACTTGAAAATATCAGACGAGAATTTGTTGCCAATGTCTCCCATGAAATCAAAACCCCCATAACGGCCATTAAGGGATTTGTAGAAACGCTCCGAGAGGGCTCCGTTAAGAACACCGAGGATACGGAGCGCTTTTTAGGGATTATCGAGAAGCACGTGGACCGCTTGGGCGCTATTATTGAGGACCTTCTTGCCCTTTCCAGAATCGAGGAGAAGGATGGAAGGGAAAAAATTGGTCTTTCTGAAGGCAAGATCCGGGAGGTCCTTGAAAATGCCATCCGGGCTTGTGATTATAAAGCCAGGGCCAAGAAAATAGGGATTGCGCTGTCTTGCGCAGACGATACGGTCACAAAACTCAATGCCCCGCTTTTTGAACAGGCGATGGTGAATCTCCTGGATAATGCCATCAAGTATAGTGATGTCGAGGGCAAGGTGGAAGTCAAGGCCACTCAAGAGGGTAATGAAATCATCGTCAGTGTTATGGATGAGGGTCAGGGTATTGACAAGAAACATTTGCCAAGGCTTTTTGAGCGGTTTTACCGGGTGGACAGGGCAAGAAGCAGGCAATTAGGGGGAACCGGTCTCGGTCTTGCGATTGTCAAACATATTGTCCAGGCTCACGGCGGTCATATCCTTGTTGAAAGTGCCCCTAAAAAGGGGAGCACATTCGAAATTCATCTTCCAACCATGCGGGTTTCGGGATGAAGGACAGATTTTCATGTCTTATCAAGCAACCACTCCCAGGCGGGAACCAATTGTATTGTAACCCCCTCCATCTCGACGGTTTCTTTTTCGCTGAGGTTGATCAGGAGGGATTCGGCATTAGGCACGATGGGACTTGCCTCGACAAAAGCTCGGCATTCTCGTTTACGTGTCATCGGATCGCTAACATCGGCTGCAACTTGGATTAGCTGTCTGGATCCATTCGGATATTCCACAAAAAAGTCTACCTCAAAACCCGATGGTGTTAAGATATAGGTGACGCGAGCATTACGACGGCAGAGTTCCATGAAAATACAATTTTCAAGTAGATGCCCCAAATCCTGATTCTGAATCAGCGTAAAAGACGCCACCAGGCCTGTGTCAATGATATAGGGTTTAATCGGATTCACCATGCGTTTGCGTTCAGACTCCGTATAGATTCTTATAGTACGGAGTAAAAAGGCATCTTGCAAATGATCGATGTATTCATGCAGCGTGGTTTTGGCGACCTTGTATCCTTGCGATTTTAAATGATTGTAAAATTTATTGACAGTGAATCTTGATCCGGCATTTCTTATGAGATGGCGAATCAGTGTTTTCAGCACCGTAATGTTGCTGACACTGAATCGTTCAACGATATCACGAAATAGTACAGTATTTACATACCCTTGCAGCAACAACTGTCGATCCAGCTGCGATAATCCCTGTGCTTCGGGAAATCCGCCATGATTCAAATATTTAATCAGCAGATTTTCCATAAGTGAACGCGTGCGGCTGTTTATGCGCTTCAACGACCTTGGGTAGTCGATATCATGGTATTTTGTAAGCTCTTTAAAACTATATGGATGGATGACAACTTCAACCGAACGTCCCCGCAATGAAGAAGCAATTTCACGACTCAACATTTTTGCAGAGGATCCGCTGACATAAATCCGGATGTTTTCCGTGTCCAGCAGTCGTCTTACAAATCTCTCCCACCCATCAACAAGTTGAATTTCATCAAAGAAGAAATACACTTCGTTAGAACGGTTTTCAGGGAACATGGCATAATATTCATCAGGTACCCAGTGCAAATCTTCTATTGATATATCCGCCAATCGCTCGTCTTCAAAATTAAAATAGATAAGCCTTGATCGGTCGATACCGCTTGCACATAAAAGCTTCATTGTCTGATACAGAAAATAGGTTTTCCCAGATCGCCGCATACCAATTACTGAATACACCTTGTTTTGTATTTCCGGAAGGCGACACTCCCTTTCTTTGAGATCCGGTAGATCCATGCTTACGGCATCCGCCAGTCGATGCTGAACAATATTTCTCAAATACTTACCCCTTTCATTAAAATAAAATTATGTAATTTTATCCTTTTCAATAAAACCAATTATAAGTCTTTTTATCCTTATTTCAAGGACAAATTTTTGAGCCCTCTCTAAGGAGAGAATATAAATTTCGATTTCTGGGTTCATCTCCTCAGGTCATCGCTACCATTACCATTAAAATACCATTAAAAGCGATGATTTTAGAGAACTGATATTGATTGAAATGGTCGCCATGGCGTCAACCACTCCTTTATACCCCATCTGACCGGCTTTTTGTCGGGCTATTGCACAAGCGGATGTTAAATCTTCATGACATTGTGACCGGGGTCACTGCTTTTATGTGAATCTAACAAGATCTAAACACAAGGTAAATACAAGAATACCAGTATAGCATGACAGGTAGGGAAATTTGTTTACAGCGGAATGGAGATAATTATGGCAAAAACCTTGAGTAAGCCAGAAGAGCAGCTATTTGTCAGAAATGACCGTTTTCCAGTGGCCAATACCGGCCACTGGCTTCCAGAAAAAAGAGTGGACGAAGGATTAGGTGAAATCCTGAAACACAGTGATTTCGACCCTAAACCAAGCGTCATTTGTTTTGAAGATCGTCAGGTCTCCCTGTCGGGTGATTCTTCCGCTTGCAAAGAGGAAAATCAGGACCTAATGGCAGTTGCTTCCAAAGATATTCGAGACCCACTTGTTTCCATGGTCGAAGATCTGAAACTTCTAAAAGAGGGCACATATGGAAAAATGGACAGGGCGGTCAGTAATGAGGTTGATCGTCTTTTCAGCAGAATTGAAGAGGTAATGGGTTTTCTGGACAACTACTCGGGAACGTCCTTTTCAGTCAAGGAGGGAATAGACGGACGGTATAAAAAGATTCATTTGATGGATGATGTCCTTGGCCCGGTCCTTAATGAACTTTCTTCAGAAATCCAGGAAGGGTTCAGTGTATTTCACAATGCTCTGGAATCGACTCATCATAGTGAGCTTATCATCCAAGGCAGCCAATTCCATCTCAAGGCCATTTTCAGGAACCTGCTGAGAAATATTCTGAAATATGGTGGCAGGCGTCAAAAAGTAGCAATCGGCTTTAAAAACCTCGGCACTTACGTCCGATTCAACATATATAATGGCGGTAAGCCTATACCTGAGGAATGGCGTAACCGTTTGTTCACGAAATCCGGTCCTTTTTCTTTAAATCCGGAGAGCAAATCCCACGGTATGGGTCTGGGTCTATATCTTGTGAAGAAAATGATACAAGCGATGGGGGGAGAGATTTGGTTTGAAGGAAAACGATTTGGCTCCAATTTTGTCTTTATCCACCCAACGTGTTAAGCTGGAGCCTGTATAAAGAAATCGCCGACCCCAGTTTTCCATTTCAGCTAAACCGATATACAAATCGGTTTTCAACAGATTTTAGTTTTTCAAGAAGATCCAATCCTAAAATAATCATAATCCAATTGTAATCGAACAGTAATAAGGGACGCCTATTTTGGCAGTTGATAATTTATGAAAGTGAAACAGGGGAGAGATAGCAAATAATGAAATATCATATCGTAGAGGAGAGCGGTTTCTTTCTCATAAGAATCTCCGGAAAACCCAGAAAAAATGAAGCCCTTCCAGCCAGGAGGATGCTTTATCCCTATCTAAAGAAAAAATGCATCAAGGTCATTATGGACCTGAGGGAATTAGAGAATGTTGAACCTATAATTCTCTCGGGGGTTTTACACAATATCCGAAAAGAGACCAACCTTTTGGGAGGACGCTTGAAGTTATGCTCCTTGAATGCGGACATATTGCACTATTTCAAAGAGAACCGATTGGATCAGTTTTTTCAGATCTATGAAAATGCGGAAAAGGCAAAAAAGAGTGAATGGGGGAATCATGACAAAAGATGATCGGGTTATAGAATTGAAGCCCAATATTTTTTGGATCAAAGGGGAGGATACCAGCAGTCACACGTATCTGATCAGGGGTGACTACAAAAATGTCCTCATTGATTCAGGCTTAGACAAAAACTTTTTCAGATTGCAGAGGTCGCTTCTTGAAGTGGGATTTAAAGTCAGGGATATTGACATCGTTATCAATACGCACGAGCATTTTGACCATATCGGGGCTAATCGGTATTTCCAGGACCACTCACTGATTGCTGCCCATCGCTTTGCCGCTACCAAGATTGCCGTGGAGGATAGATACGTGACAATGTATAAATCCGGGGACCTCAATGAGCCCTCCCTCAAGGTCCATCTGTGGCTGGAAAACAAATTTCGCTTCGATCTGGGGAATTACCTTTTAGAGGTTTTGCATACGCCCGGACATACATCCGGTTCAATCTGCATCTATGAGTTTACCCGGAAGATCCTTTTTACCGGGGATACACTCTTTGCCGGTGGTACACTTTCCTATATTGGTGAGTCCGGCAGTGTAGGCGATTACATCAATTCCATCAACGTGTTAGAGACAAGGAAGATAAGTGAGCTCTATCCCGGCCACGGCAATATGTCGAAAACCCCGGAAGAAGACATGCAGAAGGCCATATTAAATGCCAAGGCGCTTTTAAATGACCAGGAGGGCGTAGAGGTTACCAATTTCAGGGAGGTCGCTTAAATTATAACCAAATTTTAACAGGATGTTCATCAAACAGTAACAAAACTTAGGGAATCCAATGTTGGAATTCAACAGGTGAACCGACTCTCACTTTAAGGGTTACCGGTCGGATCATCCCTATTTCAGGTAAGAGGAGTATGAATAATGAAATTCCTTCTTGGATTATCGGCTTTAATAATCCTATTTTTCATGGGTCTGTTATACAGCCGCTCCTGTAAAAAGGCTGCTGATGATTTTCTGCATAAATATATCGAGGAAAATGAGGTATTACGGAGAAAGGATGGTCGGTATGGAGAAAATAGTGTTTTTGACTGAACACCCGGAACTTGATCAGGATTTACTTGTGTGGCTTCATGAGCTGTTTCCCGATTGTGAGATCCAGATTGTATTAAAGGGAAACGAGACTTTTGAGGGCTATCCTGAAGAATGTATACATTTCCGTCTACAACGGATAGAGCAGGAAAAACGCGATGCCCAGCATTTTGATTATTGATGATCAGCCATGGGTTCAAGAATTCCTTATCGAAGAATTGACCGGTGAGGGGTATCAGGTCGTGGCCATGGGTGATGCCAAATCGGTCGTGGAAAACTTGACAGATCCACCACCGGATCTGGTTGTCCTTGATCTGTATCTGGACGGAATTGAGGGGTTTGGGATCTTGAGTGATCTGAAGAAACGGTTGCCCGACCTGCCCATCATCATCTTTACCGCCTATGACACCTATGTGGATGACCCCCGTCTGTCCCAGGCCGATGGTTATGTTATTAAGAGTTTTCGACTTGATGAACTCAAACAAAAGGTCGCCGATGTATTAAAGCAAACAGTGACGCCTCTTTCTTACGCCTTCAATTAAAACCATTCAATCAGCATTTATGCTGGGATGCATTACTTTACCAAAACCTAACTCGTGTTTAACACGAACCTTATTTTCCTGCCGTCTAGTTAGCGCGTCATTCAGGGCACCCTCAGGGCAAACCGGCGTATACCCAAGAACGACAAGTCAACGCGCTGGCAAAGTCAGTGAGACATATGCCCTGTTTTTTTCTAATAATAAGAAAGAGCGATAATGTCAGCGGGAACCGTATTAATTGTTGAAGATAACAAAGACCTGGTCCAAATGCTTGAATATAATTTGGCCCGGAGACATTATACTCCCCTGGCCGCCTTTGATGGGTTGACCGCCTGTCGCATGATCGAAGAGGAAAAACCCGATCTTATTCTTCTGGACCTTATGCTTCCTGATTTGAACGGATGGGAAATATGTAAGATAGTCCGCAGTCACAAGCATAAAGAAATATCGGAGACACCTATTATTATGCTTACGGCCCTGGATTCCCCCGGAGACAAACTAAAGGGGCTCCAAATGGGAGCGGATGATTATATCCCTAAACCCTTTGCCATTAAAGAGGTGTTGTTGAAGGTGGCCAGGCAAATCCGGAAAAGCATGATTAATCAACAACTAAACACAAAAATCAAGGAACTTGAATGGCGACAGCGCAACCACAAGGAATTTCAGGATATGCTTTTTCACGAACTGAAGAATCAATTGCTTGTGATAAAAGGGTTTTCTTCAAGGATTTCAAAAATACAGGGGTTGGGCTCAGGTCGATACCGTTCGTATGCCGGCGTCATCGAGAAGAGTTCGGGTTTTCTTTATTCAATGGCTGAGGAAATCATCCTTTTGTCCAAACTTGAGATTGGCGAATACCCTTTACCCGTTGAGGAAATTTGCATGGAGGAGACGGTCAGGCAAATCATTTCAGTTTTTTTTCGGCCGGCAAAAGAAAAGGAGATTTCAATCCGGTTTGAAAAATCAGGGGAAGTCTCAAAAATCAGATTAAACCTTGCTGCCCTGAAGATTTGTCTTTCCAACCTGATTGAGAATGCCATTAAATACAGCCCGCCAAAAAATTGTGTAAGGGTCAATCTCCTTTGCCGGGAAGAAAAGACGGTTGTCCTTAAAATCAAAGATAGTGGACCGGGTGTTCCGAAAGAAGAGATGGAGAGTATTTTCAAAAAATTTTACCGTGGACGAAACGTAAAAGACAAGACCAAAGGGAGCGGTCTTGGGCTCTATATCACAAAAACCCTGGTCACAAAAATGGGCGGCACCATCAAGGTTTTTAATGGAAATAGGATGGGGTGTTGCTTCGAAATAACGTACCCTACCCATTAGCCCTGCGCCGGGGTATTCATGATTTTCAGGTAACTCATTCCATATAGATTGATAACCTTGTTTAAGCCAAGAGAACCATCACTGAAATCACTATGTATGCTAAAATCTCTAAGCAACCAAACAAATTTTCTGTCTCACCTGACGTTCCTGTCCAAGGATCTCCTCTTGATTTCCTTTAGATATCGAGAGTTCCGAAAAGGACCTGTGAAGATGCCGGCGGGGACTATTGAAATTCGGATATTTTTTTGCTGCTGACGTCTATGCTGAACACGGTTTAAAATCTGTTATTTATTAATGATTGATTTGAAGTTAATTGTGTCTTTTGGAGGATCAAGCAGCCAATCCTTTATCATATCACGTATTTTGCGAACCGCCTCGAGCTTTTCTGTTTCGGTTCCTTCGACGGCGGCGAGGTCCGGAAAGGGCCAGTGCCAGCGGACTGTAATCCCGGGAAAGATCGGGCATTTGGATTCGGAATCATGACATACCGTAATTACATGCTCGTACAGGTTTCCCCGTTTAAACAATTCAAAGACACTTTGCGGTTTCTTTTTGGATAAATCAAGCCCATCTTCAGCCATCACCTGAATGACTAGGGGATTTACGGCTTCTGCCGGTTCTAAACCCGCACTCTCGATTTCAAAGTGATCGCCATAAAACTTTCTGAGATAGGCCTCTGCAATTTGACTCCGTCCACTGTTGTGCTGACAGATAAAAAGGATTCTAGTTTTTTTTGCCATTTTTTACTCCAATATTTACCAAAGGGTTAAGCAGGGATTTGGAAAATTCCTTAAGTTGATTTTTTAAAAATGCCCGATGCAGGCCAGAATATTCGCCTGAAGTGAAAGGAGATTAATGATGGATTGTTAGAATTTCATTAGGATTTACGATTATGGATCCTTTTCTGTTAAATTCATGGAAAAAGGCGGCGCTGGCAGTTTCCTTAAAAAACGGTCGCGAGTTTCATGTGCTTTTCTCATCATGTTATCAACCTTGAAAGTCCGTCCATCCATTCCATTTGACAAGCTTGTGCCATACAGCGAGACGAAAAAAACCTTAGCGAAACGCGCGGTTGGGCTGATTTCGTGACGGTGGGATCTTCTTCAATATGCCGAGGAACAAAATCGGGAAATCCCGACATTATATTTTTTGCAGGAATCATCTGTCATCAATATGTGAATCGTTTCTGGATCTTATCTAAGGCCTTTCGCCATGGGAAAGCCTGGTGTTAATGCTTTCGATCGCCGGGAGCACTTCCCAGATTCCCGCAACCACATCGTGCGCTCCAGCCTCCCGGAAACGTTGTGCGATAGGTTTTGTTTGGGTCTCCAGCTCCTGGGGCGTAAATCCGGATAATTCTTCCTGGGAAAGACCCAACTCATTACCGGATTGGGTCAATCCGATGGTCCACATGCCGGCATTCACCCCGGCCTCAATGTCGCTGATGGTGTCGCCAATTTTGACAAAAGCTTCCAGTGGATATACCTGAAGACGAATAGCGTTAAGATAGCACATCCAGGGATATGGACGGCCTGCGGGGACATCCGTAGAGCAGACTACGGCATCAGGCGCATAGCCCTGTTTACGGGAGGCAGGCACCAAGGCTTCCATAATCGGCGCCGTGTATCCGGTTGATGAGCCGATTTTCACCTTTTGCTGACGAAGTCCCTTTACCGTATCCATCAATCCGGGAATCGGCTTGGCATACTGCTTAACGGTTGAAGTGAGCACCGGTTCGGTTTCGGAAAATATCCGTTCCACATCGGTTTCATCCGGTGGTTTACCATTTTTTTTCAGCCACTGATCGACGACCGACGGCAGACCGCAAATACTGCGCACATGGTCTTTCTTGGCAACCCCCATGAATTGACGGACTTCACCGACAGTGACTTCAATACCAAATTTGGCAAAAGCGTTTACGAATCCAGCAGCCGGTGCGATGCTCCCAAAATCTACAGTTGTTCCGGACCAGTCAAAAATGACAGCCTTCACCGCACCGGTGTATGCTTTATTCGGGTTAGTCATTGACATTAAGCACTCCTCATTTTTCCGATTAAATTCAGTGGCCGTAGGTTCATTCATCATGACAAAATTGCGACGCGAATCGTCTCGCCCGAAGCGGCCAACTT
>Ga0272443_10004194_pt1 | contig 16007 bp, 14 predicted proteins | sample SSMAcet12_FD_193581 | JGI IMG/M metagenome (GOLD analysis project Ga0272443, IMG submission 193581) | Marine sediment archaeal communities from Little Sippewissett salt marsh, Falmouth, MA, United States - SSM-Acet-12 | ecosystem: Environmental > Aquatic > Marine > Wetlands > Sediment ... | reverse complement strand
AGCAGTTCTACGTACTCTCCGGTGCGAGCGGAGACGAAGCCCTCGAGATCATGGAAGGTCTCCAGTCTGCACTCTCCTGGGCAATGTGGGATAACGGTCTGGCGGCAGAGAATCCTGCTGACTTCGGAATTCCCAAACCGTAACGTCAAAAACTATTAAAGTGTATCGGTAAACTGCGGCATGGGGTTCCTCAATCCCGTGCCGCACATTCCAATATGTGCTTCAAAAAAACAGTGATATAATCAGCACAAGGGGGCGTACTTCATATGATGGAAACAAAGAAACTCCGGGAGGCAGATTTCATCACCAGTATTCTGCTCATCCTGTTCGGAGCATGGGTACTCTTCGAGGCCTTTCAGATGCCGATGAAGGGAACCTATGGGGGGGTAAAAAACGCCTGGTATGTATCGCCGGCACTGTTGCCTCTGGTTATCGGGATCTGCATTGTTCTGCTAGGAATTACGCTTTTGTTCTTCTCAATACGGCATGGAGGAGCTACCGGCTTCCTGCAGAAAATGAAACATATCCATGTCGGGACGAGCGAAGCTTCCGAACGTTTTCTCGCGATCGTTATTGCTTTCGTTTGTCTGGTTTACCTGTTTATCCCGAGGGTCGATTTCTTTCTCTCGGTCTGGTTCTTTCTGAGCTACATGATCATCACATTCTATTACGATGACGCCAACCTGCTGCGGCGCCTCACCATTCTCTTTACCGCCGAGAATCTGCTGATGCTGGCCTTGTTTGTATTCGGTATAGCCAAGATCCTCAACTCGGCTTTCAGATATGCAACCGACGTCGTAGCCCTGGCGGAGATCCTTGTCTTTCACGTCAGCGCAGCCCGTGCCGGACGTTCCAGTGAAGAGCTGAAGAAACGGTACAGAATTGCTTCTCTCATCGCGATTGCCGTTCCTCTGGTTCTTGCGCCGATCTTCCGGTATGCATTACTGGTCCCTCTTCCGACAGAGGGAGGCATCATCGATTTAATGAGTCTGATCTATTTTTCACTGAGGTAGTGTATGGCATTTCTTGAATCACTCAATCTATTTTTCATGAACTTCTTCGAACTCGCGGCACAGCCTGTCAACGTTCTCATGCTCTTCGGGTCCGTAATCCTCGGTATCGTGTTCGGGGCGATACCGGGGCTCACGGCGACCCTTGGAGTTGCCTTGCTGACGACCCTTACCTACGGGATGAACCAGGGAACGGCGATGATCGCCCTCCTGGGAATCTATGTCGGCGGTGTTTACGGTGGTTCCTATTCATCGATCCTGATAAATATACCTGGTACCGCAGCGGCGGCGGCAACGGCCCTCGACGGATATCCCCTGGCCAAACAGGGGAAGGGCGGAGTAGCCCTCGGGCTCACCACAACCGCATCGGCGATCGGGACCTTCGTCGGGATGCTCTTCGTCGTCAGTCTGTCGCCGATCATATCAGAACTGGCGCTTCAGTTCACGTCGTTCGAGTTTTTTCTCCTTGCGTTTTTCGGCATAATCATCAGCGGGACATTGACCAGCCCCGATGTAGCCTTCAAGGGATGGATCGCCGGTTTCCTGGGACTCTTCCTGGCCGTTATCGGACGGGAGAGTCTGCAGTTCTATGCACGGTTCACCTTCGGTTTTTCCCAGCTCGAAGGCGGTATCGAGGTCGTTCCTGTACTGATCGGCGCCTTCGGTATCCCGCAGATCATACAGGTGCTGAAGGACAAGTTTGTCGTCAAGGAGGCCCAGAAATTCGACAGGATCCTGCCGGAATGGGGCACGATTTTCAAACATATGAAGCACATCCTTCGATCGGCCCTGATCGGGGTCGGGATCGGGGCGGTGCCCGGCATCGGTGAAGATATCGCCGGTTGGGTCAGCTACGGGGCTGCCAAGAACGCCTCCAAGACCCCTGAGAAGTTCGGCAAGGGTTCTTATGAAGCCATCATCTCGACCGAGACCGCTAACAATGCATGTATAGGCGGAGCGCTGATTCCTCTCCTGAATCTCGGGGTGCCGGGAAGTCCACCGGCGGCAATGCTCCTCGGGGCCCTGATGCTGCACGGCATAGCCCCCGGTCCGATGCTGAGGATCGATCATCCCGGATTCATAGAAGAGATGACGGCAATTCTCCTGATGGCCTCCATCGCAATGTGGATCGCAGGAATACTTCTGGCCAAGCAGGTCGTGAAAGTCCTGCGGATTCCGCCTTCGATTTTCATGCCGATCATCGGAGTGCTGTGCATTATCGGAAGCTACGCCCTCGGAACCAAGGTAATAAACCTCTACCTCATGCTGCCGGTGGGAATAATCGCATACTTCCTGACCGAGATGGGATATCCGATAGCTCCTCTGGTGATCGGAGTCATTCTCGGACCGATGGCTGATTCGAACCTGAGACGGGCCCTCATGGTTTCCGGCGGAAGCTTCGCTCCGATGTTTACCCGCCCTGTATCTCTGATTCTCTTCCTCATCATCGTTCTCCTCATTCTGAGCCAGATCCCCTTCATTCAACAGGCAGTGAAGAAGCTTAGAGACCGCCTGAGCCGTAATAAAAATTCCGTGAATAACGATAACTAATAGTATCTTCTCCTTCTACACTCTGACAGCCGGTGAGTTCAGCGCTCACCGGCACTTTTTTTTTATCAGTGAAGTGGTCGAGCCAATCGGTGTTGGCCCCGGGCCGCTGAATCACAGTACATCAACGGTCATCCACAAGGTTCGCACCACTACATAAGAAACCGGACGGCATGGTTCGAAAACCAGCCGCCCGGTTAAGAGAGTATTATGAGAAATCAGTTCTCGTACACTTCGGGATTTACACAATCCGGGGCGTGTTCTCCGCGAAGCATAGCGAGCAGATTCCTCGCTGCTTTTAATGCCATGTTCGTGCGCGATTCATGGGTAGCAGAAGCAATGTGGGGTGTGACAACGATGTTGCCGAGCTTTTCCAGACCGGGAGTGAGGAGAGGCTCGTTCTCATACACATCGATTGCCGCACCGGCGATCAGGCCCTCCTGAAGAGCCTCCAGAAGCTCTTTCTCGGCAATGACCGGTCCCCTGGACGTGTTGACCAGGTACGCGCTCCGCTTCATCTTCCGGAAGGTCTCCCGGTTAAAGAGGTGGTGGGTGGAGTCCATAAGCGGGACATGGATGCTGATGTAGTCAGCAATGGACAGCAGTTCTTCAAAAGATACTCTCTTCGCCCCACACTTTTCCTCCAAAACAGGATTGTCTGCTACATCGCTGTAGACAACCTTCATGTTGAAACCCCGTGATTTCAACGCCATAGCAGTTCCTATCCGGCCGGTTCCAACTACACCGAGGGTCTTGCCCTCGATGTCGCCGCCGATAAACTGGAGAGGACCCCAGCCCTGCCATTTCCCTCTGCGCAGAAAAGCATCTGACTCAACCACCCTGCGGGCGATTGAGAATAATAGCGCCCAAGCCAGTTCAGCTGTCGCATCGGTCAGTACTCCCGGTGTATTCGAGACAGGAATTCCCCGCCTGGTTGCTTCCTCTACATCTATATTATCATATCCCACGGCGTAATTTGCAAATCCTTTCGACGAAATTGCGGTATTAAATACTTCCGCATCAATCTTATCGGTCAGGAGACAGAGAACGCCGTCGGCATCCCTGATGTATTCGAGCAGTTCCTTCCGTGTCAGGACCCGATCATCCGGGTTCACCGTAACTTCGCATTCTTCTTTCAGGAGATCGATTCCCGCACGGGGAATCATCCTTGTGACGTATACTCTGGGTTTGTTGCTCATGTTGTGCCTCTGATGCTCTACTTCAACCGGAAAAGGTTCGATTCGACGAATTTCCATGTTTCCATGAAGTTGTCTCCGTGGATCAACTGTTCCAGCCGGTCGGTATCGATGGTGTCGAGAAGGTCCCATATCTTTCTGGTCACCCTGCTGTTGATTTCGAACATATCCTTGATAGGCCAGCGGGTAGGGGAAGTGTCCGAGGTAAGGTAGTCGGAGTAGCCGATCTTCCGCAGATAATACAGGAACTCGATGTACTCGAGCATATGCTTGGAACCGGTAAAGAAGTCCCAGTCCCAGCGGGCATCGTTGTCGTTTATATGGACGTAGAGCTTGTAGGGACTGCGGTGGACCAGCAGTGCAGCCTCCGAGGGATTCTCATTTCCGTAAATGGAATGGCCGAAGTCGAGGGTGATTCCCATATTCGGCGCATCGACTTCATTCAGAAGGAGGATCGTTTTCGCAGTGTCATTGACGAAACATTTTGCGCGGGTTTCGCTCGGTTTGTACTCGATGTACAGAGGAATATCGGGATTGTGCCGTCCGGCCTCGCGGAAGGATTGGATCAGGTTGTCCCAGTACTCGGCGTAATCGACCTGGAAGCTGAACTCGTAGCCGTCGCCGAGGGGGCAGCAGGTCACCTTGTCGGCGCCGACTTCCCGGGCAAAATCCTTGGACTCCTTGATGAAGCGGACCGCCTTTTTCCTGACCTGCGGATCCGGTGAACTGATACCGCCGTTGCGGAACTCGGGTTCTCCCTTCACGTTCACGTTGACGGCGGCAAGGGATACGCCGTATTTTTCCATGAGCTCCTTCACATGGGCGGCATCGCTGACCTCATAGGGGTAGACGATTTCGAGTCCGTCGTAACCCTCTATCTCACTGAGGCTCCTGAATTTGCCTTCCAGATCGAGTGGTGTATTGTATTCATGAAAGCGGTCTTTGGTCTTTCCCAAAAAACCTGCAATGATAGCCATTTTCAACATATCTGTCCTCCTTTTTACGGACCCTTATTTCTTCAAAATTGCCTGCGCCTTGTCCACGATGTGTTTGGCGGACAGGCCGTACTTCTCGATCAATTTGTAGTAGTCACCGCTTTCGGCGAACGTGTCTTCAAGACCGATGTGATCGAAGGGGACTGGATACTCCCTGAGACAGTAACTGGCCAGTTCGTATCCCATACCATTTCTCTTCTGATGGTCTTCAATGACCAGCAGGCGCCCTGTTTTTTTAATCGACTTTCGCACGGCGGCATAGTCGACGGGTTTGAATGAGTAGAGATCGAGTACGTCCGCCTCTATTCCCTTACCTGCGAGGGTCTCCGCAGCTTCGAGGGCCTGAAAAACGGTATCACCGTAGCTCGCGAGAGTGATGTCGCTGCCTTCCCTGAGCAGCTTGCTGCCGCCCATCTCGAACTTCTCGTCTTTGGTGTAAATGTCGAAATAGGGGTCCCGCATGAGACGGACGAAACAGGGGCCCGGGGTCTGCATGACGATATCGACGCACTTCGCGGATGAGACAGTGTCAGCGGGAACAAGTACCTTCATATTGGGAATCGTGGCGAGAAAAGCCATATCCTCGCTGGCCTGATGGGTGACCCCGTCGATGGCAGGGGTAATACCGCCGTGGGAGCTGAGAATTTTGACATTCAGATTCGGGTAGCACACGAAAGAGCGTACGGCTTCGATCGCCCGCATACTGAGAAATACACCGTAACCGGCTACCAGAACGGTACGTCCCTCCGCGGCCATTCCGGCGGCGGCGTCCATGGTGTTGAGCTCCTGAATCCCCATATTGAAGTAGCGGGTGGGGTATTTGTCGCCGAAGAGATAGGTGTAGGTCGAATACCCAATATCGGATTCGAAGACGACGAAGTCTTTGTCGATCTCTCCGTATTCGACCAGCCGCTCGGCGAAGGCCCGGCGGGTCGGTATCTTTGCTTTGGTGATGTTCATCTTCAGGCCTCCCCTCTGATTTCTTTGATTGCAATGTCGTACTCTTCAGGTTCCGGCGGCTTCCCGTGGAAACGCTGCTGGTTCTCCATCAGGGACACACCTTTGCCCTTCACAGTCCGGGCCAGTATACAGACCGGGCTTCCGGCTGTTGCCCTGGCCTGCTCGAGTGCTTTCAGGACCTGGCGCATATTGTGGCCGTCGATCCGGATCACTTCCCAGTTGAATGCTTCGAATTTTTTGTCGATGGGGTCCATCGGCATGATCCCGTCGGTGAATCCGTCGTTCTGCATACGGTTGTCATCGACAATGGCTACGAGATTGTCGAGTCTGTACTTGTCCGCCGCAGCTGCAGCTTCCCAGACCAGACCCTCCTGAATTTCTCCGTTTCCGAGAACGGTGAAAACGGTGTAGTCCTTCTTGGACAGTTTCCCTGACAGGGCGATCCCGATTGACTGTCCAAAGCCGTGACCAAGAGAACCGGAACTGATGTCGACTCCGGGTGTCTTGCTGATCGGATGCCCCTGGAGAATGCTGCCGAATTGCCGCAGCGTTTTGAGGGTCTCGACGGGAAAGTATCCCCTCAGGGCAAGACAGGCATAGAGGACCGGGCAGGCATGTCCCTTTGAGAGGATAAACCGGTCCCGATCGGCCCATCGGGGCTCCTTGGGATTGATGTTCAATATATCGAAGTAGAGGGCTGTCATAATGTCCGCGGACGACATGGACCCTCCGATATGCCCTGATTGGGCGGTGTGTACCATATCGACGATGTGATACCGCACCTCCTTCGCTTTTTCAACGAGCAGCGCAACCCGTTGATCGAATGTGAGCTTGTCAGCTATGTGCTGCATGATGTACCTCCATTAGCTTCTGAAAGATGGTGTTGAGAAACCGGGATGCGAAAGAATACTCGTCTGGAACTGCCTCCTTGTCACATCGGATCTCAATGTCGTACGGACCCGAATACCCCGCAGCCTTAAGAGAGGTAAAAACATCGATCCAGGGGACCGACCCCCTCCCCGGGCTGAGGGAAAGGTTCTCATGTCCGAAGTTATCGGAAAGGTGCGTACACACGATCCGTGTACCCAGCTTGGACGGGATCAGCGCTATGGCTTCTTTGCACGCCCAGGCATGTCCCGTGTCGAAGTTATATCCCAGGTGCGGCGCACCGAGTGTATCGGCTAAATACAGAAACCCGTCGCTGTTTCCTATCAGAGAACCGGGAAGAATCTCGAGGGCAAGGGTGAGAGATTTTGAAGCGGCGTAATCGAGAAGTCTTGACAGCGTGTCGCAATAGTCCTGCTTGATGCGGCGATACATTCCGGGCGAGAGATCATCTCCCATATGGAATCCGGGCTGCGGTATGGTTACGACCTTGCAGGTTGGGAAAAAAGATACAAGCCGCAGAATTTTTTTGAAATCATCGATGAGCTCCGCCCTCTGAAAGAGTTCATGGCGGCTGAAGTAGTGCAGGAGATGGTGTCCGACGAACTGAGATACCCCGAGCCCGAGTTCCTGGATCCTATCCGCGAGGGCCTTCGTGTGATTAACATCCCACTGCTGCAGCTGTTTGGCAGAAAAGGTCTCGAGCTCTACCTGGGTGAAACCGAGTCCGGCAAGCCTCGGAAGTTCCCCGATAACTTCCGAAAGGGTAAAATCCTCTGAAAAAAGTGAAATAAAATAGGCCGGGGAGACTCCTACCATTTGACTGCTCCATCAATATTGTATACAATATTTATAACACAATATACAGATTCTTGTCAAGGAGAGGTTGTGCTATGGGCGGGAAACGGAAGATAATAATATCGCTTGCACCGGTGGGAAATTTCCCGGCGGAAAATACCGAAGCAGTACTCACGCCGGAGGGTATCGCCGGCGATGTGGAGGAGTGTGCTGATGCCGGAGCTTCTCTGGTCCACCTGCATGTGAAGGATGTCTATGGACAGCCTGTCACGGACCGGGACCTCTTTGATGCAGCGGTTGCAGAAATACGACGGCGCTGCGGTGTCATTATCCAGGGATCGACCGGAGGCGACGGGCACCTTTCCGCCGAAGAGAGATGCGTCGTTCTCAATAACCCAGTCGTGGAGATGGCATCCCTCAACATGGGGTCGACGAACTTTTTCAACGGGGTCTATGTAAACGCCCCCGATGAGATCCGGTACTGGGCGCGGCGCATGAAGGATTCCGGTATAGAGCCGGAGTTCGAGATTTTCTCTCCGGATATGATCGAAGCGGCTGCCGTGTTGTACCAGGAGCAGTTGGTCGCGCCGCCATACAGTTTTGGAATCTGTCTGGGCATACCCTGGGCAATGCCGGCGAATGCGCGGTATCTTTCGATCTGTGCGAACCTCATGCCTGAAGGGGCCCGCTGGGGGCTTATCGAACACGCGCGATCGGACTTCAGCCTGGTGGCGGTCGCTCTCGCTCTGGGCGCCAGTTGGATCCGGGTCGGACAGGAGGACTCTCCCCAGGGTTTGAACCACAAGGGGCAGAAGAAGAATCAAGTTCTGGTGAAGGAGGTTCGTGAATTTATCGAGTCCCTGGGCTATGAGATCGCCTCGCCGCAGGAGGCCCGGAAGATTCTGGGAATACGGGAACCAAAGGAACTCGCGAAGTGAGCATTTGGTTTATATTACTTTACAGTATAACTATTTTTGAATACAATATTGCTTATTCTGGATCAGCAGAGCAGGTGATATGAGAAAACTACAATATGAAGATCTTCCGTTGAAGGTGTACAATGCTTTGAAGGAGATGATTCTGAGGGGAGAACTCATCAGCGGTCAGAAGCTGCAGCAGGAGAAGCTTGCCGAGACCCTGGGAGTGTCGCGAACCCCCCTGCTGACCGCTTTTTCCAAGCTGGAGCGTGAACTGCTGATAGAGATCCAGCCGAGAAAAGGGGCCTTTGTTCGTCACTTCAACAAGAAAGAACTAATCGATATCTATGACATTCGGATTCGTCTCGAACCTCTCGGTGCTGCGGAAGCCGCGGCCAACGGATCGGAGAAACAATTCAAGGAACTGCGCAGTCTGCTGGATGCCTTCAAGAAGGCTGCACAGAAGAAGGAGAGCGGCCGGATCTCCGAAGACGACTATCTGATCCACATGAAAATAATGGAGATGAGCGGAAATCAGTTCCTCTATCAGATGGTTTCCAACTTCAATATTATTGTAATTGCGAATCTGGAGGGTTTCCCGAAGGATTACAGTGTCAGTATACAGGAACACGAGGAACTCTATAAGGCACTTCATGCACGGAACGCACAGCAGGCCGAAGAGATGATGAGAAATCATCTCAGCAGTTCCAGGGACATTATTGTTCAATCCTTTACCTGAATCTTTTTACATAAGTGAGGAACATGCCTGTGCCGAGAATCGAGAATAAAATATTGAGCGATCATGTGTATGACACGATTCGCCGGATGATCCTGGACGGGGATCTACCTCCGGGAATCAAGATCAACAAAAACGAACTGGTAAAACGTCTGGATGTCAGTCTTACTCCCATCAATGCCTCCATTTCACGGCTGGTCGGTGAGAGACTTATAGAACAGCGCAGCAGGTACGGCTTCTTCGTAAAGGAGTATGACTGTAAGGAACTGCAGGACCTCTACGCCGTCCGTGCGGGTCTCGAGGGAGTGGCTATACGGCTCTGTATCGAGGACGGCTGCGAGGAACACCTGGAACATCTCAGCAGTTTCTTCAGGGAATTCACCCTTCCGATGTCGGAATCGGATATGAAGAAGTACGCGGAGACCGACAAATTGTTCCACTCCACCATCATTCAGTACTCCAGCAACCGCATGATGGCGGACATGAACTCGAGTTACGCTTATGTGATCAGAAGTTATCAGAAGGGGCTCATCCGTCCTCCTGCGGAGACTCTCCAGGAGCACCTCGATATCGTCAATGCAATCGATGCCCGTGACGGCTTCATGGCTCAGGAACTGCTTCTGCAGCATCTGCTCAGATCGCGGGAAGTCCTGCATCGGAACTGTCGTGAGTGAGCTGCGTTTTTTTGTGTAGAGTGTCCCCGAAACGGTACCTTTTTCTGCTGCAGCGGCTCAGATCCTCAAGACCGGCCCTGCCGGATCCGTATCCAATCCAGATAATCAGCGATTCCCTCTTCTAATTTTATCTGCGGCGTGTATCCCAGCTCTTCCGCGGCCAGATCTATGGAGAGTGCCTCGCACCTCGGCATCAGGGTACCGGGTCCAATCTCGGCAGGGGTGTTGCCGGGAACTAGGGATGCGCAGAGCGCCGCTACCTCTCCAACCGAGGAGGCCCGCCCGGTTGCGATATTGTATATTCTCCGCTTGATCTCAGGAGCTGTGTATATCATGGCAATTCCGCGGGAAGCATCCTTCACGTTGGTGAAATCCAGCTTCTGGTCGTAGCCGCGTTCCATTTTCAAATCGTCAAGGCCTTCCAGCACGCCGAAGGTGTTCCGGTATAGGCGGATGAATTCCGACGGTAATTTGCCAGGCCCGTATACGAAGTAGACTCTGGCTATGCGCACATCCATATCGAAGCTCGCGCCGTACTGCAGGCCGATCATCTCTGAAGCGGTCTTCGTCGCGCTGTAGAGGTCCGCAGGCTGTGGCACATGGCGGGTCTCACTGGCGATGCCCTCGATCGCACCGTAGACGGCGCCGGTGCTCACATAAACGACCTTAATGATCCCGAACTGACGGGCCGCCTCGAGGACATTCAAAAAACCGTTCACGTTTATCATTGTATTGCGGTACGGTGCCTGGGGAACGAATTCGCCCATGATCCCGACGGTGTGAATGATCCCTTCTATCCCGCCCTGATACTTTGTCAGTACGTTACTGATCTGGGCGAATTGAGTCACATCACAGGGTTCGATGATGATCCTGTCGGTGTATTTTTCAAGAACATCGGGCAGTGTCGGCCGGGTGTCGCAGAGAATGACCGATGCACCCTGTTCAAGCAGATGCGCCGCGGTCCATGAGCCTATGTGACCGAGTCCTCCGGTTATTAGTGTGTACATATTCCATTCCCCCTAGTATAATAATGCCTAGTATATCATGAATACAAAATTCTGCATACAAATGGCGGAATAGAAGAAATTCAAGCAGTGGCCGCTGAGGGGCTGATGAAACGCCCGGTTCAGATGGGCGCTTCAGAGGTTCACTTCAGAGGGACGCTTCAGAAGGGCGCATAAAAGGGGCGCTTCAGATGAGCTGATGAAACGCCCGGTTCAGATGGGCGCTTCAGAGGTTCACTTCAGAGGGACGCTTCAGAAAGACGCATAAAAGGGACGCTTCAGAAGGGCTCCCAGGCAGCCGCTGCAGAGGTCAAAGGGGAGGCAAATGATGATGAATGTGCGGCTCATTCTCGGTACCATGACATTCGGTTCGCAGGTGGATGCGTCCGGTTCCGGGGAAATGTTACAGCGTTTCTTCTCTTCGGGTCAGAAGGAGCTCGATACAGCGTATGTGTACAATGACGGCGAAACCGAGAAAATCCTCGGTGCCCTTCTTTCAAAGGAAAAAAAATTCTCTCCGTATATCGCAACCAAAGCGCATCCCAGGTCCTTCGGCAGGCTGGATGGTGAAACGGTACCCCTGCAGCTGAACGAATCCCTGAAAAGACTGAAGAGGAAGAAGGTCGATCTCTTCTATCTGCACGCTCCCGATGCGAACACCCCGATGGAAGAAGCCCTCAGGGCCTGTGCCGCCCTTCATGAGGAGGGGAAGTTCGATGAACTCGGATTGAGCAACTTTCCGGCCTGGATGGTGGTGAAGGCGTGGTATCTGTGTCGGGAAAACGGCTGGCCTCTGCCCGCTGTGTACCAGGGGATGTACAATGCCCTGAGCCGCCGGCCTGAAGACGAACTCTTTCCAGCTTTGAAGGAGCTTGGCATCCGGTTCTATGCCTATAACCCGCTGGCCGGGGGATTGCTGACCGGAAAGTACACCAGCTACAACACCCGACCCTCTGATGGACGCTTCGCCGCCATGCCCTTCTATCAGGACAGGTACTGGAAAAAATCTCTCTTCAGAGCCATCGAGAGTCTCACCAATGAATGCTGGGCAGAGGGAATCCCTCCGGTATCTGCCGCCTTCAGGTGGCTGGCCCATCATTCCGAACTCGACTTCGGGCACGGCGACGGTATTATCCTGGGAGCCACATCGATCGCGCAGCTCGAACAGAATCTGCAGGCTTGCGAACAGGGAGAACTTCCCGGCCGCATCGTCGAGGCGTATGATCGGGCCTGGGAGGAGGGAAAGGCCGAAAGCCCCGCCTATTTCAGGATCTATTCACCGTAGGATTGGGGAAGCGGGCTGCGGATATCCGTCTGGCATACGGGCTGGCGCCAGGCCGCAGGGCGACAGAGCAGTACCGTTCCGGGTAACGGCATCAGACCTGTCACCAAAACCTACAGCCGGTCGTTTTCGAGGAAGCTGTAATAGCTATCCATACTGAAGACTATGTGGTCCAGGAGATCAATTCCCAGGATGCTGGCCGAATCGCTGAGTCGTTTGGTAATTTCTGAATCCTCCCGGCTCGGTTCGACGTTACCCGAAGGGTGGTTGTGGGCTACGATGACCGCCGCGGCACGGTCGGTAAGCGGATCGGAGAAAACCTCACGGGGGTGAACGAAGGTCCTGTTTACGGTACCGATGGAGACTACCCGGCTGTGAATGACCTCGTGGGCCCCGTTCAGGCTGATGCTCAGGAAATGCTCCCGCTTGCGGTCGGCGTAGTGACGGATCACCGGCAGAACATCCTGGGGATGGCGGATCTTGATGGTAGCAGGCCGGTACCGCCGGCGGGCATACTCCAGGGCCGCGGTTATCTGGGCCGATTTGGCGTCTCCGATACCGGGAATGCGGTGAATGGCTTCGACGTCTATGATGTGATGGTCCATCCGGTCGAGGACTTCGAGAAGCATACCCGAAATTTTATCCACGCCGCTCCCGCGGATGCCGGAACCGACGATCAGCTTCACCAGGTCCCTGTCCGACAGGCGGTTGACTCCCAGTTTCAAAAGTCTCTCCCGGGGCCGTTCGGCCTCCTGCACGGGAGATTCATGTACGGAATTGTGGTATCTCATACCCCCAAAGAGGATATGAGATACCCGTCTGATTCAGAAAAAATTACTTTGTCGTCACATCTTCGATGTAATAGGGCATTACCATCAAGCTGTAGGAAGCAGCACCCTGGCCCTCTCCTGCGGCTGAGTAGTAGCGATACAGATGTTCCAGTTCCGGGGGAAGTTCCGCAGTAATGCCCCGGCTGTTTTCGGCGCGAAGATTGAAGAGGGCTTCGCTCATCTCGGGAAGACGGCCGAGGGAGATGACGCCCCACTTATCGGCGTAGGTGTAGTCGATGAGTTCGATCTCGCCTTTGATGCCTGCCGCCTCGGCGGCAGCTGCGAAAGCCTGCTGATAACCGCCGACCTCGTCCACCAGGCCCCTTTCCATTGCCTGGGTTCCGGTCCAGATCCGGCCGCCGGCGATTTTTTTCACATCCTCCTTCGGCATGCCGCGTCCTTCGCTGACGACAGTCAGGAATCGGTCGTAAGTGCTGTCGATGAACTCTCCGATCATCTCTTTCTCATCTTCTGTGAGTGTGCGGTACATGGCGCCGAAGTCCGCCTGTTCGCCCTGCTTGACAACATCCCAGCCGATCATCTGTTTCTCAAGAAGTCCCGTGAAATTGGGGAATACCGCTATCACGCCGATCGAACCGGTTATGGCCACCGGAGAGGAGATGATACGGTCGGCGAAGGCTGAGATATAGTATCCGCCGGATGCCGCGGCCCCGGTCATGGAAACAATGACGGGCTTGGCGTTTACACCGGTTCGGCACAGTTCGACCTCCCGCGCGATTATATCGGATGCGAGGGCGGATCCGCCTCCCGAGTTCACCCTCAGGATGATCGCCCTGATCTGGCTGTTCTCACGGGCTGCTTTGATCGATGCAGCCAGCGTCTCCGCACCGATGGTGCTGCCCGGCATACCTTCTCCGGGCATTATGGGGCCGACCGCGTGAATTACAGCGACTTCGGCGGCATACGGATCGCTCCAGTCGGACCTGACGAGCTGGAGGGGAATGTTTTCCCGGACTACGGTATTCGAAGCAAAGAATGGAACGGTCTCCTCCAGCTGGTCCTCCTGAATCAATCCGTCGACCAATCCCGCTTCGAGGGCCTTTTCAGCTACCAGGTAGGGACCCGCATTGACAATCTCGGAAATGTCGCCCTTCAGGACCGGTCCCCGTCCTTCCGAAATCAGCTGTTCCATCTCTCCCTGCAGCCCTTCGATCATGTAGGCGAGGGCCTCCCGTTCCGCCTCGGGCATCGATGATTCGGACAGGAAGTTGTACGCTGTCTTGTACTCGCCGACGTGGAAGTTGGCTACTTCGATGCCGAACTTGTTGAAAAAGTCCTTGAAATAGGGGCTGGATACCGACATCCCCTTAAGATCGATCACTCCCTGCGGATGGAGATAAACCGCGTCACCGACTGAAGCTGCGAGTGTGTATTCCTGGCTGCTCATGTAGTCGCTGTAGAAAACGACCTTTTTTCCCTGGTCCCGGATCCGCTGCAGCGCGTCCCGTACCTCCAGCATGGTGCTGTAGGACATGAAGGCGTGCTGGTTTACGAGAACGACACCATCGATATGAGGGGCAGTTTCGATCTGCTTCAGTTCATCGAGGGTCTCCAGGAGAGTGTTCTGATCGATAATGAAATAGAAATTGCCGGTGCGGATGGCCTGTCCTGTTTCGACGATCTCGCTGCCCAGATCATAGTCGTAGTAGACGTCCCTGGAAATCGTGTACGGGTAGGTAAAGGGCTTCGGTGAAAATTGTACGAAAGCCGCACCCGATTGCGGATCAACCGAATCATCCGTCTGAACATAGGTGCCGCCCCGGAGCGTCCCGATCGCAAGGCTGAGAGAAAATCCCAGGGCTTCATTTTCAAGATCATATCCGACTCTGGTTTGAAGACCGTCTATCGGTTCGAAGTGAAGTCCGAGAGTAGGTGAGGAAATGCCGTCCAGGTCCCAGGGAAGGTCGGCGAAGACAGTAAGCTTCCGGATATAGTCATCGGAGAAAAAGAGCGGGCGTATTGCAACACCGCTCATGAACTCGGAATCTCCGGAAGGAGGAACCAGCGCAGTGCTCCCAATTGAAAGATAATCGGTCGGCCTGATGAGGGCCCCGAATTTCCATGAAGAGGTGCTTTCAGTGAAATCTTCGGTCAACAGGGCTGTTCCGAAATAGAGATTGTCGTAGATCGGAAAAGACAGGTTGATCGTGTGAGTGCCGACTGTGTTCCGTTCGCTGTAGGCGTATCCGAGGGCTTCACTGTTGAGGTAGAATGAGAAATCCTCATTGAATCCGTTATTATCGAACATTTGAAGGTATCCGAGGCCGGTACCGTTGCCGTAGCTCAGGACGGCCGGGTTCACAAAACTGCCGGTTACCGAATCAGCCACGGCAACGCTCTCGTGGACAGGCGCAAGCTGCGCCCATACTCCCGCGGCTGTTAAGAGCAGCAGGAGCGCTCCTGTTAGAATTTTTTTCATATCTTATTACTCCTTTTCACTAGCCAGTGTGTACTTTAAAGGTACTACTATACAAATGAGAAGTCAGGGAATAATTCGAGAAATCGATGTTAGTGGTTCGAAGCTTGGGGATACCGCATGAGCAAGGTACGTTCGGTCTTCTAATTCGGGGCCCGACCAGAGTGGTACAGCTGATCGCCGTGCCGTTTCAGCTGCATCACCTTTTCTGGACAAGATGCGCCGATCGGGCTATTATCGCTCGTATGACAACCAATCCGGTTATCGAAGAAAAGCTGAACGCATTTACTCACAGTGTGGGTACGGGGCTTTCCATCGCCGGCCTGACGGTCCTCCTTAGCCTTACAATCGGGACCCGATCGCCGCTTCTCATCATGACGGCAGTAGTCTACGGGTCCGCCCAGATTATTCTGTATCTCTCATCCGCCCTGACCCATGGGTTTCACGATATACCGGGAGCACACTATTATCTGCGGATCTTCGATCAGGTCTCGGTCTATCTGCTGATCGCCGGAACATATACACCAATTACCCTGATTCCGCTTGCTGGTCACGGCGGCCAGGTCATGTTTATTCTCGAATGGGCGCTGGCGGCGGCTGGAATTACATTGAAGCTCTTTATCTTCCGTAAGAAACATATTCTCTCCGATCTGCTCTATATTCCCATGGGGTGGATGATTCTGTTCCTGCTGCCCGCAATGCTTCGGCATCTGCCGGCGGGACTGGTAATAACTG
>Ga0272443_10004193_pt1 | contig 16014 bp, 15 predicted proteins | sample SSMAcet12_FD_193581 | JGI IMG/M metagenome (GOLD analysis project Ga0272443, IMG submission 193581) | Marine sediment archaeal communities from Little Sippewissett salt marsh, Falmouth, MA, United States - SSM-Acet-12 | ecosystem: Environmental > Aquatic > Marine > Wetlands > Sediment ... | reverse complement strand
CGTATTGGGACTGGATCCGCCAGAAGGCGGCCCAGAAGGCGCACGACATCCGACAGCAGGGCTTCTCGGGTCCGGCAATGCTGGGCATCCACGACCTGGAGTATGTCGGGATCAGCCATCGCCTTGACGCGCTCGACGAGCGGTTCACGGTCCGGTAGGCTGGGTGTACGGTGGGAGCCAGTTGGCCAGTTGCTACGGGGTATCTTAGGTCCAGTCGTGAAGCCTCAAACTGGAAGCCGCAGGCTAGCAGCCTGTGTGAGTAATCCACGCTAGAATACGCCAAGAACCCGTTACATGAGTCGCGAGGGGGGACGATGAAGCGATTCAAGGCGTACGATACCCGCCAAAGCTACCTTCTTGCACCGTCACCACAGGAATGGTTACCCAAAGACCATTTGGTGTACTTCATCGACGACGTGGTCGGCCAGCTCGACTTGTCCGAAGTCTTCGCCAGCTACGAAGGGACCAAGGGACAGCCCCCGTATCACCCCCAGATGATGGTCAGGGTGTGGCTGTACGGATACTGCGTTGGAATCCGCTCATCGCGCAGGCTGGAACGAGCCCTCCACGAAGACGTGGGCTTCCGAGTGCTGTCTGGCAACCAACAGCCGGATCACTGGACGCTCTCGGAGTTTCGTCGGCGTCATCTTCGGGCATTGAGCAACCTGTTCGTGCAAACGGTGAGATTGGCACAGCAAGCGAAGCTGGTGAAGCTGGGCCAAGTAGCCATCGATGGGACCAAACTGAAGGCGAACGCATCGAAGCACAAGGCCATGAGTTACCGCCGGATGGAGAAGGAAGAGAAGCGGCTGCGCGAGGAGATCCGGCAGTACTCCGAAGACGTAGAAGCGACCGATCAGGAAGAGCAGGAGCGGTACGGAATGAAGCGTGGCGATGAGCTGCCCGATCACCTCAAGACGGAGGAACAGCGTCTGAAGGTCATTCGTCAGGCGATGGCAGAGCTGGAAGAAGAGGCACGACGCAAGGCAGCGGCTGAGCAGGAGAAGCGCCGAGAGAAGGCGTCGAAGGAAGGCCGCACGTACCAACCGCGGAAGGATCCAGACGATGCGGTGCCATCACCGAAGGCACAGCGCAACTTCACCGACCCTGATTCACGGATCATGAAGAACGCAGACAAGGCGTTCATCCAAGGGTACAACGCTCAAGCAGCCGTCGATGTGGACTCTCAGATCGTTGTGGCAACACAGCTGACGAACCAAGCGGCCGATGGGCCCCATTTGGTGGGGATGGTCGAGCAAGTGAAAGAAGCGACAGGGAGCCTTCCACAAGAGGTGCTGGCCGATGCGGGCTACTTCAGTGAGGACAACGTGAACACGTTGGAAGAGGACGGGATGTCGGTGCTGATTCCGCCGGAGCGGGTACGGCATCGCGAGTGGCGTGAACCGTGCTTGTCCCCTTCACCACCCCCGAAGGACGCATCGGTTTCCGAGTGGATGAGCTACCGACTGAAGTTGCCGAAGAACCGCGAGCGCTACCGCAAGAGGGAGCAATCGGTAGAACCGGTGTTCGGACAGATCAAAGAAGCCAGAGGGCTACGACAGTTCCTGTTGCGGGGATTGGAGAAAGTCTCTGCTTCGTGGCGGCTGGAATGTGCCGTGCACAATCTGCTGAAGCTGTACTGTGCCCACAAGCGAGGACTCCAACCCGTAGGCTGAACAGCCCTCACAGGGGAGGATTCTGTCCTCCAAGAAACCTGAACCCGTCCCGCCGAACGTTCCAGCGACTCAATCTATCCCGCCAAACACCGAATGGTCACCTCAGCGCAATCCACGCGCAGTCAGGAACCACTTCACACACAGGCTGCTAGGGGACTACGAGCTTCAGACACTGTGGGCGCACACTCACGTGGAATGGCTCCCTCGGCAGGCGATACGGTTCCCCATCGATATGGGCGACGAGCCTCTCAGACGATGAAACCTCGACTTCTGCCAGTTGACGGTACGTGACTTCCGAGAGAGACAGGTGCGTGCCTCTGCGCGCCTTGGGAAGAGAGATTAGTCGCTTGATCCTGGTCATGTCCTCGATCGCGCAAACGTCGAGAAGACCATCGTCGACTTGGGCGCTCGGGGCCATCTGGAACCCCCCCCCAACATACCGCCCATTGGCGATTCCTAAGGAGATACACGAAAATTCTTGATCCCAAGCCGGGCTCGTCAAGGTGACCGGAAAAGGATCGAATTTAAGAGCTTGACGAACAGCCGCAAGGAGGTAGGCCGCGGCACCCCGCGAATGAGTAGCCAGCAGGACATCCCTAGCTACCTGGGCATCGAGTCCAATGCCCAATCCGTTGACGAAGCATCTGTCACCGTTGACACTGCCCACATCCGTCAGGGTGTGCCGGTCTCCCAGAAGGGCATCGATTGCCTCTAGCGGATCGAGTGGGATCCCATTCATACGCGCGAAATCGTTTCCACTTCCCGCAGGGATGACCGCAAGAGGAAGGTCAGTGCCTGTGTCCATCATGCCGTTGACCACTTCGTTTATTGTCCCGTCTCCGCCCATTGCGACAATACTCGTGAACCCCTCCTCGATGACCATTTTGGCCACATCGGGCGCCTCGAGCGGTTCGTTCGTGTAGTGGAAGTCGAAGTCAAGGCGACGCCGCGCCAGCTCTCGCCGGACCTCGCGAAACATTCTTCCGCAACGCCCATGACCGGCGACAGGGTTGACAATAACGAAGTAACGTAGTTCCGTCTCCACGTTCACGATCCTGATTCTACTAGCAAGGCCTGTTCGCTTCGACTCGGGCCAGTCAGCCGCACGCTGCGGGCACGTCTCTTGTAGCCACAAGCTTCGCGCCGGTGCCAAGCAGATCGTCGAGGACAACATCGTGGATTCGGACGGGAGCCTCGACAGAAATCTCCCGTATCAGGTCCATGGCGGCTGGGATGAGGTCTAGAGGAATGGGACGGTCTGTCTTGACTGATACAAGGTCGCGTGTGCCTGCGGTAACTCGGACACTCGTGGGAAGCGTTCGCATGGGCTCAATCGCTTCCTGCCGTCCATACACATCACCCCGTGGACAAGCGTTTCCATCTACGCGTAGGACCTCCCCATTCTCTACGGTGACCGTCAGCTGGCAGCCAACCGGGCAGGACAGGCAGATCATTCTCTTCTCAGTCATGGGACACGATCTCCACAAGGATTCTCTCTCTCTTGCAGAGCTCAGAGATCTCTTCTTCGCTGAGCTCGACTTCAATCATCTCGCTCGGCCTAGCTCTAGCCACAGGCCGCGGTTTGAGACCCTCAATCTGCAGACTCCCGTTTGCTATGGGCTCACTGACTCGCAGAAGAAGACAGGCAGCGTTAGTGTCTGCAAGAGCTGTTGGCACCATATGGACGATATTGGCACCGGTCTCAAGCGGAACTGAGTCAGGAGGAGGGGATTCTCCCAATGCAGCTTGAGCAGCGAACTGTCCAGCAGTCTCCCCAGCACGAGCGACCCAATCGGCAAGATCGTATATGATGACGTTGTTCCCCGCGGCGTAAAGCCAATCGATCTCGGTCTTCATCTGCGAGTTGACGCGGAGACCCCCAGTCGCCTTGTCTGTCGGAACGAGCCCCGAAACGAGTTCATTGTCCGGAATGAGCCCAACCGAAAGCACCAACGTATCGGCTGCCATGTACTGCTCTGTCCCAGGGATCAGAACGCCTTGGCGATCGACCTCGCCTACGGTGACTCCCTCGAGCCGTGATGTTCCGTGAACACAGGAAACAGTGTGTTGGAGCAAGAGAGGGATCTCGAAGTCATCAAGGCACTGCACCACGTTACGAGTCAGCCCACCTGCAATGGCACGCTGCTCAAGAACTGCGACAACCTCAACGCCCTCCAAGTGCAAGCGGCGCGCCATGATAAGGCCGATGTCGCCTGATCCAAGGATGATCGTTCGGCGGCCGGGTAGCAAACCATCGACGTTGACCATACGTTGAGCAACGCCCGCTGTGAGGATCCCCGAAGGACGGAAGCCGGGCACTCCGAGGGCGCCAAACGGTCTCTCACGAGCACCTGTAGCGAGAATGACGCGGGATGGCTGGAAGTGGATATACCCACTTGGCCCAAGAGTTGACACTCGTCGCCGCTTTACATCAACGAGAGAAGCGAAACGCTTCCCAAGAAACTCAGCACCGGAACGTTCAAGCTCGGTCACGAGACGATGGGCGAACTCCGGGCCGGTGAGTTCTTCACGATATCTATGGACTCCAAACCCATGATGAATGCACTGATCGAGAACACCGCCCGGCGCTGGTTCGCGATCGAGAAGCACTACGTTGGCGCCGTGTCGGGCCGCTTCGGCAGCTGCCGCAAGGCCGCCTGCTCCGCCTCCGAGCACCAGGCAATCTATCTTCTTATCCATCATCGCGCGCCTTCCCAGAGACAATCCAGGCGGCGGGCTCGTTTTGCGGCACGTCCCGAGTATCCGCACCCAGTTCGCGGGCCAGTAGTTGAAGGATGCGAGCGGAGCAAGAACCGCCTTGACAGCGGCCGAATCCTGCCCGTGTTCTGAACTTCACCCCATCAATACTTCGCGCACCCCGCCGGATGGCTTCGATGATCTCGCCCTCGGTAACCTCGTTGCAATAGCAAACCACGTGACCGTATCTAGGATCGCGTTGGATCAGGTCATGGAGTCTATCCTCGTCGAGTTCGCTGGGCTTCGGGATGGCCTTCCGTCTTCCCTGGAAACTCGCTTTGCGCTCAAGTGTGTACGCGGTTGCAAGCTCACCAATAAGCCATGGCGCCAAGCTCGCCGAGGCCGTTAGCCCGGGAGAACGCATCGCAGCAGCCTGCAGGAATCCTTGCACGTGCGTAGTACCGACGACGAAGTCTCGCTGCACCGTTTCCGGACGTAGGCCTGCGAACGTCTTGACCCTTTGGGCGAAGCTAAGCGATGGAACCAACTTGCGGGCCCCCTTCTCGACTTCACGAAGCCCGGAGCTCGTCGTATCGACTCTTCCCTTCGCATCGTGCTTGAGATCCTGTGCGTTCGGCCCAAGAAGAATCCCGCCATCAATCGTCGGCAGGACTAGAATACCTTTTGACTTCCTGGTTGGCGCAGGGAAGAGGACTGAGTTGACAAAGCCACGAAGCCTGCGGTCCAAGAGGATGTACTCGCCACGCCGCGGAAACAGCTCGGGGAAATCCACGCCGGCCATTGCCGATATCCGATCAGCGAAGAGCCCAGCAGCGTTGATTACGATGTCGACTGCATACGCCCCTCGGCCGGTCTCAACCTCGACGACTCGTGCACGATCCACTCGTAGCCCGGTCACCTCTTCGGAAATGTGCAGTATGAGTCCATTCTCTACGGCGTTTTCGGTTGCTGCGATGCTGAGGGCCCATGGCTCGGTGATGGCGACAGTCGGCGACCACAGACCCCAGCGGACGTCAGGACTCACATTCGGCTCTCTCGCGTGAATCTCATCGGGAGAGTGAACGACGAGCCCTTCAACGTGATTGCACTCCCCGTGATAGCGAAGTTTCTCCAGCTCGGCCTTCTGCTGTGGTGTGAATGCAAGGACGTAGCCGCCGCAGTGAGCCAGAGGGACATCAAGCTCCTCACATAGAGCCGGGAAGGCTTGGTTCCCCGGTTGACAGAATCGAGCGCGCACAGATCCCGGTGTGTCGTGGAAACCGGCATGGATGATCGCAGAGTTGGCCTTGGTGATGCCCCATCCTACATCAGAGCGGCGTTCGAACAAGTGCACTTCTGCCTCATACTTGCAGGCTTCGCGGGCGATTAGAGCCCCGACTACTCCTGCTCCGATCACAGCGATCTTTACCACTGGTTATCGTCCTCGATTTTTCCTAGTTGCCCTGTGGCCATCCCGCCCTGATTGCCCCCGAACGAAACGACCGCGATGCCTGTTCTTGCTGCTGTGGCGAACCTCCGCCGTACGTAGGTCTATTCCTCTTGGCGGTTCGTTGCCTCCCTGGCACGCTTTCTCATCTGCTCCTCCAGCGCTCTGTCCACATCAGGCAACTCTGCGATGCTTGAGACGACGAAGTCTGGGCAAACGGGCGAATGGTCAAGCGCTTCCCGCGATGTCACTCCTGTCAACGTCAGGATCGCGATCAGGCCATTCTCTTTGGCCATGATCATGTCCGTCTCCAACCGGTCTCCTACTACCGCGCACATCTGAGGTGAGACGCCCAGTCGATCAAGGCCAACCTGGACCATTCGATGAGAAGGCTTGCCAACGATTGCTTCCGGCGCACGGCCAGCGGTTGCCTCCAAGGCAGCGATGACTCCTGCTGCGTCCGGGATCTCTCCACCTTCGATTGGGCAAGTGCGATCGGGATTCGTCGCGACGAACCGAGCTCCTGAACGAATCGCTTGAAACGCGCAGTTCAGTTTGTCGTAGTTGAACCCGCGGTCAAAGGCAGCGACAACGTACTCAACTCGATCGGGTTCGTCGCAGAGCTCTAGCCCGGCATCCTCCAGTTCCGAGAGCAGTGGAGGCTCTCCTACCGCAAAGATCTTTGCCTTAGGGGCTTGCTCCGAGAGATACGTTGCCAGCACATACGATGAAGTGATCACGTCGTCCTCAGAAGCCGGGATCCCAAGCTGCGTCAGTTTGAGGGCATAATCCTCACGTGAGTGCAAGGGTTTGTTGGTCATGAACGCGATGTGTCTTCCGCGGCCGCGAAGCTCGGCAATCGCAGCGCTTGCTCCCTCTAGGAGGCGATCGCCGCGATAGACAGTCCCATCGAGATCTAGCAGATAGCCGATTGCCGAGCCCGCTGTGACGCCCGCGCAGTGTTTCTTTTCAGTCCTGTCAATGGGTGTCATCACGTATGCTGGCTCCCCCCATACCCCAATTCGCAAGGACCCTCACAGCGACATCGGGGAAATCGGTGAATACACCGTCCACATCGTAGTCAATGAAGAAGGTTTCAAGCTCTTCGACTAAAGACGCGTACTGAGCCGGAAGATCGTCAGCCCGGAAAGTGTAAGGGAAGACAGCGAGATCACGGCCGTGCGCCCAAGACACGAATGCTGGATTCATCTCGATGATCGATTTTGAGGGGCCAATGGCGTTGGCGTACTCAGCAATCTCATCCAAGCCCTCCTGTGTCCACATTCGCGAGTAAGACCAGTTCGCACTAATCGCCTGGAGCAGCGGGATATCGGTTCCCAGATCGAAGCGCAAGCGCCTGAGCGATTCGGACTCGAATGACTGAACCAGAATGGGAGAACTCGCTTCCGAATAGCCGTACTGATCCAGTACAGCGAGAAGGGCTTCTTCCATTGGGAGGCCTTCGGAAGCATGCCAACTGGGCTTCTTGATCTCTGGGCTGATCCCCACGTTTCGTCCGGTGCTCGCGTTGAGTCCCTGAACGAGTTCAATCATCTCGGCAAACGTTGGAACGACCAGGCGCGTTCCCCCAACCGGAAATCGGCCAGGATAGTAGGGATTCCCGTTGTCTCGGCATCTCTCATGTACGCTCAGTGTGCCAATCTCGGCGGCCGTGAAATCCGCTGCATACCACCGTCCATCCTTACGATGACGGTCAGGGTAGCGTTCCTCTACATCTGTCGTCGGCCCCAAGTAGATATCATGCAGACAGATCAACACGCCATCACTCGTCATCACCACGTCAGGCTCGACGTAGTCAGCGCCGAGTGCATGGGCATACGCATAACCCGCCAACGTGTGCTCAGGAAGGTACCCGGCAGCTCCTCGGTGCCCAATGACGATCTTCTGCTGTGCCAACACGATCCCAGACATCAGCAGCAGGGCCAGCGACGTTGCCAAGAGTCGTCTCATCATGCTCCTTTCGCGTCCTGCATTACCGAACTGCCAGAGGAGGAGCAACGAGTGGGTATCGGTCAACGCCTTCGAACGGAACAGCTCTTGCGTTGTCGGCAATGCCGTCCGAGCCGGAATGGTCCTGGGATGGACCGCTCCGGACATCCATCACTTCATCGTCTCCCCAGTAGTTGCCCCCAGATGGATAGCCATTGTCCCAGCGGTTGTTGGCCACGTCACACGTTGCTGCCCGCGCATTGTCAACGAATGCATTGTGAAAAACCGTGTTGCGCTCAGACGTATGAACCAAGGCAAGACCTAGTACACACTCCCGGAACTCATTCCCGATGACGGTGCAGTCAAAGCAATCCCAAAGGAAGATTCCTCGCTGTCCTCCCCGATCGCGATTCTCAGTCAGTCGGGCACGATGACAGCTGTCGAGGTAAATCCCGTTCTGGCCTCCTGTCGTTTCATTGCCCTCCAGGAGCGCCTCGTGACAGCGCCAGAGGAAAACACCATGCTCGCGTGGTTCGATGAAGCGGCTGTTGCTCACAGTGATGCCATCTGACTCGCTCGCCTCAACGCCGCGCTGGCAATCTTGGAACTGGTTGGCCTCCATCGACGCATTCGGGTTGCGGTAGACGAAGATGCCGGTGCGCAGATCAAGAAACGTCGATTCTTCCACACGTGCCGTGGCCAACTCGCCCAATAGGACGCCGGTGCCCCGCCTCCGACTTCCAGTCAGGCGGCATCCTCTGATGAGAACACAGCGTGATGTCCCCTGGATGCGAATCCCGGGTTCACTCGCGGCATCGATTGCCCATTCCGCAATCACGTATGGGTCCTCAACTGTGCCTGTGCCTCCAATCACGCCATTCTCTTCGGTGAAGTCGTCGTCTGATGAGATGGAGATGGGGGCGTGAGAGTTGAGTTCTTCGCCCGAAGCAACTACCGAGACGAAAGCTGACAACAGCACGATGATCGCCGTGCGAAAGACAGATTTCATCCCGCTCCCCCTGTAAGCAGAGTTTCCATCCGTGAGATCAACTCTTCTTCTCTTCCACGAGGTACGAGAGCTGCTGCCGCGTATCCATGACAGGCATCAATTGAGCCGCCGATGCTCAATGCTGCCTCAGGAAGCAGCCAATCCAAACCGGGCATCTCGCCCTCCACGATGCGTTCATTGAGAGGGCTCGGGACACGCATCGAGACCTTGACCAAATCCCACTCGAAGGAGCCGAGGCCCGGAACCTCCTTCGGCATGTCCTGGAACCCGGCGATGTAGCGGTCACTCCTCACAAACGGCATATCGCGGATGTCCATGCAGAACTCTCCGATGATCTTCACTCCCATAGGGGCAAACCGAGAGCCGGCGGAGAACCACTGGATGTGAGGCATTTGTTCGAGGGCGCCTGCTTTGAGTCGAGCCAGTTCTCTCTTGAAACGGTCTTCCTTCAGGGCACTGAGTTCGGTGAACTTCGACTCATACCTGTCTGTGGGGCCCTTCAGACAGGCTTCGACGCCTATCTCGGGCCCGCCCATCGCGTATCCGGCGGCTCCCAGAGTTGTCAGGGATTTGGCGAATGACTGCATCGGGATCCGCGGTCCAAACTTGGTTAGCGAGTAGCTTTCCCGTCCGTTCTCTTCCTCGTACTCCATGTCGCCGTTCGCGACGGCATCGAGCATAGCATCGCGGTTCTCTCCGACGAGTCTGCCATCCCTATCGTGGGAATCACCGAGAGCACCGATGACACCAAGGTAGCTCAGATCCGTGTTCTCAGGGTTCATGGCTTGAGCGAAGATCGTGGCTCCTGTCGCGGCAGAGATCTCTTTCTCTCCGGACAACCCGAAGAACTCGGTGGACAAACACAGGACTCTGTCCGACACAGAGGGCTCAGCCGGGTGGTGATCAAGAATCAATGTGAGAGACCGGTCTCGGTTGGCGGCGCAGATCACGGGGGCTGCACGCCCTCCAAGGTCACTGTAGATGACCGGCTTCGGGGCGGCAAGGTCATGGATCCGTTCGATGATTGGTGGGTGAACTCGCTCGAGGGCGATGCGCTTGACGTCGAAGCCGTCGCGGGACAAAGCCAATTCCAATGCTACGGCTGAAGAGATCCCATCAGAGTCGTTGTGATGCACAAGCATCAGGTGACGACCTTGGCTCTCCGACCTCAGGCGCGCGATCGCGCCGGTTAGTGCGTCGATGTAGGTTTGCTTGCTCACCAGATCCTCCTCATACAGCGAGAATGTCAATCACGGAATCGAAGGTGTAGTTGGGAGACACACCTAGGGCCCGGAGCTTCTCCTCGGTCAGTGCTCCTGAGCGCACGAAGATTGTGGTCATATCCATCTGCTGTCCGGCAAGCATGTCCGTATCCATGTCGCCGACAATCGCACACTGCGAGCCAGCGAGGTTGATACGCCCGAGTGCGATCTTGACGATGTATGGCGAGGGCTTGCCGATGATCGCATCCGGTGTTCGATCCACCATGTAGGAAAGCGCGCCAATCATGGCGCCGGTTCCGGGGACGACTCCATCTGATGCTGGGAAGATTCGATCAGGATTGGTTGCGACGAACTTCGCATTGGCATGATAGAGGGCACGTAGCGCACCGGTGATCCGTGAACCGTTGTCGGCCGTAAGCTCACCATGAGCATTGAATGCAGAGCCAATGACCACGACGGTTGCGGAGAGTGGATCATCAACCAGTTCCAGGTCTGCGAGTTCCAGCTCGCGGCGCAGTCCTGGCGCCCCAATCATGTAGACTTTGGCTGACGGCCATTCGTCTGCCACATATTGGGCCGTGGCGAAGGTCGAGAGGACAAGATCCTCTGCGGTGACCGGGATTCCTAACCTCGTGAACTTCGCGACATACTCCTCGCGGGATTTCGTGGAGTTGTTGGAGATGAAGATGACGTGCTTCCCGCCACGACGGAGCCGTTCGATGGCCTCATCGGCGTGCGGGATGAGTGCCTCTCCTCTGCATAGAACGCCGTCGACATCGAACACGAATCCGTCGCAGTTCACCAGCGGGTGATCCAAAGGGAGTTCCGCCGGACCTACTTCGTCTGGATACAACCTTGGCATCATGTGCCTCCTACAGACTGTCTGGGGGAGTTCGGCGCTGCGCATTGCTGAAGGACATCGAGCAGAACCTCAGGGTAGTCGGTGATGATCCCGTCTACGTTCATGGCGACGAGTCGCTCCATCCATTCGCGATGGTCAACCGCCCACGGGTAGACCTTCAGGCTAGTCTGATGCGCTCTGGAGATAAGCTCTGGTGTCGTCTGAGCCCAGTGTGGTACCAGTGCATTCGGTGCCAGCGCGTCGACTTCATCCCATAGGCGAAGCCACTCTCCTGCGTAGAGCATTCCAATACGCGCTGTGGGTGCAATGAGACGTAGCTCATAGAGCGTACGATGGTCAAACGAGATCACGGTAGTGCGCTCTTGTGCGTCATGCCGGCACAGAGTCTCCCATAACTCTCCCTCGACCCAGGCGAATCGCTTGAGATCGTGTCGCGTCCGCTTGACTTCGAGGATCAATTCCAGTTTCCCATCGGTCAAGTCCAACGCCTCCGGAAGCAGAAGAAGCTGCTCGTGGGGCTTGCGCTTGGCTCGGTCCGAGCTGATAGGGAGGTCGCGCAGCTCCTCGCTCGTCAGCGAGTGTGTCCAGCCTGCGTGCCCTGTGATCCGGCCAAGATGTGCATCGTGGAAAAGCACGAACTGCCGGTCGGCTGTAGGCCAGATGTCGATCTCCACTGCGTCAAGCCCCAATTGGAAGGCATGGTTCAAACTCGTCGCCGTATTCTCGGGGACCGACGCCCCTCCGCCCTTATGACCGATAACCTTCACTTCTCCTCCGTAAGAGCGAAGCCTCGCATGAACTGCTCCTGAAGCAGGATGAACAGAATCAACGGTGGCAGCATAGTGATGATGACACCAGCCATAGAGATCCCCCAATGGACCATTCCCTCCGGCCCGGAGCTTGTCATACGCTTGACACCCATCTGTATCATCTGATTGTCGTTGGAACTGATGATGATGAGCGGCCAGAGATACTGATTCCATAGGTACACGAATTCAATGACCGCGAGCGCACCGATGGTATTCATGGACATGGGCACCAGGATTCTCCACAGGAATCGAAACGGCCCGACACCGTCAACACGAGCCGCGTCGACCAGTGACCTCGGAATGGACATGAAGTGCTGACGGAACAAGAAGGTCCCCGTTGCAGATGCCAAGAATGGTACCGTTAGGGCCCAGAACGTGTCACCCCATTTGAGGCTCGAGACCAGTTTGAATAGTGGGACAACTCGAACTGGGACTGGCATCATCAGTGTGACCAGTATGAAGATGAAGATCAGCCCCTTGAACCGGAAATCGAAATAGACCAATGCCAATGCAGCGAACAGCGCGAGGACCGTCTTCCCAATCATCACGGTTCCTGCAACGCCGAGTGTATTGAGCATCAAGCGACCCAGATTGTAGTTCTGCCAAGCGTCCGAGTAGTTCTCAATCAGCGATGTGCCGATGTCGAATCTTGGCGGATAGCTCTGGATCTGTGCAGTACTCTGAGTGCTCTTGATGAGAGCAAAGAAGATAGGTGATGCAATGAACAGCACGGCCAATACCAGCGCGAGGTGGGTTGCAATCTTCCCCGCTTTGGGACGCCAGTAGTACCAGGCGTCTCCACGCTCTCTACCCGCCATAGTGGACTCTCCTTCCTGTAGTACGGAACTGGATGAGCGTTAGTCCCACGACCATAACGAAGAGGATGACCGACTGCGCTGATGCCATTCCCCACTTGTTGTGCATGAAGGCGTCACGGTAGAGGTTGTAGATCAGGATGTTGGTCGCGTTGTCGGGTCCGCCCTTGGTTAAGACATCTATCAATCCAAAGGCGCCAAAGAAGGCGTAGATCATATTCATAATCCCCAAGAAGAAGAGCGTCGGGGAGAGCAAGGGAAGGGTAATTCGCCAGAAGCAGCGAAACGTTCCCGCGCCATCGATTCGTGCAGCTTCGACAACTTGCCCTGGCACATTTTGCAGCCCCGCAAGGAGGAAGACGATGTTGTACCCGAGATTCTTCCACACCGCTGCAGTAACGACCAGCAGGATGGAAAGGCTCTTGCTCGTTACCCAATCAGGAGAGATCCCGATTGTGCGTTCGAGGATGTAGTTGACCACACCAGCTGTTGGATTGAAGAGGAAGAGCCATATTGTGCCTGCAACCGCTGGTGATAGAGCGTAGGGCCAGATCAGCAGAGTACGGTAGATCCGTGCTCCCCGGATCTTCCGATTTGCCAGTAGTGCGATGCCCAGGGAGATGGAGATTCCCAGTAGGACAACTCCTCCTGCGAAGAGGATGCTGACCCAGAGACTGTGCAAGTAGTCAGACGAAGTAAAGAGGCGGACGTAGTTCTCTATCCCAACGAAGATGCTCTTGAGCCCCATAAAAGCCGATCGAAGGAGGCTCCAACTGAAGCTCTGGGCCACAGGATAGTAGAGAAACAGACCACATACAACGAGAGTCGGCACGAGCACGAGTAGGGGGATCCATCTGCTCGGGAACTTGCCATTCATGGCTTCTCCTCTGCCCGAGAATGTAGAGGAGCGGGAAACCCTTGTTGCGTGGGCTTCCCGCTCCTCATCGACCAAAGCTAGCCTTCCATCAGCTCCTTGTAATCCACTAGAGCTTGGTCGATCTTGGTCTTGGCCTCGGTCAGCGCGTCGACAACCGACGTGCCGCCGTAGACGGCCTCCATCGCGTCTTCCAGATACGTGCGGATCTCCGGGAATACACCAGCAAGGGCACCCTGAGTAGCGGTCGTGATTTGAGTCTCCGCCAACTGGTCGGATGCTGTGCGGTAGTTCGGATGGAGATCATACCAACCTTCGAGATCGAGAGCCTGCAGAGAGGTCTTGCGGAGCGCGAAGTAGCCGGTGGCCTGATGCCAGTCGATGTCTTGGGACACTTGCGACATGTAGACCACGAACTCGGTCGCGGCTGCAAGTTCCTCGTCAGAGTGATCGCCGACAACCCACAAGGAACCGCCTCCAATGACGACTCCGTGACGTTCGTAGTCGGTCGGAACTGGCATGAACGCCGTGCCGACTTCCCAGCCCCCATCGAACGCTGCGTTCTCTGTGAGGTTGACGTCTGATGTGGACGAGATCATCATCGCACACCGCTGGGTTGTGAAGTTCTGTCGAGCCTGTGCCCAGTCCTCGCGACCTGGGTTCACCCACACATCCTCGTCGTACAGCTGCTTCAACCACTCCATGATCCTGATTGCTGCGGGATCGAGCAGATTGATCTCGGTCGCGTACCCCGAGCGTCCGTTGTCGTTATTGACCAGGTTGGCACCGAGCTCCGCCATCCACTGCTCGAAGAACCAGCTATGCATCGGCCAAGTGATACCCGCCTCCGCGAGATCGGCATCCATTACCGCGTGTCCGATGCGCAGAATGTCCGCGAAGCTTGGCTCGCGAGGCATGGTTTCGCCGGCCGCGTCCAGCATCGTCTTGTTGTAGTAGAGGATCGAATTCGAGGAGTTCCACGGGAATGAGGCTTGGCGACCGTCGATCTTGTAGTAGTTCAGTGCCGGCTCAAGATAGTCACTCCACGGGATCACAATCCCGTACTCATCAATCAGATCCTCGGCTGCTGCAAAAATCCCCATATCGAGATTCTGCTGCGTGCCGACCTCGAACGAGTGAAGCACATTGGGGGCATTTCCCGCTACTGCTGCAGCCTGCGCAGCGTTCAGGGTGTCCCTGTAAGAGCCCTTATATTCAACGGTAACCTCGATGTTGGGATGCGTCAAATTGAAGTCATCTACCATTCGTTGAATCAGGGCTTCACGTGTGCCGCTCATTGCATGCCAGAAACTGATCTGAACCTTCTCCTGCGCCAAGGCCAGTCCCGAGATCAGAGCAAGCGCTAGCACAGACAACAGTAGGACACGTTTCACATTAGCCTCCTTGTTTGCAAGCCAGAGGAACCTATGGTGCCCGCTTCCTTAGAATCTGCTCGCAGCTCTCACCTCCCTCTTGCTGTGGCGAGGCGAATTTCAACGCCCAGTTTCTTCAGCCCCTTTAGCATGGAAGGATCAGGAATGCTGTCGGTCACAACTGTTCTGACGGCTGAGATGTCAGCGATCTTCCCGTGGGTGACAACTTCCAGCTTCGTGTGGTCGGCGACTACGACAGCTCTTCTGCTCCTCCCGATGACTTCAGCAAAGACTTCTGCTTCCTCCAGTGACGGGATACTCAATCCATACTCTATTGAAATGCCGTTCACTCCGAGGAAGGCAATGTCGAAATAGATCCCGTTGAGTGCGCGATGAACCAGCGGGCCGACCATAGCGAGCGAGACACCCCGGACGTGACCCCCGAGAACCGATAGCTCGACATTGTCGCGAGTGCCCAACTCAGCCGCATGGTTGAGCGAATTGGTGAAGATATGGAAGTGCCTATCGGATGGGAGACTCCGGATGATCTCCATGGTAGTCGTGCCGTTGCCAATGAAGACGGCCATTCCCTCTTCGATCATGCTAGCGGCCACACGACCGATCGCTTGCTTCTCCTGCGGATGCAACCGGGCTTTCTCAAGGTAAGACGGCTCGCGGGAGAGCCATCTCCTCGCAACAGCTCCCCCGTGAATCCGCTGAAGGTGTCCCTGCGATGCCAGCTCACTCAAATCATTGCGGATCGTCATTGGAGACACTTCGTATTCCTCCGCAAGCACACTCGTAGTGACTACTCCCTCTTCTTTCACGCGCTGAAGAAGCTGTTGTCTTCTCTCCTCGGCGAGCATGCTATTGCGTTTCATTGCGATCCATTGCAGAATATAGCGAGTCCGGTAGTATCCGTCAACTAAGCTGCGTGTGCGGTGGCAAGGAGGAGGAATGGCTGAAGTTACGCTGACGAACATTACGAAGCGCTTCGGCGACTTCACGGCGGTGCAGTCGCTCGACATGGAGATCGAAGACGGGAAGTTCGCCGTGCTCGTCGGCCCGTCCGGTTGCGGGAAGACGACGACGCTGCGCATGGTCGCCGGTCTCGAGGAAGCCACCGAGGGGGAGATCAAGATCGGAGACCGGGTCGTCAACCGCGTCCCACCGAAGGACCGCGATATCGCGATGGTCTTCCAGAACTACGCCCTCTACCCTCATATGGACGTGTTCAACAACATGGCGTTTGGGCTGAAGCTGCGCAAGACGCCGAAGC
>Ga0272443_10004192_pt1 | contig 16018 bp, 11 predicted proteins | sample SSMAcet12_FD_193581 | JGI IMG/M metagenome (GOLD analysis project Ga0272443, IMG submission 193581) | Marine sediment archaeal communities from Little Sippewissett salt marsh, Falmouth, MA, United States - SSM-Acet-12 | ecosystem: Environmental > Aquatic > Marine > Wetlands > Sediment ... | reverse complement strand
GAAAACGTCCAGGCGGGATTGAGCATGATTCAAAACGGAGAATGTGAAATCGCCCACGGATCACGAAAAATGCAGGGTTGTCATATTATAAAAAAACAGAACCTATATCGCCGAATGTGCTCAGGTATGTTTCACTGGATGGTCATCTACGCAATGAACATCTCGCGGGAATATACCGATACCCAGTGCGGCTTTAAGGTTTACCGGGGAGATATCGCCCGGAACTTATATAGTCAATGCATCATCGACGGTTTTATGTTCGATATAGAGACTATTGTGCGGGCGGAGAAAATGGGCTACAGGATCAGGGAATTCCCGGTAGAATGGACCAATGATCGGGACAGCCGACTCAGTCCGGTGCGCAGCTTTCGGAGCGTATTAAAAGAGCTAATCGCCATCAAGCAGACAATGGCTAACGAATAAGCTTCTCTGTTAATTCGGTTTTAGGCCAATCTCCACAAAGAAAAAAACGACTTTGAGAATCGGAGACTTTCTCCTGGGACTGCACGATCAGGGCACGAATATTTTTATGTCTGCGGCAATAATCTTTAATTTCCGGCGGCGACATAACCATAAAGGAAGTGGAAAGTCCGTCGGCGAAGGTAGTGATGGGATGGGGTCCTACCGAATCAGGTAAGCTAATAATCGGTTCATTGTTATCCATGTTTGAGTGATTGTTTTTTATGTCACCGGCAGGATTTTCATCAAGCGAGATATGAACCCAGGCGGCTATATGGGCTTGAACAGGCTCAGCGGTGCGCGGATCGATAATATGCCGCCCCCTAAGAAGACCGGAGGCACCCAGGGCCTGGTCCTTTAAGTTCAAACGGACTAGCGTGTCCTGGAGGTTTTCGGGATCGCTAATCGTCACGGGCCAACCTTCCTGATCCGGAGGCTCACCCATACCTAAAACGGAACTGGCACCTCCATGAAGCAAAGCGGCATCAATACCCCATTCCCGCAGGGTGTTGGCCATCCGGTCCACGGCGTAACCTTTACCGATACCCCCCAGATCAACCTGTAGACCTTCTACTTCAGACAGAGCTGTCAATTCCTCCGCATCGAGTTTGATCAGGTTCATACCGGTTAGCTGCCGAGCCTGTTTCAACTCGTGAGCGGTTGGCTGACGCAATTTATTATCCCGGTCAAGCCAACACCTAAACAGACTACCAATCGTCACATCAAAGGCGCCGTCGGTTTGCCCATAAACTTTCTGGGCCAGTAGTAAACACTCAAAGGCGGATATTCCCATAAGCAAGGGCTGATTTGCCTTTACGGCGTTAAAGCGGGATATATCACTATTTTCAATATAACGACTTAAATCCAGCTCAATCCGATCAAGCTCATCGAAAGCGGCCCGGACCGCTCCCTGAGCATATTGGAGATCGGGATGAACAAGAAAAATCTCATACGTGGTCGCCATAGCCGGGTGTTTGTAGCGCTGGAGGCCGGGAATGATAGACTCAGGATTTGTGTACAAGGTTGGATCGGGCTGGGCCTGGTTCATTTGGTTGTGTCTTTTTTAGATTCTTGCCATTTATCCCAGAGACTCTTCTTGACAAAGCCCCGGATCTCGACCTGGGGACGAAGCTGGAGATACTTATCACCAAACAGAGAGACATACATTTCCCGCTGCTGAAATGGTATCTGTTCATCATAAATACATTTAATCAAATCGTCCTGCACGCCGGCGGAGGAAATTATCACCGGGGCCAAAGGACCATGCTCAGGCACTTTGACGGGATATCCCACATTAAGATTCAGCGAACGAAAATACCAGGGAAGCGGCCAATAATTATCCGGAAAAAACACCTGCACAGGTAGAGGTTGGTCATATTGAGCTCGATAAAAATCAGCTAAGTCGTTGACCTTATGGGAGAGTTGGTAAACGTCGGCGGAGGTGTGAGCATAAACATAGGGATTGCGGGGATCACAGGAGTAGGTATAACTGGCGCGATAGGCCTGCCAGGCAAGGTGTCCCAAACCAACCAGCAGCAAAACCGCCACCAGCGATTTCAAAGTGAAACCGGGAACACATTTCAAGAGAGTTGCAGCACCGACACCGGCTAAAAGAATCAGACCATGTAAAAATCCCAGCACACACCAAGGAGTCTTATAGGGAATTACCGAATAAGCCAGAATCATCAGCAGAGTATAAAAGGTTAAAAATCTGAGCAGTTGATGATTGACACCCGGCAGTGATTTTTTTCTCAGGGCCGCGATAACTCCCACCAGGGCCAGAACAAAAATAATTCCCTCGCTCCAGATGGGACCGTCACCGAATTGCGAAAAGAGCAATAATTTCAGGTAAAAATACCAGGGGTGAATGTGCAGCGGATTTTTTCCGGCTCGATTGAAATAACTCAGAAAAGTGTTAAAGGAATCGGGGATTCCCTGCAAATTAGTCAAAAGGGAAGACAGAAAAAGTTCGGCGAAAATACCACCGGCAAGTATAACAACCAAGACATATCGAAATTTGATCCTGCTGAGCGAGGCGGCTAAAGGAATTCCTTCCCGACGACGTATGAACAACAGGATTACCAGGGCGGTAAACAAACAAGCGTAGGCGATAAGGCAGGTTTCCTTGGTGGCGTGCATTAAACCAAGACAGGCCCCCAGCATAATGGCCCAGCCGAAATGGGGCCTGCGCGACAAACGATAGCCGGAGATGATCGCCCCAAAAGTAAAACAGACCAGCAATGTTTCCTGGATATAATAGCGGCTGTAATAAACCAGGGCTGGTGAAACAGCCGTTATGACGGCGGCGATGAGAGCTCCCGAGCAACCGAGCCCACTAATCAGAAATCCCAGCAAGAGCACCAGCAGTATGCCAAAAAAAACAGGGACGATGCGCAGCGTAAATTCGGTAACTTCTTGGTAGGTCCTGGCCCCGGTCAGCCAAGCCGGAACCAAAGTGCAATAATTCAAGGTTGGCCCATGATATTCGTCCGGATCATATACATACTGCCCCTTTTCGAGCAAGACGGCGAATTTCTGAGCATGCACAGCTTCATCGCAGTGCATGGGACGTTGCTCAAGGCAGGGAATGCGCAGGAGAGCAGCGCCCAGCGCAGTGGCAATAATCAGGAGGACACAAAATTTTTTGGGCATGTCACTTGACCGGTTTGCCCCAAACCTCCACTTCGATGTAGTGGTTCAATTCGTTCTGGTTGCTGCCGTTGCTGTAGAGACGGACATAGCGGGCCTTGACACCCTTGGCATCAATTAATTTTCCTTCGTTGGTTTCCACATAGTGCATGTCTTTACCAACGCCGAGCCCGGCAGAATTATCGATGTCGTTGTTGAACAGCGTGTGGACGTTTTCGATGAAATCGGGGTCGTCTGCAACCTGAACTACTACATCAAAATAGACGCGAGCCTGTTTGTGGAAATGCCAGAACAAGATGGCATAAATATTACATTCCTCACCAAGATCGACGGTGATGTATTGCTTGCCGGGGGCCAATTCGACATAACTGCCGTCGGAAGCGGCCTTGTCACCATCGGTAATGTATTCCATCTCACCTATGATAGGCTCATCGTCAGAACCGGTAACAGTTTTGCCAGCGGCAAGGTTGGTCGCTCCCTTGGGTGCCAGCATAGGAGGACGAGGTTCACCCCGGGGTTTTTCCAGATTTGCCACCTTGATGTTTTGCGGAGTTCCCTCAAACATCGGTTTGGGCAGTTCAAAAGGTAAAGCCACCATCACATCCTTTTCGACTACCTTTTCAGCGGCAGCTTTATCGCCCTTTTGGGCATCTTTTGGACAGGTTTTTGCCTGAGACCCGTTTTTATCACAACACGTATCCTCTTTCTTACACGAAGATATCATTAAACCAAGAACAACAAGTACCAAAACACTTACTTTAAGTTTCATAATATCCTTTCTCATCTTTTCTACAGTCCCTAAAAAAACAACATTTACTTTAACTAAATAATCACAATTCTACCCGGTAATGCCCCATTTAGCACCGGGAAAGCAAAATGTAAATATAACAAGTTTAAAAATCGTGTCAAGCCTGAAGGCACAGAGGTTTTTCCCCCGCAAAATAAACCTCCGCGTTCATCAGTTACTTGTCAAGGCTCAATAATCACATAATAAGGACGTATAGAGGCGTGATTTTAGTCTGCCTTTTCCGCGTTAGAAACATTTTCCGCCGGGGCCGGCGCTGCAGCAGCACTATCCAAAGGCACTACCGCCGACTGGAGGCCTATCTTAGCCAGAAGATAGTAGAGAACGAAACCCACAATGAAAGCCACCAGCGGGGCAGCGGGTATCTGAGCAAGGCCGACCAGAGGTGCCATGCCCACGGCAAAGCCAACTATCCAGGAGATCCAACCGGCCGGGTTGAAACCACTACGCGGCCCGGACCAGTTCCGGCCCGACAACAGGTAATCCGCCGCCATAGCGCCGCAAACCGGACCAAAAGAAGCACCGATGACACTGAAGACACCGATGACATCACCAGCCCAACCAGTTACAGCCAGGAGAATACTCACAGCTGCTCCGATTCCAACCGAGACGAAAGGATTAACCTTGGGCAGGGTTGTCTTGAAGCTGTTGGCGGCAATGAATGAAGAGAAACAGGCAGGGGGAAAGGCAGCAACGGCCAGCAATAAGCCCATGACCTTACCGGCCTTTTCAGAACCCATTAACCCACCCATGAAACCTACATCAGCGGTATTGAGGGCATATGTCCCAGAGGTACCAAAGGCACCAGCGGCAATAACAATAGCAGCCCCACCAGCCACAATCGTAGCCAAAGTAATACCCACCAGACCACCCATCTGAACATCGTTGGCATCTCTATTATTCATACCGAAATCTACGCCAGCGGCACCAGCCGTGGCAAAGAAACCCACGATATAGGTAACACACAAAGCAATCACCCCATAGCAATCCAATCCCATGGTCAACTTATCTTTGACCAAACCGGAGACTACGAGTTTACCCGGATCGAAATCACTCAGGCCCCCAACAGTTTTGCTCAACATGATAATCAATATAACCAAAGGAATAAGAGGCAGAAGGGTGGCAACTTTGGCCACATACTGGATCCCCTTCAAACCGATGAAAGCCGCGACAGCCGCCCAAACGACGGCAATTATTTTCTGGGCTTCCGGAGAGTCTCCAAAGAGCGGGGCCAACGCCATAGAGGCAAAATAGGCATTAACGCCCAGCCACCCAAACTGGAGGAGCCCCATAAGAAAACCCGGCATTAAAAAACCACCCTGAGCACCGTAGGTTGAAGTACCTACGATATAGAGAGGCAATCCGGTCTTCAGTCCCAACATACCCGGAACCAAATAAAAAAGTATATGACACAATAAAGCCGCAATAACCAGCCCTAAAAGAGCTGTACCCAACCCCTGACTCAAGACACCACCGGGTATATCCGTACCACCACTGGCCATTTGACTCCAAAAAACAAACCAGAGAAAGATTCCGGCGTAGGTGGGGGCGGTGTTCTTGTACCAGGGCGCACGATTGTCCATGGAATTGGGACGCGCCATTTTCAGGTAATCCGGTAGTGTCTGACTACTCATAATTTGCTCTCCTGTAAAAAAACAAGCTCTACAAATTCGTTTGCGTAACTACTGTTTTTGACAATACCGCCAAAAGTCCCTAAGCATTACAAGAATACATGTTCAAGTTATTATAAAGTCTGCTTTGAACTTTTAACGCAGGCGTCATTTTTGAGGACGTGTCCGCGAGACAAGGGCCAGATAACCAAAAAGAGTACCAGAGATCACCAACAGCACCGTACAACAGCGGTGCATATGAAACAAATATATCTGACCTTTTGTCCCGAATAAGGGCAACATACTCAAGGCAATTGAAAGGATTACGGGAATCGTCAGCAGCACCATAAGCCAAAAAAAGATCTTCCGCCAGAGTACAGTGCAGGAACAGGCGTTTTTATCACATTGCGATTTGCCACAGCGCATAAGTAAAGAATTCCAGTCCGTTTCACCAAAACGGTTGCGATGGGCCCACAAAAGCGCTACCAGAACCACACAGACGGCAAAAACCGGGGCTGCTGTTGCATGTAACATTAGGGGATATCCCGACAATGGTTTCCCCGTAAATAATACGGGATAAAAACCCGTAACAGACAATGCCACAAAACAGAAAAACGCTACCAGGTAAATGAGGCAGACCAAGAGCCTCAACAAACCATTGCGCGGCTTGACCGGCTGAGCCGCAACAGAGACTTTACCCCTGGTAACCACAAAATGGATAAAAATGATACCAATAGTAAATACCAAACCAGCTATCAAACATGTTCGATACATTATCTCACCACATAATCTTCTGCTATAAGGTTACTGATTATTACCTGAAAACACTTTGGACAGATAAGCAAGGGCCCGCATTCCATACCACAACAAAATGAGAGCCAAGACACCCGCGGCCAGTAGGACTGTAATCTTCATCATCGGTCGAAAGACAAATGAGAAATTAAACGCCCAAATTCCCAGTGCATCTATGCCGGGCTGTAATTCAACCATTTTAATACTGCCGGCTTGTTCTGCTTCCACAGGGGAATCCACCGGCACCTGAGCAAAGAAAAATGCGGCATCGGGGGTGTGACAGTGGGCACAGCCGGCGGCGCCGCCAATCCCCAATGATTGAGAAGCGGGCCTGACATTATGGGCCAGGGGCCAGGTATAGGGCTGGGCCGCCGGGTTTTCTTCTACCACCAGTTTGCCGGCTTCGTCCAACCGATGCAACTTACCCCCGCTGATATATACCGGTTTACCTTTCTCAGATTCCTGGGAACCAATTTGTTTTAATATATTAATAATAACTTCAGGGGTTAATTTTGCCCAGTTGCCAGCCTTGAGCTGTTCAAGGTTGGCTTTTATCTCGGGCAGAGCCTTACCGGCAAAATCCTTAACCGTTTCCGGCAGGATGGGTGTTATCTGCCCCTCCTGGAGAAACCCCCAAAAGGCGGGCCAGACAAGTTTGTGAGGACCGATTTTGCCCCCCCAACCTTCGGCATATACACCAGAGATGATATGGGGCAGGGTTTCCTTATCCTTCTTAACGCCTTTCGTTCCCAGGGCATGGGCCCGTGAGGTCTTCACGTAATGGAACGTATTTGAAGGCCGGGGGCCACTGTGACAGGCGGTACAAGTCAGCTTATTAAAGTGAACAGTGGGAATACCTTTGTGTTCCGGCATGGGAGCGCCCAAACGACCGGCTATAGGCTTCGCGGAAGAGCCATCTCCCAAATGACAACCTTTACAGGATAAAGTTGCAGCGCCCATATTATCCGGTGCCAATTGCTCACCTTCGAAACTGCGGTTGATGGCATGATTGATGCCATTGCGGTGACAATCCACACAGGTAAGCCCCGCTTTCATATGAACGTCCTCATCCTGATTTACATGATCCGCACAGGTAACATCCGAAGTGGAATGGCAAAAATAACACCGCTGGGCAGGCACTTGCTTGCGGACGTCGATGAATACTTTATTGTCCTTTAGAAAACGGCTATGGTCGTATTCAACCTGGGGTGGTTTCTTTTTGGGATCTTCAGGAGGTTCACCCAGAAACGGATCCCACATGTCGGGCATATCTTTAGCAGAGCCGGACACCTCGGCAAAACCACAGGTGGCGGTGGCGGCCCAGCGGAAATTATCCTTGGCAAGCTGGCTGGCGCACTCCTCCTGATTGTGAGCCGGTTCACCGTCATGACAACTCAGACAGTTGATTTCCATTTTGCCCGTGACCAGCGCCCGTAAGACGGCATCGGGATCATCGCTTTGTTCGCCAATTATGTCACCCACACCACCGCCCGGCATATGCCGCCCGAACAGTTTAACAAACTTCTTGGCCGTAAGATTAATATCCTCAGGGTTATATGTTCCCGGCCAGGGCCGATAGGACAAGGGCAACTGAGTTGCCGTGAAGGGATCGACCAGAATCCAGGGTTGACCGCTACGGCCGGCCGGCACGCAAGGATCAAGGGCATTAAAGTGCCAGCCGCTACTTATCTTTTGATAACTGTGACACTCACCGCAAGTCTGACGCAGGGAGAAGGGCAATACAGGCTCGTCATCAGGAGCGATAACACTTCCTTCTTCGCCTTCCTCTGCTTCTGCGCGCAGTTTAATGACGTGCACCGGCAGGGAACGATTACCGTCAGGCTGATCACCGAGCTTGGGAGGGGCCTGCTGCCCCGGCAGGGACAAGGGACCAATCCCAATCACAAATCCCATCAAGACAATAATTAATATTTTGGTATTAGAGTTTCTAAACATCAATTTAACCTTTGTCTTTAGTATAGTGGGGTACGGGTCACCCTATCATATTTTTTGCGGAGCGGGCTTACCGCAATATACAACCCACGGTTTTAACTCGGGCCAATCTCCCAAAGTTTTATTACTACACTAATCCAATTAAACTTTGAATTCTTCCGGCTTGAACTCGAGACGACGGTTGGCCACTATCGCATCATTTACCTTTAAGACACTGACGGTGCAAACATAGGCTTCATCAGCGGGGCAGTTGAGTTTGGCCTTGCCTCGAATAGCAGAGAAGAAATTCGCCAGGTGCGGCTGATGATACTTCTGATCCATTTTCACCGGAATCTCGTAGGCCGGCGGAGCCCCGGTTTCGCGGACGTCAAGTAAAGCGTTTTCGCCTTTCTTTTCTTTCTTTTCTGGCTCTTTCAACCAACCCATCTTGACCCATTTGCTCCAGTCATCAGCAGATGGTTCGGGGTATACTGCTCCCCGGCTGGCTGCTTCTGAGATATTCAAAGTGCCTTTGTCTCCCATAAAGGCCTCGTAATAGCCGTTATAGCTGTTGGTAGTCAGGGTTTGATAAAAGGCCCTTACAACACCGGTCTTGGTGGGATATTCATATACAGTCATAACCGTATCATACCACTGGTGGGTATCCTTGGGGTAGTATTCGGTGCTGCCGCTGGCAATTACCGAACGGGGATGGGTGCCAAGGAACCAGTTATAAATATCGATCTGATGAGAACCCAGATCAACGATGGGACCACCTCCCAGCCCTTTATACCAGCGCCAGTTGCGGAATGCATGCATGTCCTTATAGCCATACTTCTCCAGGGTCGCCTGATCGATGGCCGCCTTTTTGGGCCAGGCCAAATCAGGCTTGGCGGACCGGTTCCACTGGCCATTGACCGCTGTTATCCGACCCAAAAGATGAGCCTCGTTGAGCAGTTTATTATAGCAGTGGAGATAGCGGGGATTACTGCGGCGCTGATGGCCGATCTGAAGGAGCTTACCAGTTTCCTTGGCGGCCTTGACCATGGACTTGGCGCCTTCGAGGGTGTTGGACATTTCTTTTTCGCAATAGACGTGCAGGCCGGCCTTGAGACAGGCGATTGTATGGGGAGCATGCCAAAAATCAGGAGTAGCGATAATCACCGCATCGAGGTCCTTCTCCTTGGCCAGCATCTCCTGGTAGTCCACGTATTTATTGTTGACATGCTTATACGCCTTGAGCATACGGGACACGCGTTTTAGATTGTAGGACTCCCAGATATCGCATACGGCTTTGAAACGAATTCCTGAATCCTTGCCCATGGCCAGGCAGGCATCCAACAATACCTGGCCTTCGGCCCCCGCCCCCAATAGAGCGACGTTAATATCGTCGGTTTTACTTTTGCCCTGGGCTAAAATCCGGGGTGTAAACACCATTCCTGCACCCACTGCCGCTGAGGATTTCAGAAAACCACGTCTGTCCATTCTGTTTTTTGTGTTTTGCTTATCCATGATACTCCAGTCAACTCCTTACCTGTAACTAATAGACTTCAATAATTTGACGGAAATATTAAACACTATAACCACCTGTATTTCAAGGCTAATAGTGCTTTTTTAAACTATGCAGTTATCGGATGTTAGAACGTTTAGTCTTTCAGGGGTAATATCCAGATATTGCGGTATTGCACCGGATTGTGGTGATCCTGCAGATAGATGCCGTCCGGCTGGTTCTCATTTTTCCCGCCGGCACCACCGGTCGGCCCCGGTATTTCCAGATTGTCGTGTATCACTACACCATTTTGCTTTACCGTCAGGACCGCGTTTTTAATCTTCTTGCCGTCTTTGTCGAAACGAGGGGCATGGAACACCACATCATACGTCTGCCACTGTAAAGGAGGAGCACACATATTCACCCGCGGCACTGCGACCTTATAGATGCCTCCACATTCATTGTCTTTACCTTCCAGACCATAGCTGTCCAAAACCTGTACCTCGTACCTTTCCTGCATATAAACCCCACTGTTACCCCGCGCCTGACCGCGAGCCTTGGGCATAAAAGGTGTTCGAAATTCCAGATGCAACTTAAAATCATTGAATTTCTTTTTGGTAACAACTGAACCTTTTTTCACGTTCACTTCCATTGCTCCGTTGTCGAGCAGGATCCAGTTTGCAGGTCCTCCCCCTTTGGCGTTTTGCCACTGATCGAGATCGCTGCCGTCGAAAAGTACAATAGCCTTTTTGGGCGGCTTGGCACCTATTGTGGGGGAAAGTCTCACGACCTTCTTCATCGCAAAGACACCCTTTTTCCGGCCATAGTAGAATCCTATTATAGAATCTCCCTTCATAGTTCCCCGCCAGATACTATCGCCGTATTCGGTCTTGCCTGTTCCATCGACGATTAACTGCCCCTGCGAGGCCGTACCGTTCAATACGGCAATAACGGCATCTCGCGTATCGAATTCTTTTAGGATATTGATCTGATACTTGTCGTCCCCCAGGGCAATCACCTGTCCCGCCAAAGACGTCTTGGTTCCATCAACATCAGTCTTGGAACCCTGCATATCCCCCATATACATATCCGCAGGTCCTGCTTTTTCGGAGGCCATAGGTTTCTTGCCAAGCCCGGCACACGAGAACATTGTCAGAGCTACTAAAAGCAATAAACCCATATCCCTAATTTTAATTCCGTAATTTTTTCCCATTGACTTTCGGTTTGGTTTTGCATTTTTCGTCATGATAGCCTTTGTTCTCCTAATCATTAACATTTGCGTTCAGCTGACGTTTACAACCTACTCCAGCTTATAATCCTATACTACTTGTACATTGTTTGCTACTTTTTATTTCTTTGCCATATTGGCCTTAATTTTCTCAACAGCCGATTTGGCCTCGGCCGCCAAGGCCGGTTCCTGCTCCAGGGATTGCGCTAATTTCAAGGCCTCTTCACAGGCACATCCGGGCAGAGCAGCTAGTACCGCCTTTTTTTCTTCGTCGCGCTGGGCCAGCGCCAGGCCATCGGCCAGCATTTTTACGGAACTGGCCGCTGTACGCTTAGAGGGCAGAGAAATCAGCTTAATATATCCACGCAAGGCCAATACCTGCCTGGCCGTACTGGTTTCGCTTTTAGCCGCGGCCAATAGATCAGGTGCGGCATCGGCATTGGGCCATTCCGTCAGAGCCAGGATCGCCGCCCTTTTTATATCCGCATTCGAGTCGTTGAGGGCTTTGCGCAATTCCGGCAGGGCTCTGGCATCACCAGCCTTACCCAACACACTCAGCAGAGAACAACGCACCTTGATATCACTCGCGGAGCGTATGGCTTTCATTACCTCTGTTATGCCCTCGTTTTCAGTTTTGCGGATAACGGCGACAACGGCCTTTTCCGCCTCGCGCAAGCCGGATGAACTGGTGGATTTGACCAACAAGTCGATCAAAGGGGTAAGATGTTCCGCCTGAGCAATATTACTTAAAACCTTGAAAGATTCCCGCCGGACCATTTTGTCAGAGTCCTGAGCAGTCTGCAGCAGGATCGGGGCGGCGTCTTTTATCCCGCGCTGGCCAATACTTTTCACCAGTTCCAATTTAACTTTGGGATTGGCATGGGATATATTCGCCAGGATCGTTTTGTCCACCTCCTTGCCTCGTAAGCGATACAAACTTTCCCGGGCCGCATCCTGTTCGGCGCCGCTGGAACTCGCCGCTGTTTCCGCCAATAACATAACGGTAGATTCGTTACCTAACACACCCAAAACCTGCAAAGCCATCTGGCGAACTTCGCCATTGGAACTTTTAGCAGCCTTGATAACGGCCGGCAGTGCGCCGGCATCACCGCGCTGGGCCAACGCCGACAGCAATTGTACCTGACCCAAAGGAGCCAGACTCGGTAGTTCCTTCGTCAAAGCTCTGGTCATTTTCTCTCCGGGAATTTCACTGACCAACCCGATAGCTACCGATTTCATTTGTTTATCATCACCTTTGAGAATGTTAACCAGAAGATCACTTACATCCTCTCCGGCCACGGTGACCATACCACGCAGAGCGGCAATACGTATTAAAGCAGGCTCATCATCCTGATATGCCTGGCGATAAATCTCCAGGGCCTGTTTCTTTTTGCCCTGCTCGGCCAACTGATCACCGCAGCGCAGATAAGCATCCAAAACCATAGTCCGCAGCGTACCCTTGGTGGTATCCTGGGCTTTTTTCAGGGCCGCTACAGCCTGTTCATCAGCGATCTGCCCTAAAGCGGTGACGGCTGCATCCGCGATAGCCCGATCACTATCCTGGATCAAACCGGCCAAAATCCCAACTGAGGCGGTGTCTTTACGCAGCCCCAAAGTACTGATAATGCCGATCTTTTCATTACCGCTGGTCTTAGTCAGAGCATCCCTCAGGGCTGCATCAACTTTTTTACCCGGTATTCGTTCCAAGGCAAAACGGGCCATATCCGAGGTATCCTTCTTTACCAGCAGTTCTGACAGAACATCCACGCTGGCCTCGGTACCGATTTTACTTAACTGCCGGCAGATAAAATCTATCCCCGCCATGCTGGCACCTGAGCGGAGAGCACCAATCAGTCGCTGCTCAATCTTACTTAGAAATTCCTGTTTTTTGTATGCACCCCGGATAATATCTTCCAACTTGACCAGGGCTTCGCGACTTTTACCATACTCATAACCGGCCGCCTTGGCCACCAGATCGTCCACCTCCTTGAGCTTATCATCCGCCTGCTTCGGTCCAGGTATCGGAGTGGTATCGACAACCAGATCACCAAACGCAAATTGAATCCCATCCAGGACATGCTGCATTATGGGTGTGGTCCAGGTAAGATGATGGGTATGTCCCAGCGCACAGTAAAACACCCGTCCTTTGTCCACCGCTTTTATCCAACTGATTCCGGTGTCCCGATCTTCAGGTCTTTTGACCATTTTTTCGGTATTTTCGTCTGACATATCCAGACTCATCAAGACGCGCTGCTTACTGCGTGAATACAAGGGCGGCAGTGTTTCATATATCTCATCGTTGACTTTGAAACCCTTACCTTTAAATGGCTTTGTCAGAGGATGCTCGGGATCGTCGATCTTGACCGCCCAGGTCCCATTGCCGCGCCAGGGATGGGCGCTAAAAACATTGCCCATAACCTCCGCCATTTCCCTCCATTTGTAAAAGTTATCTACCGCGGCATGAATCCCTACAACCCCTTTGCCGCCTTTTATAAAACCCATCAATCCTTTACATATTTCCGGGGTATCCTGAGGATTAAGTCCCAGCTTGGTGGTGTTGTTAAAGCAAACCGCATCAAACTGTTTGATATTTTCCGGTTTGAGCATATTCAAGTCGCTGCTGATTACGGTTGAATAGGCCCCGGTCTTTTCCCCCATAATCTTCAGAGCTTCATCCCAATAAGGGATACTGCTGTGCTTATAACCCTTGCACAAATCTATAACGAGTAATTTACGGGGCTGTTTGGGTTTGACCGCTGCCTGCGTCGGAGCCGCCTCTTTCATTTTATTAATCTCTTCCGGCGTAACCGCCCCCCAAACCGGTATCGAAAAGACCATAGCCACAACAGCTACCCACGCCACGATCATCACCTTTGATTTCTGGTACATAAACTTAATTCCTTTCTCTGTCGCAAATTCAATTCGAACCTGCTATTGATATCAGAAAAGCCTCAATAATTACGCTCCAAATATCTTGCAGGTTAGACAACTAAATTTGTCTAAGGTTCCCTGATAAAACAGGTTAGACATAATTAATAACAGTCAACATACCATTTTCATCTGCCTCTATCAACATAAAATTTGCCTGCCTATCTTTACCTGGAGGTTACTTCTCAAGTATTTTTTCATATTGAAATATCCATCAATTCATGCTCTATTTCTTATTGTAGGAGCCTCTTTAATGATCATAAACGAACAAATAGAAGTCAAAACCCGCGGTAACTGTCATGTCATCGACATCACCGAGAAGGTTCAGGAGCTTCTGCAAAAATCCCGTCTCAGTACCGGCTCGGTCATTCTTTTCAATGTAGGTTCTACCGCCGGCCTGACCACCGTGGAATACGAGCCGGGACTGGCCGAACATGATCTGGCCGCCGCTTTTGAACGAATCGCCCCCCGTAATGGTACCTATCAGCACGAACTAACCTGGCACGACGACAACGGCCACGCCCACGTCTGTGCTTCACTGCTGGGCCCCTCTCTTGCCGTCCCTTTTAACGAGGGTCGTCTAACCCTGGGCACCTGGCAGCAGATCATTCTCATCGATTTCGACACTCGTCCCCGTAACCGCAGCATCGTCTGCCAATTTATCGGCTCTGAATAAAATGGAGGTAATTATGACTACTTATTTTTCTGGCTCTCGTTCCAAACTAATTGTTACTATCTTAATAGCCTTTATCCTTGTTACGTTTAGCGCAAGTATTTCATTGGCCCAGAATCCTCTGCAATTTACCATTAATGAAAATACCGTAACGTTGGATGCCGGCCAGCGTCCCCTCTGGGCCTATCGCTATGAATCAGTTCCCTTTAAACCATATATTCAGAAATTCTACACCCCCGGCGGCATCAACATTCTCCGCGACGCCCCGCACGACCACCTGCACCATCACGCCCTGATGTATGCCGTGGCCGTAGATGGTGTCAACTTTTGGGAGGAGCATAAAGCCCCCGGCCGCCAGAAAAACCTGGCCCTGCAGGATTTTATCATCGATCAAAAAAATGGTATCCCCCAGGCAAAGTTTACCCAGAAACTTGACTGGATCAAACCGGACACGAACGAGATACTCATTAAGGAAACTCGTACCGTTGAATCCCAATTATGGCAAAACCAACAGGTATCTCTTATAAATTGGCAAACTCAATTGTCTCATCCCGATCGCAAAACCCCGATAAAAATTTCCGGTGGCCATTATTACGGTCTGGGCATGCGCTTTCTCGTCTCGATGGACAAGGACGGAACATTCTTTAACGCCGACAATCGTCCAGGCACTATTTTCCACGGTGATCAAAGGCTGACAAAATCAAACTGGTGCGCCTATACCGCCCGAGCGGACGGCAAAGAGGTAACCGTAGCCATGTTCGACCATCCCGACAATCCCCGCCCGGTTACCTGGTTCACTATGCACACACCTTTTGCATATCTCTCCGCCACTTTGAATCTTCACAAAGAACCTCTGATACTCCAACCCGGCCAATCTCTAATAGTATGCTACGGCGTCGTACTGTGGGATGGCAAAATAGACAGACAAAAAGTGGGCGAAGTCTATCAGCAGTGGCTCAAACGAGCACCAAAAGTAAAAACAATACAATCAAAATGAAAAGTGTAGCCCTCCCACAACTCAAGGCGACAACAATACCGAAGTAATAATTGAACCTGGCGCCCTGGTTACTCTGACCAATGTACCTCTGGGCCGCTGCCCGGCAAAGCTAGCAACTGATTGAATTATAACAACACCAGAAAATCATACTCAATGAGCATAACACGGCGTAATTTTATCAAGACAGCAATTTATGGCACCCCCGGTGTTTTGGGATTTCCCTATATTGTCCCTTCTGTCGTACTGGGTGCTAACGGCAAGGTCCCGCCCAGCAATCGTATCAACTTGGGCCTGATCGGCACGGGCAATGTCAACAGACGCCACCGTGACGCATTCCTGCTTGAGAATGACTGTCGTATCATCGCTGTCTGCGATCCGGTACTGTCCCGCCGCCAGGAATATCAGACGCACATCAACCAGGCCTATGCTGATACTTCGTGTGCCGGTTACCATGAC
>Ga0272443_10004190_pt1 | contig 16027 bp, 13 predicted proteins | sample SSMAcet12_FD_193581 | JGI IMG/M metagenome (GOLD analysis project Ga0272443, IMG submission 193581) | Marine sediment archaeal communities from Little Sippewissett salt marsh, Falmouth, MA, United States - SSM-Acet-12 | ecosystem: Environmental > Aquatic > Marine > Wetlands > Sediment ... | reverse complement strand
GATTCGCTCAATTTCATCTCAAGAGCGATGCGTTTAGTGCTTATGTTGTTGGTTTTAGCTCGAATGATGTAGTTGATCTTCCTATCTGTTAGTTTTACAACCTTATTTCGGTTTCCCATGCGAGAATGATGAGTATATAAAGTCAAAGGTTTCGGGACTATACAGAAGTCCTTGTTGCAATCAGCCACAAGTCAAAAATATAAGATAAAGACGCGAAGCTATAGTGTTTAACGATACTTTTCGGACTAATCTCGAACTCACAAGAGTTAGAGATTTGGTCTATTCGTATCGTTAACCACTATTCTGGCGAAAACCAATTAGTATCATCTAATTGGTTTTCGACTATAATTGTTCAATATATAAAAAAACAAAACGCGAACGTGTGCCAGAATATTTTAAAACGCCAGCCCCAAAAGCTTCATGAGGATCACCGCTATGGCTCCAGGAGCCCCTAAAATGGCACATATCAATAGCACCGGTGTGCTATAGGGTATGCCTAAACCAATTAGGTTTCCCAAAAACAGTATTATAATGCCCGCCAAGGCGTTCAAGGCCAAGAACTTGATCGACTTCATAATCAAGCTGAAGGACAAATAAATGACCACTAACAGCAACAATCCCAAAACCAATATAACTTCAATTCCCACCATTAACCTCCACTTTTGTAAACTTAATCGTTATTTGAATTATCCGCATTCGTTTTCTCTAACTTCAGAGGCTCCATCTCGCTTTCCAATCGGTGCAGCTCTTTTGTGTCCAAGGAAAGGGGGTCGATGTGAATTATCAATATGGCTTTTCTCACGGTAATTTCGTCCCTGAGGGATTGGATAAATCTCAACACGGACTCGTAGTTGCTTTGGGTAATCAAATATCCCATACCTTCCAAAAGTATCAAGGGCTCTTTAGATCGATCCAAAAACTCGCTGATCATGCTGCTCAAACGAGGGAAGTTGCTTGGGTCCACGTACCTGTAGCTCACAACGCCGCTTGATTGGGTCAACCATATCACCTGATTCGTATCCAGGTTGTACCTCTCCATCAACCTTTCTGGGTGATACCGACTTACACATAACCCCTCTGCCCCCAGATGAATCATCTCGCTGAAGAGTTTCAGGCTCTTTTTGGGTTTTTCTTCTTCTATGACGTAAGTGGTGCCCGGGTACAGGTCCAGCTCGTAAAGCTTCAATCCATATTTGGTCATGACATCTTCAGTGACGCTTTTCAGATCGAAGTTTGGGTCAGTCCTTTTGATCACCTTTGACAGACGCCTTAGGGCCACGAAGAGCTCCCACCGGCTCAACCAAATACAGGGGTCGATGGTGATGATTTGTTTGTCGCTAACGCTCAACGATACCGCCTCGTCTTGACCGCAAGTGGTATCAGAAGATTCAAGGGTCGTGCGCCAATCGCACTTCATCCCTTCGAAGAGCTTTTCGGTATCCATCGAATCCTTAATGGCATTTATGGCATCTTCCCTAAGCCTTCCATCAAGGCTGTACAACATGGTGTTCGCGAGCACCTTGAAGAGATAGGATGAAAGCGGTCCCAAAAGGAACAAAATCTGATTTACCTCGGTTATGTCTGTGGTCAATTTCGTCCTACAAACGAACTCTGGCCGGACCTTCAACACCAACCGAGTGTGACTCTTTCGAGCTAAATTTTCCAGAGAATAGACGAAATCCAACACCTCAGACTCTGGAACCACAGATATGTTCTCCGCGATAATTTCTTCTAAATTATCCATTAGTATTATGGAGTTCTTGCTGTTCTCTACAAAGGATTTAATGGTGATGTAAAGCAAAGGCAAGTTTGTAGGCGATACGTACATCTCACCCTTTCCCTTCTCGTGACTTAGCCTGATGATAGGTGTTTCTGTGAAGTGCCATTGTCTTCTGATTTCATCTGGGTTGGAACGAGTTATGCACAGTCCTTCAATTCCGTGAGTTATCTGGTCGGTGAATACCTCATACGCCTTTTCAGGGATCACAACGACCTTGCCCTGCTCCAGCTTGTAAATAGGCGTAGTATCTTTAATTACTTCGGCAACTGGTTTTACCTCTACTTCTTCTTCCACGATCTTTCTGGTTGCAGAAGGCCCCACAGATCCAGTTAACATCCTTTCCAAGTGATCCCGAAGTTCCATAAGCTGTCGTGCATCTATCTTTTCACGAGTGGCCTTCATCTTCGATAAGTTTTTGTCCACTGCGTCTTTGGCCTTTTCTGCCCCTATATATCGGGCCAATGTACCTTCCAACTCCTCCACGGTTCCAACCCTTATCATCCTCCTCTCGCTGAGCATCAAAGGAGGACGTTTTCGATAGAAATCCACAAAGCAGTTTGCAAAGGCGGTTTCTTCCGGGAGAGATTTGCATATTAGCGATATTAGTACGTAAAACAAGCAATTAATGAACATCGACCAGAAGAATGCGTGAGACCACATGTCCAAATCGAGCCCAAATAGGGCGGTAGGTCTTAAGAAGGCGAGTCCCAGGGGGCCGTTTGTGATCAGCGTTTCAGGGAGCCACCCCGATAGGGTAAGCGTGGGAACAAGGGCTGTATATCCCCATATTAAAAATCCAGATACCAATCCTGCAATGGCCCCACATCGAGTTCCTTTTTTCCAGTAAAGTCCCCCAAGTGCAGCCGGAGCCAGTTGACAGGCTGCCAAAAAAGAGAGAAGACCAATGTCAACCAAGCTTTGAGGTTCCACCAGAAGAGAGTAAAGGTAGCCCAAGCCCAGAACCACCAGTATGTTCAGACGTTTCATGTTCAATATGAGGTTAGGCAACTCTCGCCCCTTTCCAATTCGGGGAACGATATGGCGCATCTCCAGGTCGTTCAGCATCATTGTGCCCACAGCAACCGACGTTACCAGCACCATTGCAGTGGCAGCAGAAAGCCCGCCGATAAAAACGAGAAATGCCAGAAGATTTTGATCATGGCTGATGGGAATAGAGAGCATGAACATGTCAGACGTTCCCGAAGTTCCCATAAGCAGACCGCCCCAGGCTACCGCTGGAACGAATAAGTTGATCAAAAGCATGTACAAAGGAAATAGCCACATGGCCTTCTTGATGTGACATTCGTCTGAGTTTTCCACCACAGCTACGTGGAACTGTCTGGGCAAGAAAAGTACAGCGAAAATGGAAATCAACGTTAGAGAGAACCAGGACAAATAATCGGGTTGTTGCAACAAATGTGAGTATTCTGGGCTTTTGGCGATACCTTCAACTATAACACCATACCCTCCAAAAATACCGTAGGTGATGTAGAGACCTGCTACTACAAAAGCCACCAGTTTAACCACTGACCCGAAGGCTACGACGGCAATTAATCCTTCATGGCGCTCCATGGGATCCAAGTATCTGGCTCCAAATATTATGGCTAATATGCCCAGAAGAACGGCAACCAAAAGCCGCCGTAGCCCCATGATCTCGACTTCACCACTAATTATGGTAAGTGATTGAGATATGGCGATGAGCTGTAGGGCTACGTAAGGGGTTATTACGATCAAGCTGGCGATAGTGACCAGAGCGCCGATGGCATAGCTTCTGCCATATCTGAAGCTGATGAAATCGCTTATGGTGGTCAGGCGGTATTCTTTGGAGATGACGATCATCTTTTTGATTAGCAACCAGCCTAAGAGCATTACCAGCGAAGGGCCCAGGTATATGGGTAAGAAGTAAAGACCTGTTGATGCAGCCCGCCCCACGCTTCCATAAAAGGCCCAGGCGGTAGCGTAAACGCAAAGAGATAGGACGTAAACGTAGGGATTAGAAACGATGCTACGATTTAGTTTTCGCTGACGATGGGCGTATCGACCAATCCCAAAGAGTAGCAGAAAATACAACACCATCGCTGTCAAGGCAAGATATGAGTTAATCACTCTGCAGACCACCTCTCGAATAGATACGCCCACAAGATGATCATAAGCCAGACCACCATGACGTAGACTAATATCAAGGGAAATCCAAGAAGTACGTGGTTTTCTCCCGCTACCAGGGATAGTAGTGGCCAGTTGAGTAGGAAAAATCCCAAGGTAAAGAGCAATATCCAGAACTCGTCTTGCTCCAGCAGATCCCTTCTTCCGATGGTCATATCAACGTGTTATCTTTATTTTTTTACGTTTATCCTTTATTCTTCAATTATAGTCGAGAACAACTTAGATGAAACTAATTGGTTCTCGCCAGAATAGTGTTTAACGATCCGAATAGGCCAAATCTCAAACTATCGAAAGTTTAAGATAAATCCTAAAGGTATCGTTAAACACTATATCTTTATAGACCCGGATGGACCACGAAACCCTTCTCGGATATGTCTACGGCCTGTTTTCCGCTCATGTGAGATGTGCCTCTCATCTTCAGAATTTCCAGCGACCTTTTGCGCAGCCGTTCTACCTCTAGATTGTATAAAATAATCACGCCATCAGATATGTATGCCAGGTCCTGTGGATAAGGTGCACCCTGTTTTGACTCGCCTGTGACCAATGTGGCAGTCTGCCAGTTCTTGGTCATGGTGGCAAACCTGAAGAGGAAACGTCTATAATTTTTGCCCAAAGACTCTTCCATAACCGATATGGGGTCTATAACTATCCGTTTGGGCTTGAAGTTTATGATCTCGGTCTCGATGGCTTCCAGAATTTCGTCCATGTTGGTTACGCTTTCCAGAGTGTAGCTCAAATCTACGTACTTAATATCCTGCCCAAAACGTTTGAGATCTACAAATTCATAGGTGGACATGAACTTGAGCATCCACTCAGGGGGCTCGCTGAAGGTGGTGAAGTAAAGGCCACGCTCGCCCAGCTCGGCCCCTTTGAACAGAAATTGCATGCAGAAGGTGGTCTTCCCGGTACCAGTACCTCCTGCCACCAGAACTGTGGACGGGTAGGGCATTCCTCCCCCCATCATCTCATCAAGTCCTGGAATACCAGTTTTGATCCTCTCTATATCTGAGTTCATTGGCTCCCTCCCAACAAGGTGCTTTTAAAATTAACGTTCTAAATATCTATTCATATCTTGAAGCTGGCCTTCCAAGAAGTTCTCTTTAAAGGCTTTATATGCTCTTATGTATTCTGCATGAGGCCATATGAGGGGCGCTACCACGTAAGCGAAACCCTCTTGCCACTTGCTATGTTTCTTGATTCCTTCTATCATTATGGTCTTGTCGTCGCGCATAATGCCTGCGGAACTATAGGTGTCTATCCATTCCTCAAAGCGGTCTATTGTAGAAAGATGCTCTGGAAGGTGACAATCGGATGCAATTGACACAACCCAACCAAGATAAACTTCTGCCTTGTCATCGTCGCCAACGTTTATGAAGTGTCTTGCCAATTGACAGGTAAAATGAGGCCAAGGTCCGTAACCACCGTTGTTCCTGTTCCAATATTCTGGATAACGATTGAGTCCGCCCAGTTCCTTATCCCACAAGGCGGCGTCAATCCGTCTCACCGTGTTTGTAATTCGAAGGTCTCTGTCGTCCAGAAGCTCGAAGTAGGCAGGTGCATATTCAGCCGCGTCAGTGTCAGATACCGTCGAAGCGTAGGGATCATAACCCAAAGGTTTGCTGCCCATTTCCTTTATTCTTATATTTTTGATGAACGTGCGACGTCTGGGACTATAAAGACGTAGTAATATATTCCGTTTTATCAACTCGGCCTCATGAGCCCATTGGGCCACGTCTTTGCCCAAAACTACGCCCATTTTGGTGGCTTCAATGAGACCTGCACAACAAGCACAATTGGCCCATATCTCGAACCCGTGCTCATAGGCAGGGTACTCATGGATGCTGTTTATGGTATGGATGAGGTTTATTTCTTCGTTCTTGTTTTTAAGTATGAAATCCACGGCCAGTTTAACTTCATCCCAAAGCTCTTCAGCAATGTCGTAATCTACGTGTTTGCAGAACTTACCCAAGGCATATAGTACCAAACCGTTTCCGTCTATCTGAAGTTCCTTGTAGCTGGCATCTGTTCCCTCTATGTCGCACCGTTGCGGCATCTCGCCGGTGGGTTTTTGAGTGCCCATTATGAACTTCAATCCCCGTTTTGCTTCTTCAATCAGTCCTGCTTCCAGAGCGCCTAGAGCGATTATGGAGTGATCTCGTGCATATATGAAGGGGTACCTAGTACCAGGGGGACTGGCATAAAACCCACCGTTTTTGTGCTGGTTCTTTTTGAGAACTTCAATGCTAAATTTGTATAGTTTTTTTGCTTCTCGAAGGTTCATGCGCCGCCCCCCTTCTACTCGTACTTGAATATACAAACGGTCTTGGTTATTAGCTCGTCGATGTTCTCCCTGCTCAAATTAGCAGCTTCAATGGCCTTGTCATTGTACGTCGTCTTCGCTTCGGCATTGGCATTGCTGGCCAGATGTGATACTTTCTTGCCAGCCATTTCAGCGCGTTTTGCCCTCAGGGAGTGGTGATACAAACAAAATACGTTCGACGCTGCTATATCATCCCTGTCATTGCTGTATTCCAGCAGCTCCTCGAATTCTGGGGGCATGCCTCCATATTTGTTCAAAAATTCTTGCAATATGTTTGCAAAGGGACAGATGTACATGCAGTTAACGCTTCCTTTTGGGTCTCCTTCCAGCCCAGGACCTTCTTTCTCCCCTATATATTTGGCTACGTTTTCAATCAATTCTATCGTCTTTTCGGGCCCATCTCTCTTGACGCTCTCAACAATGGCCATTAAAAAGGCCTCTGAAACCAGCTTTTTAATATCCATAAAGGTACCTCAGTACAGTTGTTGTGCAGAATCATTATAGTTACTAATTATTTATTGAGTAACTATTCGAGAATTTCCATTATGGCCTTTTCCCAACCCACAGGACCGATGCCTTCAGCGTGCATTACCTCTATATTTATCTGTGAATCGTAAGATCCATCGGGTTTCTTTACCAGAACCGGCAGATCCACAGATTTTAACATGGGTAAGTCATTTAGGCTATCTCCTAGGCCGATTGTGGTCACATTTTTAAGTTCGCGCCGGTATATTTCTATAAGTTCGGATACAGCTTGTCCCTTGTCGCTGTTTCCCATTATGTGGTAGTAACGTCCCCCTCGTGTAAAGTTCAGTCCCATATTTTTGATTTCCTTCAATATGTATAAGGATCTCGTTTCGTCGCCTATGACGAAGGGTTCGTCGAAATCTCGCCGTTTAGATAGCTCTGCAGATTCTAAGTCGAGGCCACAATCCTTCGAGATATCTTGAGGGGTCATGTCACCAAATCCTCTGATTTTACATCCTGAAGATGCCTCTATTTCTTTTAAAACTTCTCTGAGCTTTTGATAAGGAGTTCCTTGGATGATCACCAGATAATCGTCAAGTTCTTCATCAAAGTTAAACGACGTTTTGAAGTATCCTTTGGGTATGAAAATGGCTGCACCATTTTCGCTGATGAACGGGTCTGATATTTCCAACTCATCTCTGAACTTTTCGATCTCTGCTCGGGTCTTGCTGGTACAGACGATCAAAGGAATACCCTCCTTCTTGAGTCTGTCCAGAGCGGGACGTGCCGCTTCACACGAGTAGGTGTGATGATCGATTAGAGTTCCATCCATGTCGGTAAAGACGACGTAATTCAAGGTATATCCTCCCATATACATTATTGTTTAATTGAAAATTTTAATTATCTTGTACGGATGTTTCATCTTCCAGTACCGTATCGATCAGCGTTCTTCTGAACTTGGGTATTGCCGAAGTGGCCCTCAACCAGTCTGGTATACGGGCTTGTTTGGGCGAGTTCAGATATTCTTGCCCTGCTTTCAGTATGATGTTTTCAAGAGCTTCGACCATAGATTCTTCTTCGTGACGATTGTAAATCATTTGGTTGCATACAGCATCTGCATAGTATCTCCTTATGCTATCCTGGGCCTTTCGGCGGTACATTACCCGTAAGCTGTGCAAAAAGGATGGCGTCACTTCCACACCTTCTTCTTCTGTTAAAGCCCTGAGAAATGTGATCAATATGTCACCTGCCATCTTCATCAATCCTTCGGATCGGTTCAATCCCACCTCTTGGTGTTCATGTTCGAAGAATCCCAGGTCTGTTTGGCATATTCGTTTCCTAACTGCGGAGCGGTAAACTTCACAAAGTGTTCCAATTTCCAGACCCCAGTCCATGGGAATTCTTATGTTAAGGGCCAAATCAGAGGTAAGTGCGATCTCTCCAGATAACGGATACTTGAAGCTGCGCATATAACGAATTAATTCAGGAGAGTGATTCGTCTTGATCATGAGGGTTTCCAGCATAGGATGAACGAAAAGTCGGGTGTTTCTGCCGTAAAACTTTGGGACTTCATTGCCGATCCGAGCGTAATAACCCTTATTGAAGAAGTAATCCAAGTCAGGATTTACTAGCGGATAGGCCAGCTTCATGACCATTTCATAAGAGTAGTTTACGATGTCGGAATCATGCATAACTATGGCATAAGAGTCTACCGAGGCAGCCCCCAAGGCCAACCAGGTATCTCTCCCTTTCCCTTGTGTCTTTACATCTAGACCTTCGTACTCAAGATCGTCCAAAAGTGCCGTTATTTTTGGACTGTTGCACCACATTATCCTGTGAGGAATCTCTAAATGCTTAAAGATCCGCATTACTTTCTTGAATTCTTCTTCAGATCGTGCATATAGTGCCACGGTTACGTTTTTCAGAAAAGTTGCTTTATTGAGCTGTGATAGTATCCGAGGTATGGTTTTTTGTACCGTATTTCCGTAGGCGACGGGCAAAACCAAACTTACTGGCCTTTCTTGTGTTAATTCGTCCAGATGTTCTTTGAGTCTGGTTTTGTCGTAACCAAAATCGTGTATATTAGTAATGTATCTTTGATCAAAATCCATTAAATACCCCACGAGGTCGGTTGATCGAAACTATGCTTAATTATTTATTTCTTATAGTAATCCTATTTGGCTCTATTGATCGCAAGATCTTCATCTGTGTGTGAGGTACTTCTGCGGACTGCTTTTATACCAGTAATCTCTTCTCCCCTCGGTGAATTAATTTGATACTCAGGACTCATTATTCCGGTGACATAACTCCAGATATGGCAGATTCTGAGGTCTCTTTGGCTGGTTGGGCCCATGAGGTCCGAGACCTGGGAGGAATTTGTTTTCTGGTGTTGCGCGATCGAGAGGGCATGGCACAAGTCACGCTCGTTGCCAAGAAAACTGATAAAGATCTTTTAGATATGGTCAGACATCTGAGCAGAGAGAGCGTATTGTTGGTGAGAGGCAGAGTTAAAGCTGAGGCCAAGGCACCACATGGTTACGAGATCATACCTTTAGAGATCAAGGTTCTTAATAACGCAGATTCTCCGCTTCCTTTGGACCCCACAGGAAAAGTAGGCGCAGACCTGGATACCAGGCTAGACTCCAGGTACATGGACCTGAGACGGCCCCAGACTTTGGCGGCCTTCAGAATAGAGAGCATGGTTATGCAGTCGTTGCGTAGTTTCTTCTATGAAACCAATTTTATCGAGGTTTGCACGCCTAAAATGGTGGCCACTGCTACAGAGGGCGGAACTGCTCTATTTCCCATAAGTTACTTCGCTAAAGAGGCCTTTCTCAACCAGAGTCCTCAGCTATACAAACAAATTTTGATGTCGGCTGGTATGGACCGCGTATTTGAGATTGGTCCTATCTTCCGAGCCGAAGAACATGATACTCGCAGGCACTTAAATGAGGCCATTTCTGTGGACATGGAGATGAGCTTTGCCAACGATGAAGACGTGATGGTTCTTTTGGAGACGGCAATGGCCAAGGCTTACAGTGACGTTGCCAAGAACTGTAATAACGATCTGGAAATCCTGGAAGTTGATTTGGAGGTCCCAAAGGTCCCCTTCCGCAGAGTGACCTATACCGAGGCCATTGAAGTGGCCAATGAAAATAGACCACGTGAGATGGAATGGGGTGAAGATCTAGATACCGAAGCTGAGAAGATCATCGGGAGCCATGTAGGTGAACACTACTTCATCACTGAATGGCCTACAGAGATCAAGCCTTACTATACACAGCCATACGAACTCCGATCGGAGATTTGTAGAGGATTTGATCTCATGCATCCCAGAATGGAGCTGGCAAGCGGTGCACAGCGGGTCCATGATCCCGAGTTATTGGTGCAAAAAATCAAAGACAAGGGTCTTGACCCGGATGGTTTCGATTTCTATCTACAGGCTTTCAAATATGGAATGCCACCTCATGCAGGGTGGGGTTTAGGATTGGCTAGGGTGGTTTTAACCATGCTCAACTTGGAAAACATTAGAGATGCAGTTCTCTTTCCCAGAGACAGGAGACGGTTGGTTCCGTAAAAACGTGGCACTTAAAAGAAAACAATGTACTTTAAAGGAGGTCTCTTTAATTTGTACGACCTCTTAACATCTTTAAAACGATAGTATCCAAAGGTTGTGGATTATCCTGCGGGTGAAAAGCCGGTCATTTCCCGATTGCCAAGCTGAAGACGTCTGACCATCTCGCCCGCGTCCCTCTCGTCTTTTAGTTCAGTTATAATTTTGGCGTTTTTTACTTTGATTCTATTTCCACACGGGCAAGTTCTGGTGCGGGTCCCCTCTTCGACATAAAGATGGCGACCGCACCGTTTGCATCTGAATATCAGATACATCAAAAATTGTGGATGGGATGAGTCGGGATCACTCAGAGATCAGGATTGCGTTAATGGTTCCGTCCTGTCCTGGTTTGTTGGTGACCCGTGCAGATCCCATGTCGGTCTTAATTATGGAGCCCTTTGTGAGTATGTTTCGTCGAATGTAGTGAAGGTTGGCTTCGTTTCCTGTGACGTTTTCGATCTTTGCCATCTTAGACTTACCTGTCTTTGAATCGGACACGCAAACCACGTCACAACGAAGCAGACGGACCTTTGAATTACCACCCAATGTGCGAACGACCTTCTTTCTAATGGGGGCTATGTGTGGTTCTCCTGCTTCTCTGCCCAGCTCGAACTTGCGCTTTCCTCTGTTTGCAACTCTTCTTCCGCCAGTGAACTTCCTTTTTGATCTACCTTGAAATTTCATATTATACCTCAGACCGACCTTGGTCTTCGAAGGACTGTATTTATGGGTTTTGGTTGGTCACCTTTTTATATATGATTCGACCGCCTTTCAAAAAATTATGAAATTGGGATGAAAGAGGTCTTGCCCATCATATAAACCTTGGTCTCTCTGACAGTTTCATTGGCAAGGGCAACCGCTTATAAGGCTTGCCAGCAGTTTCCTGGGCCAACCTATCTTGTAGCTCTTCTACACTTAAAGATGCCTTTTTTGGTTTTTTGGGTTCAGACTCGGCCCGAATGGTGACTGTCAGATTGCCAGATTTTAGCTCTTCGTCTCCAATAACTGCCACGTAAGGTACCCATTCTCTCCCTGCGTCTCGGATTTTTCGACCCACCGTCTCGTCCCGATCGTCTACGTCCGTTCGGAATTTCAAACTTTGGGCAACCTCTTCAGCGCGGGCAATATGGCGTTCTGCTATCGGTATTATTCTCACTTGGGTTGGGGATAGCCAGGGGAGGAACATGGGCACTTTGCCCGCTTCAGCTTGGTAATGGGCTTTCTCCAATAGGGCATACATTAGCCGTTCGATGGCTCCGCTGGGTGAACAATGCAGTATTACGGGTCGCTTGAGAGATCCATCGGTGTCTGTGTAGGTTATATCATAACGTTCTGCGTTTTCCACGTCAATTTGGACGGTCGATAGGGCACTGGCTTTGTCTAAGGCGTCTACGAAGTTAAACTCGAACTTGAGCACGAAATAGAAGAAGCGTTCGTCCCACATCTCGATGAGTACGGGTTTTTTCACGATATCGACCAGGCTTTTAACAAATTCTTTGTTCTCCTCGTAGAAGTCCTGAGTGAACCTTATGGCCACCTCGTAATCATCCAAATTTAAACCTGCTTCGTCCAGAACTGAAATGGATGTTTGGTATTGATTCCCAAACTCCTGTATGGCGCTTTTCATATCCCCACAGAGGGTGTGCATGTCTGGCATGGTAAATGCCCTCAGCCTGCGCAACCCAACCAGTTCACCTCTCTGCTCTCGTCGGAAGGAGTAGCGCGTCATCTCGATCATCTTCAGAGGAAGGGATCGATAGGACAGGGTCATGTCGTGACTCATCAGGAACTGCCCGAAACAGGCGGCGAATCTGAGGAAAAAGCTTCTCTTCTCTGACTCGATGGAGTACTGTCTAGCAGGGAACCTGTCCAGGTACTTTTTGAGGGTGGGGTGATTCATGTCGTACATGATGGGAGTCTCAACTTCCATGGCCCCCAAGTCTGATGCCCGTTCCACTACGTAATTTTCCAGAAGCGACTTGATCAATCGTCCTTTGGGATAGTACCTCATGTTGCCCGAATCAGATCCTGGCTCGTAGTCCACTAACTCTAACCGACGCATCAGCTCAACGTGAGGAGGGACTGCGTCTACAGACCTGCTCTTGGATATCTCGTAGTTGACAAACTTTTGCAGGTTTTCATAACCTGTGAAGTCGAACTCGTCGGGTTTGGCCAGTTCTCCGCCAGGGGTCAATATTCTCCAATGAGACACTGCCTTTTCCTCGGCTTTTAGTGCTTCAGAAACGACCTCTTCTTTCGTCTCCGTTTCACCTTCACGGTGGTCATGATCGTGTTCTTTCCCCAGTCGAATTGATCGTGATAGTTCTGATAGTGGATGGCCCTTGCAGCTCAATTTGAAGGATTTATACCAGCCGAAAGGGGCTCTTGCCACCTGAAACGTCTCCCTTTCCATGAGGGAAGCTTCCATGCCATGAAGTATCTTCACGGCCGCATTTGGCGATGAAAGCTCAGAGCTGAGATGTGCATAGGGGTACAGCATTATTCGATCGGTTTTGACCTGCTCTGCCACCGAGGTGATCTGTTCAACGCCTTCGGTGATAACCGCTTGAATGTCATCTTCGTCCCACTTCTCAACGGCTATGAAGGCGCAGAGGGCTTCTTCCAGTCGTCCTGATTTTTGGTCCTCGTCCACCTCCTCAGCAACGGGGGTTGGTCTTTTGGCCTCGAACTCTATGTAGTCAGAGTGAATTAGCAGTAATTGCAAAGGAAATCACCTTATGTTGATGTGGTGAATTGGCCATCTAGTTCAATCTTTCGACAGCAGATCGTTTCAATATAGATTTTATAAATTTAAAATATTCTCCCAGATTATGTCCTTTTTGTCGCACGCTTAATGGCGAAGTCGTTTCCTTTTGTCATTACAACGAAACTGCCCTTCTTTCCGAAAATTTCCTCACTCGCCTTCAGCTGAAATACCCATTCTACTATTGTGAACAAAAGCTGTTTAATTCCTCAATTTTTCGCATCATACTGGCCATGTATTCTTCTTAGGATATTATCAATTCGGCGCCCCTATTTTTGTATTACTTAACCAAATTTAAATAACTATTATTGTTATAAATCGGAATCTTTATATGAACAAAAAGAGTGTAACACGTGGTGATACGATGAGAAAATATATTGTCACTTTGATGGTGTTGTTGAGCTTGCTGGTGGTGTCCGCCAGCGCCCATAGCCTTTGGGTTGAAGCGAAAGACACGGTAGATGCGGGCGAACCCTTGAACGTTTATTCCTTCTTCGGCCATACGGCCTCTTCCACAGGGATTTACGTGCCGCTGATGGACGCAACCTATCTAGTAGATCCCGATGGCCAAAGGCAGAACTTGACCATGCAGACTGGTGATTGGCTGCCTGGGTTTGGATGGATGGAATACGCTTTCGCTGACGTGGTGCCAAACCTTTCCGGAGACTACGTCTTTGCAGCCGTCAGATCCCCTGGCGTCTACGACCCTGCCTGGCACGGCGCGCCCAGTAATCCCATGCTTTCTGCAAGCGTCGCCAAGTCCATAATTCATGTGGGCGATGAGCAAAAGGGCAGCTGGAATGCAGGCTTCCCCTTGGAGATCACGACAGAGCAGGCCCCCTACGATATAGAAGCCATGGAGAACGTCACCTTCGTTGTGAAGTACAATGACCAGCCGGTCAATGCCACGTATTCTGCATCCTACTGGACCTGGGACGCTCATTCCGATGAGAACGTACAGGCCGGAGTCGCTAGCGAAGATGGTGAGTTCACCGTTAACTTCAGTCAGGGAGGTCTGTGGCTGGTAAGTGCATCCTACTTAATTCCTGGTGCTGGAGAATGGACTGCAACTTACGATAGTGCTGACCACTACAAGGTGGGCGATGTTGTGCCTTATGGCTCTGCCAGATATACATCGACACTTTCGGTGTGGGTCCGATAATCTCACATCATTTTAATTTCTATTTTTTGAAGCATGTATTCGAGTTTGGTATTATTCAATATTTTATATTAGTTATGCAGTTGAGGTATCTGCGCCCAGATAGTTGCAATTATCCTCATTGCTTAGTAAACTAACATATCATATAATTCTTATGTGCCGAAGTAAATCATGTCTCACTTTTTAAACGTAGCAAAGGAGCTAAACACGTACAATCATTTTAATGATCAATTTCAACAGTTCTTTTAATGGAATGAGGTATTTTTGAACCTAGGATTGGTCACTAGTTGAGTGGTCTCAGATGGTAAAAAATCCGAACGTAAGGGTTGGTATCTTCACCCTCAGCTCAACATCCCTCTACCCTTCGATAGAGTTGCTTGATTGGGATAGCTTGTATTCGATCTCTTTATTTATAAGCCATTCAGAGATGGATTTTGAAAATATCTCTAAGGTGCGGTCGTAATCACCAGTAGATTCATTGTGCCTTCCTAGAGTAATTTTAATAAGTTGATCCTCATCCCCCCATACGGTTATGAAGATGGACGAACCATTTTCTTCCCAGACAGACTCCACGATCCTAGCAGCATCGTTGGGCATCAACTCAACAGCTTTATCGAAAGATTGTAAGGATTCGTTATATTTTTTCGGTTGTACTAAGAAAATTTCGCTATTTCGTATCCAGGCGCCTTTGGCTTTGGATGAATTTAGTTCGATGACCTTGTTGTAGGCTTGAATAGCCGCTTCTTTTCTGCCTAGTGTGTCCAAGCTGTCAGCTTTGAACCACCACAATTCAGCATCGTTTGAATTCTCTTCGATCATCTTATCGACGATCTTAATGGCCATTTCGTAAGATTTTATGGCCACATCTTGCTGGTCAAGACAAACTAACGTATTCCCTCGCATCTCCCAAGCTTCAGCATTATTGGGATCTATTTGGAGTGCTTTGTCAAACGCCTGAGTGGCTTCTTCATAATGCCCGTTCTCGTACAGTTCGTCACCCTTATTCACCCAATCTTCAGCAATCTCTTGTGCCGTAGCAAAAGCGCACAACGCCACCAGAGCTACAAACACTGCAATAATAGTCGTTCTCATTTCTATACCACACTCCTCATTTATTACACCTAAGGGTAAGTCGAATCGTCAGAAATTGAACCTATAACAACTTTCGATGAGGAAACGATTAAGTCCTCTTCGTTTCGTTCAACCCCAATAACGCCTACATTAACCCCAAAGTCCTAGTGAACATTTTCCTATATAATATTGTTGACCGGTTATTTTGTAAAAATATTTCGCCAAAAATAGATAAATGGTCATTCATATGGTCAGAAAGATCGTTCCGATTTTTGGAACATTTTATACATTTATATGAGATATATATGAAAAATTATGGTATTTATGATTATATTGTATGATGTTCCCTCATCGTCACCGAGATGGCGCCATACTACGATAGGTGAACAAATGTAAAAGGAGGTGAAAAATAATGGACATTTGTTGTTCAGAATGTAGAGTCGGTGGTACATATTACGGACTTACAAAGATATATGGTGCGACTAGTTGCTCCTATGAAGCTTATCCTCGAGTCTGTAGCCCCGGTGAGCCAATATATTATTGGTGTGAAGAACAAAAAAATATCTCCCCCCACCAATAAATGGGGGGAGATATTTTTGTAATCAATTCTTGTTTTGATGGTGCGTTTGTGAATATATTAGATGCCTAATTATATACTCGTAAACTGAATCGATATGGATCAATCGGCC
>Ga0272443_10004189_pt1 | contig 16039 bp, 15 predicted proteins | sample SSMAcet12_FD_193581 | JGI IMG/M metagenome (GOLD analysis project Ga0272443, IMG submission 193581) | Marine sediment archaeal communities from Little Sippewissett salt marsh, Falmouth, MA, United States - SSM-Acet-12 | ecosystem: Environmental > Aquatic > Marine > Wetlands > Sediment ... | reverse complement strand
CTCCCAGGTCAGCAGCCATAAAAGAATTTCACCGGGTAGACAAGAACCCGTTTCTGAAAATTGAACATAACACCGCATTGCGGGTCGCCATCTGAAAATGTGAATTTATTTCCGACTGGACCCTTAGCAAAAGCGGCCACGTAGATGATGTACTGTTTTTGGGTATGTGGTGAAAAGTTGCGGATTCGCATGTCTTCCAGCATACGTTGACGTAAAGGACTCATAATACACCTCCTTGGTTAAAGATTAGAGTTGTTGAGGAATTTATCTTTCCTATTATCAACAAACTCTTTACAAGAAGGTATTGAAAAACACCATGGAGCCCTACTGATCACTGAGAATAACCGAGGGGTCCCGTATGAAAATATATGGCTGCCAAAGAAAGGGAATACAGGATAGATGCAGCTAAAAAGGGGGGGGTAGCCGTTTAGTTCAATGCAAGTATTGTTGACTTGAACAACCCTTATCCCTAAGGTTTAAAATGAATTCATTACTACCACTATATCTTGTGTTCCATAAATAAATGATTTTATCAAATATTGATCAAATATCACAGATTTTAAACTCATATTATTAATATGTTATTACACTCTCAGATCACAGGATTGGATTTTGTTGTGATCCATGGCAGTGATCGCAGTTTATCACCGAACACTGGTGGTTCCAAGAAATGTTGGTATTCCATTCCTCTCTATGCTTCAACTTCATACAATGTGAATTTCCCTGACTTACCTTTTATACGAACTCGATGGACAGAACGGGCAGTCACCTTCTCTTTTATCTGCTCGAAAGCGGATTCCGAAATGAGCAATCGCGTTCTAAGCACTTTGTTGATATCCTCTATGCGGCTTGCCAGGTTGACCGAATCCCCGATAGCGGAGATTTTGCTCATCAGTCCGGTGTCAAAGCTCCCGATGATGGCCGTGCCGAAGTTGATCCCCGCCCTGAACGAAAGAGAACAGCCGTACATCCGCCCGAGATATTCATTGAAATGTAAGAGGGCTTTTTTCATGTCATGTACCGTCTGAACGGCATCCCACACAGAGTTAGAGCTCTTCTTCATAACTCCGAACAGTGCCAGGATACCATCCCCGGCAACATCACTGATGACCCCGTCATGTTGTTCAATGATTTCATTCATGGTCTGATAGTAGCGGTGGAGCACGTGGACAACATCATAAGCGGGGTAGGCTTCGGCAAACCGGGTATAGTTCTCGATGTCAAAAAAGAGTATGGCAAGTTCGACTTCCTTGCCAAACCGGGTACCGGACTCATCCCCGATCTGTTTCAGGATGATGGCGATATCCAGTTCGTCAATCACCACCCGCTTGAAGGTGATGTCGCCCTTGACTCTTGTCTGGCAGGCCAAACGGATATGGTCGGGAAATCCGAGTTTGTCGGCGATCCGCTGTTCTCTTTCATTTCTTGGGAGGCAATTTTCTAAACCTTCCAAGATATATATTCTGCAAGTCGAACACCGGGCATTTCCTCCACAGACATGAGTGTGATTGATGCCTGCATCGAGTGTGGTTTGGAGTATGGTTCGGTCTCCTATATCAGGTATTGCGACATTGTCTGTTTTAGAATAAATTTCAGTCACTTATGCTTGTTTCCTTTGAATGAAAGAAAATAAAGGAACCTGAATTCGAATAACTCTCTAGAGCATGAAGTCACCGTTCATCACGATGCTCCGCAGCTGCCTGCGGGAATAAATTCATTCATTCCATGGTGCTGGATTACAATGAATCGGCATCAGAGGCCGCCAGTGCGTAGAATTTTCAGCACCAAGCCAAGACCGACAATACCAGCAGCAACGAAACCTACGATTCCTATAATCGACACCTCATGCCAGAGAGGCGGCACCTTGGAATGCACGATTACCGCTGAGCCGAGGATTAGCGAACCCAGTACTATCGCAAATACCATGGCAGAGGCAGCCTGAAGGACGGTTCGGCGCACCGAATGAATACTTGGTTCATCCAGCGATATAATCTGGCGATCATTTGAAAGCACATCGACCAATCGGTAGTAGTCACCCGGGATACTCTGCAGCAACTCTGCATAGTCCTCCGCCATTGCGAAGACCTTCGGTCCAATCATCTCTGCACTGTAATGCTTTTTTATTAGATTCTCAGCAAATGGCTTGAGGCGGGCCGTAAAATCAAAGTCCGAGTCAAGCCCGTTGGCAACGCTTTCAATCGTAATCAATGTCTTCACCAACAAAAACAGATCAGACGGGAGGCGGAGCCCTACATCGACAAGAATCTCGATGAGCTCGGAAAGGAGACCGGCGAACGAGAAATCAGAAGCCTTGGCAGTTTGGAAACGATCGATGAGTTGGGCAATCTCACGTTCGATTTTCTGAGCCTTCTGATAATCCCTGCTGCCGGCAAGTCGAATGACCGCCTTTGCAGCCTTTTGCTCGTTCCTGCCAATGATGCTAATGAGCATATCACTGACTAACTCGCGATCGCGCTGTATCAGATTTCCGGTAAGTCCAAAATCAACATAGCACAGCTTCCCGTCCTCCAGGACCAGAATGTTCCCGGGATGAGGATCGGCATGAAAATAGCCGTACGTGAAGATCTGCTTCAGGGTAAGGTCTGCTCCGATTTGGGCGATTCGCACGCCTTCAGCCTTATCATTCGGTCCTCCATCAAGGATTTCGGACATCCGCCGACCTTCCATATAATCCATTGTTATAACACGCTTTCCTCCATAAGCCCTGTAGATCTTTGGAACTTTAATGTCGTCGTCCCCCTCGAACTGTGCTTCAAAACGCTCTATTGCCGAGGCTTCGCGAAAAAAATCCAGCTCACGGCTTATGCCTTGTTCAAACTCAACAGCAATATCGCGAGGGCCGACACCTCGAGTCTCTGGGAAGTACCGTTCAATAATCCCGGCAAGTTCTTTGAGAATCTCAACATCAACCTGTGCCAGCTCTTCTAAGCCCGGTCTTTGGACCTTGACGACGACCACCTCACCTCCAGGTAGCACCGCACGATGAATCTGTGCGATAGAAGCAGCGGCAATAGGTTTTTCGTCGAACTCTCTGAACAATTCTTGAACTGTCCGCCCCAGCTCTTCCTCAATTACTTTGATTGCCTCCTTGGGCGGAAAAGGTAGAACGTCATCTTGAAGTCGGGTTAACTCTTCCTGTAAAGGACGAGGAATCAAATCGGGACGATTGCTTAGAATTTGGCCCAATTTGATGAATGTTGGGCCGAGTTGCTCGATCACCATACGAATTCGCACCCATGTCGTCAGCTCTTCATTCGTACCCCTTCCAGGTTCGCGCTTGATTCGAAATGGACGAATTAAAAAATACAGCAGTCTCCCCACACCGGTCTGGTAAACAACCTCACCGAACCCGTAAGTCACTAATGTCGACAATATATAGCGATAGCGCGCAAAGCGCCTCCTGCCACGCCGAGTTGCCAGACTCAGCAATCTCATAACTTTTAACCTCGCAGACCAAAATAACGAACATAGGGGCGAAAACTTCTCTCTCTTGAGGACGACAAATTATGTTTAAATTATGTTTATTGAGAATACACGCTTTGTGCCAAGTATGGCCCGAACGTCAATCCAGTCCTATTTCATTGATTTCAATTAAATAATCGCTCATCCATACCGCCGGGAAAAACTTAGAGCCCCAAAAAGATGGTCACATTTGACCAATGGTCTTATATGACCAACTCTTTGCCGTCCTGTTGGCTGATTGTGAATGCGTTTGGAGATCTTGTTGGCATAAAAGTCCGCAAGAAAAGCAATATCATCCGGATCTTTTTCGACTTACCGTAAATACGCTTGGAGTTCAAATGGATGATTTTTCGAACTATGGCCTGAAAGTCATGCCCTACCTCGAAATCATTAACTGTAGAGTTTTCTGCAAGGATATTTCAAGCAATTCTCTAAACTTACTACAATTACACTATTTAAAGAGATAAGTTGCTAAATATATTTAAAATAAGTTTTAAAATATTTTAAAAAAATATAAATTGACATTCTCGTTTTAGTAATATAAAATTTATTATTAATTTCAAGAAAATCAGCATTGAAAAATTTTTTATTTAAGCAAACTAAAGAGGCCCTCGCAAAAAGCGTTCCCTGTTCATAGCCTGGGCTGTAATAATCGGTGACTTCTTTTGCTTTTTCCCTTCGTTTCATATCGCGGGCAATTCTCCAAATTTTTTCACGCCCAGTTTTACTTTTTGATTTAAGTATCAATATACTCTTTACACGAGAAAACGAGAGGCAATAAAAAGAGTAATAAATATGATATATATGACATATAGCGATATATTATAAAAATTTATGATATTGATTTACATCGTTTTATTAACAATAAACTTGGTTTTCTATTTAACTTAAAAATTGTCAATAAAATTAAAATCTAAAAGGACTATTTATGAACCATTCTGAAAGAATTAAATTGAGTGAAAAGCTTAATAAAATGATTGCTGATTTTGATGATGCTCAATCTAAACAAGATCAAAGAAAGCATCAAGTTGGTAGAGGAAATTTTATTCGCCGCAGGAAAAATGAAAAAGACCAGCTTTTTCTATATGTTTAGAATCAAAGGCGTTTCCTGCGGTATTTGGATAACAAAATCTAGTAAGGAATACAATCAGAGTATTCGATTTTTAAGTTTTTTATCAATGTTCTTTGAAGGAATTAGAGGGGTTTAAAATGAATATTTACGTAGGTAATTTATCTTTTGATGCGACTGAAAACGATTTGAGAGAGGCTTTCGAAAAATTTGGAAGTGTAGATTCGATCAATATTATTAAAGATAATTACAGCGGCAGATCAAAAGGATTTGGATTCATAGAAATGCCCAACAATGCAGAGGCACAGTCGGCAATTGATGCCTTGAACGAAAAAGACCTTAAAGGGCGTGCACTAAAAGTAAACAAGGCCCGCCCTCGCACTGAAAATCGTGTTGGTCGAGGAGGTTTTGGCGGTGGTGGCAGCAGAGAGGGTAGAAGTAAGGGCGGGAGACGGAGATTCTAATATTCCGGACTGAAGCTCAAACCTTGGTTTTATTATTGCATCATTTTAAACATAATATGGTATTTAAATTTTTATAAAAGTATAATAAATAGGATAGAAAAATGTCATCGAAAAGCCGTTATAGCTCAAAGAAACGCCAAAAAGAGATTGATAAGAAGAGAAAGGCCAAGGTAAAGCGAGACAAAAAGCAATCTAAAGATTATGCCGTTGAAAATACTGATAATTTAGAGAAAAATCATTATAAAGAATAAAAATTAAGTTTTTTAAACAAAAAAAGAATATTTTAGGTAATTAAAATTTGTTAATATATGATTTTAAGAATTCTAAAAAGCACAAAACGACCCAGAATAGATGCCATTATTTTTGATGTGGTGAAGTGCACGGATATCGGTGATTCGTTGGTCTCAAAATCCCATTCTTCTGTCTCTACGCTTTTCTTCCCGCTTTTCAATCTCTTCGGCAAATAGATCAAGGTGCAGAGGACAGGGAGGTTGGTTAAAATCGACATATTGGCACTCCGATTGATTACATTGAACAAATAACTCATTTTTTTGTTCAAAGCCGGGAGATGATTTATTTTTTAGTGAAATTTGAACCTCCTCGGATACAACCGTACAAAAATACTTTTTCCCCTTATAATTTGCCAATGTCTTCTTATCCCTTTCAAAAGAGTCTATTGCGAGTTATAACGTGTGATAGCCCTATTCAATATCTTTCCATTAAGCCTCAATTATCTCACTAGCTCAAATCTTTCCACCAATGATCGATATAGCTGTCAGAGAAATAGCTTTCCACTAGTTCCTGCCATTTCTCTTTCGTTGACACCCACTGCTCCTGTTTGAAAGGAAGTTCCCTAAGGAATTTGAGGGTCTTATCAACCATAAACTCCTCACCGGTGGCAGAGAAATGGTCTCTGGCGCCAATTAAAAATTTCTCGCTTTGCTTGTATCCTTCTCTCGTTCCCCACTTCCTGATAAGAAAGTCAACATTACATCTTAGCAGCAAAGCGAGGCCGGCCCCTTTCAATTTATCATGTGAATATTTTGATAGCTTATTTACAAAATTAATGCAAATTTTATCCATATCTGAAGTATCAATATCATCGAATCCTACATTAAAAAAAACAACAAACTCCGCTATTGATTGGCGCTGTGGTACCGGTAGAGACATGTACCACTCAATAAATTTTCCTAAAGGTGAATCCATAAATATTCCTTTATTGATAAAAAATAGCGGTCAAAATTCTCATCTTTCGTATTAATCATTGCAGTCACCCGCTTTTTCCTTTTCCGGATTATTTAATATTATTTATCAATTCCTCGATCTCACCACTATTCAATGTCTCTTTTTTCAAGAGGGCATCAGCCATCTTATGAAGGGTACAGAAGTTATCCCTGATAAGTTGGGAGGCCATTTTGTGGGCCCCGATCACGATGTGCCGGACTTCCTCATCAATCAAATGTGCCGTCATTTCACTGTAATCCCTGTGCTGGGTTAACTCTCTGCCAAGGAATATCTGCTCTTTTCTTTTGCCGTAAGTAAGGGGGCCTATTTTTTTGCTCATGCCGTACTCACAGACCATCTTTCGCGCAAGATCAAAGGCTTTTTCTATGTCATTTTTTGCTCCTGTTGTCTTCGTATTGAGCATAATTTCTTCCGCAGCCCTGCCACCCATCAAAATGCATATACTGTTCAGTAAGTCATCCTTAAGGTAGGTGTGCTTTTCGAGCATCGGGAGTTGCTGGGTCAGGCCGAGAAACCGGCCCCGGGGGATGATGGTCACCTTGTGAACGGGATCTGTCCCGGGAAGAAGCCTAGCCACAAGGGTATGCCCTGCCTCGCGGTAGGCCATGCCATTTTTTTCTTCTTTAGTGACGATCATGCTTTTTCGCTCTCTTCCCATCATGACTTTGTCCCTGGCATCTTCAAAATCTACCATCCATAGTCGGTCTTTTCCGCCCCTGGCTGCCAAAAGAGCGGCCTCATTCACCATATTTTCAATATCAGCGCCTGTAAAGCCGGGCGTCCCTCTCGCGAGAGTGCTGATATCAACATCATTTGATAAAGGAGTTTTTTTAACATGTACTTTTACAATGCCCCTTCTTCCAATAATGTCCGGAACAGGAATAAAGATTTGTCTGTCAAATCGCCCGGGTCTCAACAGCGCCGGATCAAGCACGTCAGGTCTGTTTGTGGCCGAGATAAGGATTACGCCCTCATTGGATTCAAAGCCGTCCATTTCCACAAGAAATTGATTGAGGGTTTGTTCTTTTTCTTCATGCCCGCTCCCAAAACCGGCGCCCCTCCGGCGGCCAATTGCATCAATCTCATCCAAAAAAATGATGCAGGGAGCATTTTTTTTCCCCTGTCTAAAGAGGTCCCTAACCCTCGAGGCGCCAACCCCTGCAAACATCTCTACAAAATCCGATCCGCTTACACTGAAAAAGGGAACACCCGCCTCACCGGCTATAGCTCTAGCAAGCAAGGTCTTTCCTGTCCCGGGAACTCCCATAAGAAGAACACCCTTGGGTATTCTTCCTCCCAATCGAGTGAATTTATCAGGGTCCCCGAGGAAGTCGATAATTTCCCTTAACTCTTCCATGACTTCATCGATACCCGCCACATCCTCGAAGGTGACTTTTTTCCTGGATTCCGAAAGGAGTCTCGCCCGGCTTTTTCCGAAAAACAGGGTCTGCCTTCCACCCCCCTGGATCCGGCGCATAAAGAATATCCATACCCCGACTAGTAAAAGCACGGGAACCCAGGAGAGCAGACCATGAATCCATGGGGATCTTTTCGGGGGTCTGACTGAGATATTGACACCCTTGTTTTTGAGCAATTTGATTAATTCAGGATCTTTTGGGACGAAGGTTTTGAAGGGGCCTTGCTCATTTCGGCCTGATATGCTTTCACCGTTTATAGTGACCTGGCCGACACTCCCTTGCTCAACCATACTTATAAAAACGCTGTAGTCGATATAACGGCTACTTTCTGGTCGATAATATCCTCTAAACAGCATGAAAATCATAAACAATATCATGACTGATATAAAAATTCTTTTATAGAAAATGTTCAATTTAACATCACATTAATCTATTTATTTTTTTCCTTTTTTATTTTCCTCTTTTCTTTCAAAGATTTGTTTTCTTTTTTCTGATCTTCTCGCTTACCCTTATCTTTCTTTCCTTTATCACCCATTTTTGACCTCTTTCCATTCAAAAATATGTTTTATCCAGTAAAAATCCCTTCAGCTTTCACATAAGACTCGAAAACTCTATATGCCTTAAGGTTCAGCCGGAGATTATTCCTGTATGAAAAATTGCCCACCAGGCTGATCAGCGGTTTGCGTCGATGCCACAAGCTGCTCCATACCCTGCGTAGAATTCGCAGCATGGAGTAGAAAGCCCGGTCGCAGGAGATCATCTCTGCTATAATGCCCTCCAGGGACAGATTTTTATACCGGACCACCGGGAAGGTCAGCGTGTAATACTTCCAGTCCTCCGGGAACGAATGAAGTGTGAGGCGATCCTCCGATTCCAGGCGGTCCCATAGGCGGGTGCCGGGCAAGGGAGTGAGAAACAGCGCGTTGAGATTATCGACTCCGTAGCGATTTGCCGCCTCGGCGACAAGTTTGCCTATGCCCGGTTCGTCAATATCCAGGCCGATGATAAAGGAACCCACGACCAGTATGCCGTGCCGCTGTATGCGCCGAACCGAGGTGCGGAAATCACGTCCCTTTGTAAGGTTGTATTTTTTCCCGAGTTCCAGCAGACCTTCCGGCGTGGGGGATTCAAAGCCGATAAAGACACCGCTGCAACCGGCCTTCGCAGCCAACACCAGCAGTTCTTCGTCATCAGCGAAGTTGATGCTGGCTTGGGCGACCCATTGTTTTCCTAGTTTCGCCTGTTCCATGGCGCGGAACAAGTCCTTGGCGCGGCCGATGTGTTCATGACGCGTGCCGATGAGGTTGTCGTCCACCACCAGCACATACTTTTCAGGGATTATCCGGAATTCATTCACCACATCTTCGATGGGTCGCTGGCGGTAGTGGGCTCCGTTAAAGGCCGTCACGCTGCAAAAGTTGCAGTTCAATGGGCAGCCGCGTGTGGTCTGAATGGATCCACAGGCATATCCAGTGGCCATCAAATCATGACGGGCCATGGGCACATCGCTTATCCGGGCGAGCCCTCCGTCGTAACGGCGTTTCAATCCGCCATTTCGTGCGTCCTCCAGGACCTGCGACCAGACGCCCTCCGCCTCCCCCGTGACCACCGAGTCCACACGCTCCATGACCTCCTCCATGCACATGGTTCCGTGAATACCGCCCATGACGACGGGTACGCCCAGACGCCGGAAGTGAGTGGCCACCTCATAGGCGCGGTTCGCCTGGGAGGTGAAAGCGGTAATGCCTACGAGGTCGGGCCGGGGTAGGGCCGCATAGTCAGGCACGCCGCGGTTTTCATCCATAATTGAGATTTCCCATTCGGCCGGCGTCAGACCCGCGAGAACCATAAGGCCGAGCGGTTTCCACAGTCGGTAGCGGTTCCAGTGGCTCTCCTTGACATTGACGATGCTTACAAGGGGGTTGGATGGGTTGATCAGATAGAGTCGCATGTTGTGCAGTCCTTCATGGATCATGGATTTCCTCCTTGCCCTCCTTTTACGCAATGCCGGTTCAATGAATGGAGTGTCGTAACGACTATTGGTCAGGTGTCCATTTTGATCTTCTTGATTCTGCTTTGAATTGCCTGTCGAACCGCCATTTCATCCTGCCGAAGAGATTCGAATTCTCTGTCTGCAATTTCAAGCAATCCGGCCAGACATGCAAATCTTCTGCGAACCCGGAACGGGATGTCTCCTGGAGATTTGTTTTAGATTTTGTTTCAAGGGCTTTCGATATCCGCCAGTTTAAGGGTGATCTTCATTATCGAGTCGGGATTGAGGGACATCGAATTTATTCCTTCACTCAGCAAAAATTCGGCAAACTCGGGGTAATCGCTCGGCCCCTGACCGCACAGTCCGATATGGCGGTGGTTTCTTCTCGCCCCTTGGATAGCCATGGAAATCATCCGCATCACCCCAGGGTCTCGCTCGTCAAAATCGTGGGCCAACAGTGCGGAGTCCCGGTCAACTCCTAAAACGAGTTGGGTCAGGTCATTGGAGCCGATTGAAAAGCCATCAAATAGCTTGCTGAATTCATCGACAAGGATGACATTATTTGGAATTTCGCACATGATATAGACCTGCAGCCCGTTTTCTCCGCGTTTCAGCCCGTTTTTTGCCATCTCCGCCAGCACTTTTTCAGCCTCGCTCACCCGTCGGCAAAAGGGGATCATGATGATGAGATTGGACAATCCCATCTCCTCTCGAACCCGCTTCATGGCCCTGCACTCCAGCGCAAAGCCTTCCCTGTACTTATCATCATAGTAACGAGAGGCCCCACGGAAACCTATCATGGGATTCTCTTCCAACGGTTCAAAGTAGTGTCCCCCCAGGAGATGGGCGTACTCGTTCGTCTTGAAGTCGCTCATGCGCACGATAACAGGCTTCGGATAAAAAGCCGCCGCAATGGTCCCGACGCCATGAGACAGTTTTTCAACAAAGTATTCTTCTTTATCCTGATAGCCGAAAGTAAGGTCGTCCAATTGTTTCCGTTCCGCCTCATCCGTTATCCTCTCAGGATGAATAAGGGCCATGGGATGAACCTTTATGTAACTGTTGATAATAAACTCCATGCGTGCCAGGCCCACACCATCGTTGGGTATCTTGGACAGGGAAAACGCCTGCTCGGGATTGCCGAGGTTCATCATGATCTCTGTTTTTGGTCGCCTAAGCTCTTTGAGGCTGTGCGTTTCGATGTGAAATGGGAGAATACCTTCATAGACCACACCTTCGTCTCCCTCGGCGCAGCTTACCGTAACGTCCTGGCCCGTATGTATTTTTTCAGTAGCATCGCCCGCACCGACCACCGCCGGAATACCAAGCTCCCGGCTGACAATGGCTGCGTGGCAGGTCCTGCCTCCCCTGTTGCTGATAATTGCAGCCGCCGTCTTCATGACAGGTTCCCAGTCCGGGTTGGTGCTGTCCGATACCAGGATCTCTCCGGGCTCGAAGGAAGAAAGATGAGCCACATCGGAGATCACATGGCTTTTGCCCCCGGCGATCTTTTCGCCTACGCCCTTGCCTGTCGTCAATATTGAGCCTTTCTTGTCCAGGCGATATGTCTCCAGGATATCCATGGCTTTCTGTGACTCGACCGTTTCAGGCCGGGCCTGAACTATGAAGAGATCCCCGCTCATCCCGTCTTTTGCCCACTCAATGTCCATCGGGCGGGACTCTCCAAGTTTCCTTGAATAGTGGCCTTCGATCTCAAGCGCATAGCCGGCCAAGTTCAGAATATCCTCGTCTGTTATACAGAACCGCCCACGGTCCGCCTCCGGCACGACCACGTTTCGTGTAAGAACCTTCGAGTCGCTTATGCCGTAAATCATCTTGATGGACTTCCCTCCAAGATTTTTTCTGATTATGGCCTTGTGACCTTTTACATATGTAGGTTTGAAGACATAGTATTCATCGGGGCTGACCGTCCCTTGGACAATGTTCTCTCCCAGCCCATAGGATGCAGTGATGAAAACCACGTCACGGAAACCGGTCTCCGTATCCATGGTAAACATCACGCCGCTGGTGTCCAAGTCGGACCGTATCATCTTCATGATTCCTATTGACAGGGCTACCTCAAAGTGGTCGAAGTTATTATCAATACGGTAAGATATCGCCCGGTTTGTAAAAAGCGATGCAAAGCATTTGCTGCAGGACTCTCTCAATGCCGGATACCCCTGTATATTGAGATACGTCTCCTGCTGGCCGGCAAATGAGGCCGTAGGGAGGTCTTCAGCGGTTGCCGAACTGCGCACGGCAACATCCGCGTCCGGGCCGTACTCCTCGCACAGCCTGTCATAGGCCGCTCTTATTTCAGTCCAGAGTTCATCCGGGATACCGGCACTCAGAATTAAATCGCGCGCTTTTTTCCCCTTTTTCATAAGGTCATTCAGGTTGGTTTTATCCAGACCCGCCATGGCATCCTTGAGTTGGTCAAGGATTCCGGCTGATTCAATTACATACCGGTATGCCTCGGCGGTTACCGCAAAACCGTTCGGAATATTGACTCCCCGGCCTGTGAGTTCACGGTACATCTCCCCTAGAGAGGCATTTTTACCGCCGACTAGGGGAACATCTTCGATCTTGATTTCATTAAACCAGCGAATATATCCGGTACCTTGTTCCATATTGGCTCCCCGTTCCGTTCCGGAACTCACAAAATCGGCCTCCCGCAAACACTCGGTGGTAAATCGTGAGTCCCGTTAATACATATCTTCCGGCATGGTGGGTTCCGAGGACTTCTCCTTTTTAGGCTTTTCAGCGACCATGGCCTCCGTGGTCATGAGGAGGCCGGCCACGGACGCGGCATTTTGAAGCGCAAACCGCGTCACCTTGGTCGGATCCACAATGCCGGCCTTCATCAGGTCCTCATACGTCCCTGTTTCGGCATTGAATCCAAAGGCCCCTTCGCCTTCCCTGACGTGTTGGACCACCACCGACCCCTCAAAACCTGCATTTTCGGCGATCTGCCTCATGGGCTCTTCAAGGGCGCGTTTGATAAGGTTTGCCCCAAGTTGCTCTTCACCCGGGAATTGGGCCTTTTCAAGTACATTCACGGCACGCATATAGGCAACGCCTCCACCGGGGACAATACCTTCCTCCACGGCCGCTCTCGTGGCATTGAGGGCATCCTCAACCCTGTCCTTTTTCTCCTTCATTTCAGTCTCCGTGGCCGCCCCGACATGGATAACGGCTACGCCCCCGATCAATTTTGCCATGCGTTCCTGGAGCTTTTCCCTGTCATAGTCGCTGGTGGTCTCTTCGATTTGAGACCTGAGCTGTTTTACACGACCCTCCAGGGCCTTGCGGTCGCCCCCCCCGTCAATGATCGTTGTGTTATCCTTGTCGATGGTAATGCGTACGGCCGTGCCCAGGTCCTTGAGGTTAATGTTTTCCAGCTTGACGCCCAGATCCTCGCTGATCACCCGGCCCCCAGTCAGGACGGCGATATCTTCCAGCATGGCCTTTCGTCTGTCGCCAAAGCCCGGGGCCTTGACCGCGGCGCAATGAAGCGTTCCTCTCAACTGATTAACCACCAGGGTTGCCAGGGCCTCCCCTTCCACATCCTCTGCAATGATCAAGAGCGGCTTACCGCCTTGAGCAACCTGCTCCAGGATGGGCAGCAGGTCTTTCATGGCACTGATCTTCTTTTCGTTTAAAAGGATATAGGGCTCCTCAAGATCGATCAGCATCTTCTCGGGGTCCGTCACAAAGTAGGGGCTCAGGTAACCTCGATCGAACTGCATTCCCTCAACGACCTTGAGGGTGGTTTCCATGACCTTGGCTTCCTCTACGGTAATCACACCCTCCTTTCCCACCTTTTCCATTGCATCGGCGATAATGTCTCCGATGGTGCGGTCGTTGTTTGCCGATATGGTGCCGACCTGAGAAATGTCTTTTTTGTCTTTTGTGGGTTTGGAATTTTTTTTCAGTTCATCCACCACCATGACGACGGCCTTTTCAATGCCCCGCTTGACCGACATGGGGTTGCAGCCCGCGGCCAAAAGCTTGACCCCCTCGCGATAGATGGCCTGCGCCAGGATTGTCGCCGTGGTGGTGCCGTCCCCGGCGACGTCGGATGTCTTGGAGGCCACCTCCTTGACCATCTGTGCGCCTATGTTTTCAAACCTGTCTTTCAGATCGATCTCCTTGGCAACGGTCACGCCATCCTTGCTGATCTTGGGTGCACCCCAGGACTTTTCGAGAAGGACATTTCGACCTTTCGGGCCAAGGGTCACCTTCACCGCGTCGGCCAGAGTATTCACGCCTTTGAGCATCTTTTCCCGTGCCTTTGCCCCGTATTTAATCTCTTTTCCCGCCATTGCTTGTGACCTCCGTCAATCACTTTCCGATGATACCCAGGATATCATCCTCTCTCATAATGAGATGTTCCACACCATCGATCTTGATTTCGCTTCCCGCATATTTGCCGAAAAGCACGCGATCATCCTTTTTGACTTGAAGGGGAATACGGTTTCCCTTTTCGTCCCATCTTCCGGGACCAACCGCTACGACCTTTCCTTCTTGCGGTTTTTCCTTTGCCGTGTCTGGAATGATGATCCCGCCGGCGGTCTTGTCCTTCTCCTCAATTCCGACAACAAGCACCCTGTCTTTCAATGGTCTTATCTTCATTTCAATTCTCCGATTGTCTGTACTCCTTGGCCGGCAGCACCGGCAATGATTACATTATGGTCTTTCATGATATCCGCCATTTTTACCTCCCATGCTTTAAATCTTGATACAATTGCCTGCCGATTTTTTTAGACCGATGATCCGTCGGTAACTACCGGTGTGGCGGCCGACAACATCTTTCTAAGCTCCTCCCCCTGCACGACTTCTTTTTTCGAAACAAGATGGGCCAATTCGTCCAAGACATTCCGGCGAGCGGACAGAATTTCCTGCACCCTTTGATGGCTCTGCTCGATCATCCGGGAAATTTCTTCGTCTATCTGGCCGGCTTTCTCCTCACTGTAGGTTTTATTGGGAGCGAAACTGTCCGGAAGGAACATGGGTTGGCGAGCGCGCTCATAGGTCACCAATCCCAGCCGATCGCTCATGCCGTATTCCGTGACCATGGATCGGGCAATGTCCGTGGCCTGCTGCAAATCGTTTTGTGCCCCCGTGGAGATTTCTTTGAAAACCAATTCCTCTGCCACCCTGCCTCCCAAGAGAACGGCCAGCCTGTCCAGCAGTTCCGATCGGGTCATTAAGTAGCGGTCCTCGTTAGGTTGTTGCTGGGTATATCCGAGAGCCGCGATCCCTCGAGGTATAACGGAGATCTTGTGCACCGGGTCCGCATGCTCGACAGACTCGGCCACAATCGCATGGCCGGATTCATGAAAGGCCACAATTTCCTTCTCCCGCGAGTTCATCACCCGATTCTTTTTCTGCAGGCCGGCAACTATCCGATCGATAGCCTCGTCAAAATCCGCCGCCTCTACCGCTTGTTTGTCTTTTCGGGCGGCCAACAGGGCGGCCTCGTTGATGAGATTGGAAAGGTCAGCACCAACAAAACCCGGGGTGCGGCCTGCGAGCATGCGAAGGTCGACATCGGGAGCTAATAGAACACCCCTTGAGTGGATATTCAGGATGGCTTCCCGCCCGTTGATATCCGGCCGGTCCACCAGGACCTGCCGATCAAACCGCCCCGGGCGCAGCAAGGCGGGATCCAGGATTTCCGGCCTGTTGGTGGCGGCCATAATGATGACTCCTTTGTTCGTTTCAAATCCATCCATCTCCACCAGGAGCTGGTTGAGAGTTTGCTCCCGTTCATCATGACCACCCATGACATTCATTCCCCTGGCTTTTCCCAACGCATCAAGCTCATCGATAAAAATGATACAAGGGGCCTGAGCGGTGGCCTGGCCGAAAAGATCCCGAACGCGAGCCGCTCCCACACCGACGAACATCTCTACAAACTCAGATCCGCTTATGCTGAAGAAAGGGACTTTCGCCTCCCCGGCCACGGCCCTGGCCAGAAGAGTTTTGCCGGTTCCCGGAGGGCCGACCAGCAGCACCCCTTTGGGTATTCTGCCCCCCAATTTCTGAAATTTCTCCGGTGTTCTTAAAAATTGGACCACCTCCTCAAGCTCTTCCTTTGCCTCATCGATTCCCGCCACATCGGCAAAAGATACCTGGGTGTCGCTTTCCGCAAAAATTTTGGCTTTGCTCTTGCTGAAAGACATGACTCCCATGCCCGCCCCCATCTTTTTCATGGCGAATCGCCAGATCAGGAATAAGATACCGAGGGGCAGAATCCAGGACAGTAGGCCAGCCAGAAATTTATTTTCGTACCTTCCGGAATAACTGATTTCGCGTTCATCAAGGCCCTTGACCAGGTCAGGATCATTCACCCGAATGGTGG